>OHTH01000841.1_pt1 | contig 15522 bp, 10 predicted proteins | sample 1578831 | NCBI WGS metagenome assembly OHTH01 (sample SAMEA3879590, study PRJEB24766) | human gut metagenome | biome: human-associated habitat; feature: feces | place: USA | collected 1985/1987 | reverse complement strand
GTCTGTCTGTCTGTCTGTCTGTCTGTCTGTCTGTCTGTCTGTCTGTCTGTCTGTCGAGATTATATGTATCAGCCTGCATATATGCAACCCCTTTCTACTACAATATATTTATGGTTAATATCCCTTACAGCCAGTAAGGAATTATCCATCTTGTTGCTTAAGCTGTTAGAATGTAGGTAGCAATTGGATATCTTCTCCTTTCTTGGACTTCGCGTCCGTAACACAGACTGATAACCAGCTCCTCATTCGCAGCGTTCGTTTTATGCAGGTTGAATCACCTCAGGTGCATTCGTGTCACACCACAGTAGATTGAATAGGCAATGAGTAAAACTGGTACTTATCCATTGCAATAATCTTAAGGAGTGACAAATTTATGAACGCAGTAGGTATCGATGTTTCAAAAGGTAAAAGTATGGTTGCTATTATGCGGCCTTTTGGCGAAATTGTTTCCACACCCTTTGAAATTAAACACACATCCAGTGACATCAATTCGCTTGTAAAACTTATCAAGTCTATCGAAGGTGAGTCCCGAATTGTAATGGAGCATACCGGACGCTATTACGAAGTCCTTGCCCATCAACTTTCCGAAGCAAATCTTTTCGTTAGTGCCATTAACCCAAAGCTTATCAAGGATTTTGATAACGATTCCCTTCGTAAAGTCAAAACAGATAAAGCTGACTCTGTTAAAATTGCCCGATATGCACTTGACAAGTGGCAAAATCTGAAACAGTATAGCGTTATGGATGAATTACGCAATCAACTCAAAACCATGAACCGTCAGTTTGGCTTTTACATGAAGCACAAGACGGCTATGAAGAATAACCTTATCGGCATCCTTGACCAAACCTATCCTGGTGTTAATACTTATTTTGACAGTCCTGCACGTAGTGACGGCAGCCAGAAATGGGTCGATTTTGCATCTACATACTGGCATGTAGACTGTGTCCGTAAAATGTCCATAAACGCTTTTATTGATCACTATGAAAACTGGTGCAAACGCAAGAAGTACAACTTCAGCAAGTCAAAAGCTGAAGAAATCTATGGAAAAGCAAAGGAGCTTGTTCCTGTACTTCCTAAGGATGACATTACAAAGCTTATTATCAAGCAGGCAGTTGACCAACTTAACAGTGCTTCTATTACTGTTGAGTCGCTACGCACTCTCATGAACGAAACTGCATCCAAGCTTCCGGAGTATCCCGTTGTTATGGCAATGAAAGGGGTTGGAACGTCACTCGGTCCTCAACTGATGGCTGAGATTGGTGATGTTTCCCGTTTCACTCACAAGGGTGCCATTACTGCTTTTGCCGGTGTAGACCCTGGTGTTAACGAATCCGGCTCTTATGAACAGAAAAGTGTTCCAACTTCAAAACGAGGTTCTTCTGACCTCAGGAAAACACTATTTCAGGTAATGGATGTCTTAATCAAAACACATCCACAAGATGATCCTGTGTATCAGTTCTTAGACAAAAAACGGGCTCAAAAGAAACCGTATTATGTCTATATGACTGCCGGTGCTAACAAGTTTCTACGCATCTACTATGGACGAGTGAAAGAATATCTTGCATCTCTTCCAGAATCTTAATTATCTACTATACCTTTCAGACCAGCACTGGTGTGGTGGTCTTGTTTTGATGTCTAATTTTCAACCTGTATAAAATTTTCAAAGTTCTTTCATTTTAGCCTTGACTTTTTATTTGCAGGCTGTGTTTTTTCATATAAAATTTGTTACTTGCAAAATTTTATACATAACCACAGTCCATCTATCTTACTCAAAGGATAACTTATTCCTCGATAAATTACTCGCCATTTCTTGCATTTTTTTATATTTTCGCCATTTTTTGCCTGCTATTAAAACAAATAAAAAGGACGCAGGATTTTACTCCCACGCCCCTAAACTTATCTGGCTTTATCTTCTCTGACTTTTGGCAGCTCCTTCCCTGCCGTTTCCTGCTTTGCCTCCGATGTTTTTCTTGCCGCAAAAGCATCTGCATTATACTTGTACTCCTGTGGTTCAGCTACCATCGGTGAGTAGATGATCTCTCTTTCTGTATCCGGTGCTTTCTGTTCCTTATCCTTTGTCTGCTCCATACGCTTTTCCTTATCAAACTGCACATTCATAGCCAGATTATCCAGCTTATCAATCGAGGCATCCAGATGCAGCTCCATTGATACAAGCAGTTTTTTCACTGCTTTCATAGGGGCAAGCACCGCCTTTGTGAAAGGGTGTTTCTGTTCCTTCTGTGAATAATCCACCTCCGGCTTATCTGCAAAGGTATGGAACGCATTGTTTACGATCTGACCAGCTTCACGGAGTCCCTTTGCAAGAAGTGCTATCCTTGCAATATCCCTGTCTGTAGATACAATCATATCTTTTACCGCTGTTCTGACATTGAGAAGTCTTTTCTTAATTCCTACAAATTCTGTCACCCTGTAAAGTGCCGCCCTGCCCTTTGCCTTTGTTTCATCAACAATATTCTTGGCAGTAGATTTTACCTGTACTTTTATCTCAGATACCTGTGACTTTATCTGCTCACATCTGGCATTGAGTCGCTCCTGTGCTTCTGTTAATGCTTTTTTTGCATTATTGATAAGGGTATCTTCCTGCATTTTCTTGATCTGGTCCTGCATACTGGTAAGTTCTTCTGTCATAGACACAATCTTTTTTTCCAGACCATCCACATAGGTGCATATCTCAAATACATCATTTGCCTGTTCTTTCATAGTATTCTTTTTTAATAAATCGAGAAGTTCTCTTATGATCTCCTCATTAGTAAGTGTCTTTTCTGCTTCCATCTGCTTTTCCTCCTTATAAACAGGGCAGCATATGCCGCCCCTTAGCCTTAATTATCGAAAGGGTGTATCCTTTTTATCCCTGTCGGGATTTCCGTGGTTCTGTTCGGCATTCTCCCTTGCTTTTTCGTTGCTCTTATCCTTTGCTTTCTCATATTCTGCAATAATCTCATTATAGAGCTTCTCCCTGAAATCCTTTGTGACCGGATAGCAGACATCCTGATAAATCGGTTTGCCGTGCTCGTCCACCTGCTTTGTTTTATAAGAAGGCATTGATACAAAGATTTTCTCTTTGCCCTGAAGGATGTTTACATTATTTACAATGAAGCTGTTTTCAAAGTAAATACGGGCAAGTCCCTTGATATTACTGCCTTCCCTTTCATAAGGTGTTACCGTCACGGAAAACTCCGGCATTTCCTGAGTTTTTCCCTGTGTCTGTGTTTCTGCTTTCTCCGGCTCCCTGATTTTTGCATAAGCCTCAAGGATATTAGTATAGAGTTCCTCACGAAACTCTGCCGTGATAGGATTGCATACATCCTTATAAATCACGCTGTTTTTCTCATCACGCTCATTTGAACGGTATCTTGGCATTGATACAAAAAGCTCTCCCTTTTCCTTATTTTCAAGGATTGCGATATTGGTAATCTTGAATGAATCACCAAATACCACGGTCGCAAAACCCTTGATATTGCTGCCATCTTTTGCTCTTACCTCGTTTACCTTAATTGAATACTTCATACGCTGTTCCTCTCTTTCTTATACTTCTGAATTATCATTGTTTTCTGGTATGATAAGCTCACACCAAAGCTGTTCTATCTGTTCACAAGACAATCTGCCATTTAACCAGTTGCCAAGTGTAACAACCATTCCGTCCTGCTCATAGTAGAGCCATTCCTGTGTTTCGATGTTTCCCTCATACACGATAGTCACATCAAAATCAGGCATAAATAATCCTGCCTCCGTATCCCAGATACAGGCAACTCCCTGTCTGAGTGTCAGATTCAGCCTTTCGACATACACAGACCAGCCGCTTACGACAATCTGAAAGTCATCATCAATCTCTGCAATATCATCCTGAGTGTCGATCAGCTCCTCCATTTCCGATACTGCTTCTTCTATCTCCCCCAGTCGGTATCTCTTATTCATCTGCCGCCTCCTTATATCTGCACCTGACAATAAAACGCATTGTTCCCTGTCCCGGCATTCAGCATTTCACTTCCGGTTTCTTCCATTACCGGGTATCTGATATCTATTCCCGGTATCTCAATAATGCCGATGATACTGCCTTCTTTAAGAATGGCTTTCTCCTCTTTACTAACGGTGGTTTGCTCTTTCTCAACCTCTGACCTTTCATCCTGCTTCTCCTCCAATGTCTGCTCAAATTCATTTATGAGCTGGTTCGTGTTTCTCTCTCCGGTTGTACACCAGAAAAAAGAGACTGCCATAATGGCAATCCCTGCTGTAATCAGTAGTCCTGCGACCACTTTCCTTATGCTCATAGAGTTTCACTCCTATCTTTTCCTGTTTCTGTCTGGCATATAGATTCCCTTATCCTCTGCAACAATACCCGCATTTTCTATTCTGTCCTCAGACTTTTCTTCGTCCGGTCCGCCAAGATCTGCTTCCATAGCCTTTGCGTTCTCAAGGTCAAGCTGGGCATTTAATTCATACTGCCTTGCAAGTTTTTCTTCCAGTTCTGCACTATATGCAAACGGCTTATCATACTCCGCCTTTGAAGCCTCAAGGTCATTCTGGTACTGTTCAATCTTCTTTTCCAGAAAATCAACATTTTCATGAAGTCCGTTGAACAGGTTCTCCAGCTTTACCATACTTCCCACCGGACTTGTGGAAAGTTCTGCCTTGTATTCCGTCTTTCCACGAAGCACCATATAGTTGATACTGAGGAAATTCTTTTCCACCAAAAGCTCAAAGCCGTGGAACTTACCGACTGGAGTGGTTTCGCCTGTCTTACATTTGCTGATTGCTTCAAGCATTACGGTTCCACCATCCACTCGCTCTGTATAAGTTGCATTGCCTATGGTAATGGCAAAGTCCGGGTTATCAATCAATTCCTTATCCCTTGCCTTTATATCCTCCCTTACATTGGCAAGTTTTTCTGTCGCAGTTTTGATGAGTTTTGGATATTTGATCATAAAATTATCCTGCAATCCGTATCTCTGATTATCATACGACGCTTTTAAGAGCTTTAATCTCTGGACATCATTGTCAACCTCCATCTTTTCCCTGATTAAAGGGTTGCCTGTCGCAACCGCCTTAATCTCCGCATAAGAAAGTGTTGCCTCATCAATGTCCTCACAGCTTCGGCTCACTGCCTTGCTTGTCATAACCTGACTGATGAAACGCTGCTTGTTTTCCACAAGTGACCAGTTGTATGCATCAAAGGTTTGTTTTGTAACATATCGGTAGATTGCCACCTCATCGTTTTTATTTCCCTGTCGGATACCTCTGCCTTCCCTCTGTTCAATGGAAGAAGGCTTCCACGGGCAATCGACATGGTGCATTGCAACAAGGTGTGTCTGTACATTAACTCCGGTTCCGCACTTATCTGTCGAACCGATAAGGACTTTTTTCTTACCTGTCCTCATTTCCTTAAAGAGTGCATCCCTCTGTGCGTCTGTTTTTGCATCGTGAATAAATGCTATCTCCTCCGCAGGGATACCATATTGGATAAGTGACTCCTTCAGATAATCATAAATCGTAAAGTCCTTGTCCGGTCCCGGTGTTCCAATATCCGAAAAAATAAGCTGACAGCCTATATGACCATCAGCATTTCCTTTTACATATTCTTTCCAGACATTTTCCGCTACCTTATTGAGCTTTCCGTCCGGGTTGTTCGGTGCGTCCTTATCAATCAGTCTTGCGTCTGTTCCAAGAAGTCTTGCTTCGTGCGTAATCTTTAAGAAGTTGTCAACACTTGGATCAACACCCCCGCCCCTTATCCTTTCTGCCCTTACAACAAATTCTTCCATTACCTGCTTCACATACCAGTCCGGCTCCGACTCCACGATGATAGGCTTGCCGCCACGCAGAGCTGGCACATCAAGGTCAAGCATATCCGCTGTCTGCACATCGGCAACCTCACGGAAGATGTTCATAAGCTCCGGCAGATTGGTAAACTTATTGAACCTGCTCTTGAAACGGAAACCACTGCCCTCAACCGTAAGCTCCAGTGCCGTTGTTACTTCTCCAAAGTTAGCCGCCCACGAGTCGAAATGATGAATTCCCATCTCCTCAAGTGCCGATTTCTGCAAATAAAGCTGCATAACATACATCTCACACATTGTGTTGCTTATCGGTGTACCTGTTGCAAATACAATTCCCCTGCCATCATTTATCTCTGATAAATACTGGCATTTAAGCTGCATATCCGTTGACTTTTTAGCCCCACTACTGCTGATTCCCGACACATTATTCATCTTTGAAAATGTGGCGAGGTTCTTAAAATTGTGTGCTTCGTCTACCATAATAGAGTCAACACCCAGCTCCTCAAAGGTAATGAGGTCATCTTTCCTGCTCTCATCGGTCAGGGATTTAAGCTGTTCCTCCAGCTTTTTCTTCTGGCTTTCCATCTGCTTTACGGTCCAGCGTTCCCCGTTCCGCTCCTTCATATCATCAATCGCATAGGTGATCTCATTTATCTGTTCATTAAGCATTCGCTCCTTTCTCTCTGCCGAAATTGGAATTTTTTCAAATTGCGAGTGCGACATAATGATGCAGTCATAATCGCCTGTCGCAATCCTTGACACAAACTGCTTTCTTCGGCTCTTTTCAAAATCACGCTCCGTTGCAACCAAGATGTTTGCTGACGGGTAAAGCCTTAAAAATTCACTTGCCGTCTGCCCGATAAGCGGCTTTGGCACTACCATAATTGTCTTATTGGAAAGTCCGAGTCTTTTCTGTTCCATACACGCAGCCATCATTTCAAACGACTTTCCGGCTCCGACGCAGTGGGCAAGCAGGGTATTTCCTCCCATAAGGATTCGTGCCACCGCATTTTTCTGGTGCGGTTTTAATTCAATCTCAGGGTTCATTCCTGGAAATTGCAAATGGCTTCCGTCATACTCACGCAGGCGGATATTATTGAAGGTTTCATTATAATATTCCACATACTTCTGTCGGCGTTCCGGTTCTGCAAACAGCCATTCCTTGAACTTCTCCTTGATCATATTCTGCTTTTCCCTTGCAAGCATTGTCTCATTCTTATTGACTTCATAATGGTACTTGCCATCACCGTCATCAATCCTGTCCCTGACAGTGACTGTTTTTAAGTTCAGGGTATCCTCAAAAATAGAATAAGCGTCCATTCTGCTTGTACCATAAGTTTTCGTTGCAGCCACGGAATGTTTATCCATACTTTTATTTTCAATGAACCATTCCATACTCATTTTATTCAAGTGTACCTGAATACCGGAATTATAATACTCTGTTCTGATTGCCCTTGCCCTCTTTGGTGTATTAAGCAGCTCATAGATAAACTGCTCATAATCAAGCGGCTCAATCCAAGTTGTACCAATCTTTACATCAATATCCGAGGCTTCAATCCATTCCGGCTGAACTTCCTCTAGGGCTGCGGCATTGGCGGCAAATCTTTCTGCCTGCGGATTATCGGTATCCGCCGCCATTGCCTTTGCAACACGCAGCTTATCCCTTACATTTCCCGACAGATATTCGTCTGCTGTCTCCCAGCCTGCGTCCGGGTTATTTTCATTGTAACGGTCAGGATTAAGAAATATAATTCCATCAAGTTCCTTTATGAGAGTATCCCTGTCTGCTTCATAAATGGAGAGCATATAAGGGATATTTACATATCCAAACTCATTGACCGATACATTAAGAGCCTCTACCGCAGTTTCTACCCTGTCCACCACGGACTTTGCCTTAATCGTCTGCTTATAAAACATATCAGCCTTCTTCACCTCCCCGTCCTCATTTACTTCTTCAAGACTGCAAAGAAGCGGATAATCGCTGTCATCCCTGAACGCTGTACGGTTTGCTTTGGAAGTGATTGCTCCATACTTTCCAACGAATTTATCATATTTTACATTCAAAAGCTGCTGTTTGTCTGCAAGCTCCTCATCACTACAGCCCTCCATCTGGATATCAATCAGCTCTCTTGTTATCTGTCTGATTTCATCAAGGCTCTTGATACGCTCCTCTGCTGTCGGTGATACTTTCTGCCTTACCATCTCTGAATTTTCCCTGTAATAAAGTTTTCCTTCAAAGAATGTGTAAGTATAATTTCTGACATCCGGATCAGCGGGAATGACTTCCTCTGTCTGTTCCTCATTATCTGCCAGTCTCTCAAAATCTGTCATCTGTGCTCTGATGTTACAGATTGCCTTATTGAGTGCTTCATACAGATTGAAGTTCTCATCATTATTCACACAGACGGTATATCTGCTGTCCTGTCCGAACATCCTTGTGTCATACTGCATTGTACCAAGCATCATCTCCGGGTGCTCTGCAAAATAGGAATTGACTGCTATGCCATCACCTGTGACACCAAGATGTACCCAGTCAGGCTCTATATCAATTTTTCGCTCTCTTTTCTGTAAAAAAAGAATGTCCGCAGTCACCTCAGTTCCTGCATTATCCTTAAATGCAGTATTCGGAAGTCGGATTGCTCCCACAAGTTCTGCCCTCTCAGCCAGATACTTTCGTATAGTCGGATTGCTCTTATCCAGTGTTCCCTTTGTGGTAATCACTGCAACCATGCCGCCCGGTCTTGCCTGATCGAGTGCTTTTGCCAGAAAATAATCGTGAATACGGAAGTTATACTTGTTGTACTTTGGATCGAATATCTTATAATCTCCAAATGGCACATTTCCCATAACAACATCAAAAAAGTTATCCGGATATGTGGTGTTTTCAAATCCCGTAATACTGATATTGGCATTCTGGTAAAGCTGTTTTGCAATCCTTCCTGATATGCTGTCCAGCTCCACTCCATACAGCTTACTTTGCTGCATTGGTGCTGGCATACTTCCGAAGAAATTGCCGATACCCATAGAAGGCTCCAAGACATTGCCGCCTTTAAAGCCAAACTGCACAAGTGCTGAGTTAATACACATTGCAATCTCAGGTGAAGTATAAAAGGCATTATTTACGGTTGCTCTTGCGGCACTGTATTCCTCATCGGAAAGAAGTTCTTTCAGTTCTGCATATTCTCTGGTCCACCCTGCATTATTCTCATCAAATGCCTGTGACAACCCGCCCCAGCCGACAAACTTTGATAAAACCGTCTGCTCCTCCTGTGTTGCAAGTCTGTTTTCTGCTTCAATCTGCTTTAGTGTACAGATTGCATCAATGTTCCACTGGTATCTGGTCTTTACACCGCCCTTTTCTGTTTCCCACAGGTTATAATGGAAATTGAGTTTTGTCTGGTCTTGTGTTTTTTCTTTTCCACGCAGACCTTCCGCTGGCGGTAATACTTCCTGTGCAGGTGTTTCAGGGGCAGCCTCCTGTGGTTCGGTATCATTCTGCGAAATATCTGCCGATACATTCTTATCCTCATCAGAAATTATACGACCATCCGTGTCAATCTTGGTATTCAAGCCATATGCAATCGCCCGTTCTCTGGTTTTAAGACGGCTTTCTCTCACACTGTCCTCAATATCAAAGAACTTGCGGTAAACAGGATTCATCTTTTCCCTGTCAATCTTATTTTTTATGGTCTGATAGATTGCCTTCTGGTCCTCTCCACAGTAAAATGGCTGTTTTACCATATAGGATAAGATTTCATATACCTCACGCCACGATACGGTATCCCCTGCCCTCTCTCCATTTCTGTTTTTGTAGCTTACTTTCACATCTGCACTGCTTAAAGTGTATTCTGTGAGTCCATACTGATTATTGCAATATGCCTTTCTCTCACCCTGAACATTTCCCATCGCTATCTCACAGATCAGTTCCAGCTTATTCGGCATAAATGCAAAATCCGATTGCACCACATCCATAAGGAAAGCACGGAATGGTGTGTAACAGCTACATTCTGACACAAGTATCTCAATGGCATCTCTTAAATCTTCATCCATTGCAGCTACACGGTCAGCATAATCAATCGGCTTGATATACCGTAACTCAGCCGCCTTTCTGTTTACAGCATAACTGTCAGGCTCATCAGGAATAGCATAATCATCAATTTCTGATTTTTCCTCCTGCGTATCAACTTCACGGTACTCTGCGTCAATGACTTCATCATCTTCACGAAGTCCGTCCATTGCAAGCTCATCAATACGAGGTGTCTCCGACTGGTATTCTCCGGTAAGGATAAGTACACCGATTTCCTTTTCGACATTCTTCCACGAAACATATCCTTCTACTTCTCCATCTTGATCTTTCCATTGGATACGAAGTCCCGAACCGTGAAATGTGTCATACCCGTGCAAGCCCAGACCGTCAAGCGGCCAGCTTGCACCACCCTGACCATATTCTGCCTTGATACGCTTTGCTCTGGTTCCAGCATCTATCTCTGTGCGGTAAATTTCACACACTCTGCCTTTTCCACCGACAAAGCCAGTCCCTCTCATAAGTATTTGTTTTACATACTCACTTGGTACACTTTCTGCCTTTTTCGGATTGAGATAGTTATATTTTCCTGCAAGGGCAGTCTTTCTGTCCTCCTCATACTGACGCATAAATTCATTGTGTCTGGTTTTCTCTGACTGCTTCACACCAAAACTAGCCTGCCCGTTTTGGTCGAAAAAAAAGGAAGCCTGTGTATATTCGGCTTCCTTACTGACACCCAATGAGTTAATCTCATCAAGCTCTCTATTTAATTCTTCCTGTATTTCTAATGAAACTTCATCACGATCTGGTGGAGCACTACTTCCTCTGCCTGCATCTTCGCCTGCTCTCTTATCTTCCACATCTCCATTGTCGATGATGGATTCTGTGGCTTGTGCTTCATTAGATACTGTTCCTCCAACTGGTCGTAAAGCTGGTTTGCTTCCTCCTCTACTGCCGACATCTTCTCGTACATCTTCCCGAATCTCATCAGTGTCTTGTACCTTGCCGGTTCGTTCTCCAGAAGATACTTCATTGCCATTCTCCCGTATCTGCCCAGCTTCGTTAAATCCTCTGTCTCGTCCGGCATTGTCAGCTCCGGATACAGCAGTCCGTCCACTTCCTTGTAAGTCATTGCTTCTAACATATGATATTCTCCTTTCGCTCTCAATCGTTTGTAAATTCCTACTAAATTCTCTAAGAACACTACAGGAGACATCGCATACAAGGGAACCAAGACGGTAAACTATCTCCTCATCTTTGATGTTTACAATCTGACTGAAATCCTGTTCTTGCACAGATAAGTCAAATCCACATCTCGTCCCTACAGCATACATAACACTGGAATATACTAACTGCTCCATATCGCTATCCTGCTGTAAGCCCTTGCGTTTTTCGTTGAATTCCTTTATCACACTACCTGATAGCTGCATAAGTTCGGACATTCTATCTCCGAACTCCTCTTTTATTATATCCCAAACATTTGTTCCTGTAAACTGTTTTAGCGTATTTTTTAGTGATTCCCTGTCATCGCTTTTATACCGCTCCATCTGTCCTTCCGATACCAGAAAGTCTGCATAACTTTTCAGGTTTTCCCCCTCCAGATCCCATGTCAGCTTCACATTCTTTCCGCCTGTATCACTGATATCGAAAATATATCTCATACGGGGATTAAGTGCCCTTGAGGGGAAGATAGCACAGCCCTTTGCTCCACGCTTTACATATCTTCCCACTTTCTTCCAAGTGTCATAATCTGCCATAAGGGTACTTTTCTCCGGTGATCTCTGAGCTGTTACCATAACGATATTATCAAATTCATAGCGATATAACTGACCAGCAACTTTTAATACATCTTTCCAGTTCTTTTCAGAACGGGTGATGTTGCTGATTTCTGAATCATATATCGCTTTGACCTTCATATCAACACTCATGTGTCACCCTCCTTTTACTTCAGTAATTCTGCAAACATTTCCTTAAAGAGCTTTGACTCCTCCCCGTCAAGCTCAATCACAAATTCTGCATCAACCGCCTGTCTATCACATTTGCCCTTTCCTTTTACAATCTTTCGCATAATCCTGAGAAGCACATAACACTGCTTTGACTTGGCTATGCTCTGCTTAAAGGCAAGTCCGTCGCTGTCAGCCGACTGCTGTGTCTCATAGACAATCACATTCAGCTTTCTGCTGATTTCCTCAACTTTCTCATATGGAATACTGACAGACGATTTTACCTCTCCCGGTCTTTCCCATTCCTTATGAAGTTCGTTTAATAAAAATTCCATATCCTTAATAACTGCTGTCTGCTCATTTTTCATCGTGTCTTTCCTCCATTTTCCTTTAATGAAGAAGGGAGCTGTTCTTCGCTGTATGGCGAAAAATCAACTCCCTTCATATCCTCCGCATCAAGGACTATCTGTTCTGAATAATACATATCCATTGCCTTGTTTATGGCATCGTCAAGTGACTCTGCCTTTACTGTCTCTACCCTTGAGAGAACTTCTTTTATCTCAATATCAAATTCTTTTTCCATTCGATATCAGCCTCCAATTCCATTTTTCCTCATCGGCTCTTTTTTTCTTTTACCTGTCTTTCCTTAAAACCTTCATCATACTTTCCATCTTCAAGCCTGTCATAAAAATATTCCTCCTCTATCGTTCCAAATTCCTTATACATCTGGTGCAGGAAATCATTCTGCATATTTTTTGGAATATCATCATCCTTTGACAAATCCTGATAAAAATAAAACTTCTGCTTGAGTTTCGCCCTGTAATCATAAACATCTTTTATCTTTTCAGGTGTCCCGTATTCTCTTTTATATGCCTTAAAGTTGGTCTGCGAAAGTGTGGAACCAAGATAAATCCCGTGCTCCCACGATACCCCAATCGTTGTGTTATCCTTAGTTGGCTCCTCGTCTTTCGGATATCGCTTATACTCTGTTGCTCCAAGAGCAATCGTGAGAGAGCCGCTTTTCATATCCATTACCACAAGATTGCGTGGAGATAATGCTTCAAGTACCATATAATCGTGGTCATTAAAATTATGAAATGTCTGCCCTCTTTCAAATGTCCTGTCGCATTTTTCATAATGCAGGATAAAGTCATCTATCCAGCCTCTATCCGTCATTCCAATCTCATCCATCTTTGTAATACACTCTGGGGAACTTGTTGCCTTATCAAAGTAAAATTTCTTTGAATCATTATAATATCCTTGCAAAAAGCGTCCCAGTTCCACATCATCTCTACAGAATTTTGCAAAAACTGTAACATTTGCTGCCCTGTAATACTCTGTAAAACCTTCCGCAAGCGTTCTTCCAAGAAGCAGCATCTGATCTGCAAGCTCTGACATATCATCAATGGCAACGAACTTCTTATAATCTTCCAAAGTCATAAGCATATTTCTTTCTGTTCCCTTATAATTCTCCATTACAAGAATCATATCCTTTAAATCCATTCTTACCTCCTGTCCCAGAGAGGACTTTCGCCCTCTCTGCCAATTTTCTATGGTCTGCCAATTACTACAATCTTTCCGACACTTGCCACATCACGGTAAACTACGCCAACTCTTTCATTCAGGGCTTCTACCACCTTGCCATTGCCGACATATACTGCCACATGGCTGATATTCTTATATCTTCCGTTGTTTGTGAAACTGTAAAAGATAAGATCACCAGGCTGCATTTCATCATAAGATACGGTCTTTCCTGCTTCATCAAGTCCCTGTGCTTCTGCCGCTGCTGTAGTTGCTCCTCCATAACTGATATTCACATCTGCATCCTTCCATGAATAATACGCAAGTGAACTGCAATCATAATAATTGCCACTATCTCTTAATTCCTGACTGTAAGGATAACCCACTCTGTGAAGGGCATAAGAGCAGACTGCTTTCTGCCTGCTATCTGTAATACCACTGAGGATTGCATTTATTTCATCCTCTGTCATGGAACTTACTCCGGGGCTTCCACCGCCTCCACCGCTTCCACTTCCGGCATATCCAAGCTGTCCCATAAACTCCGGACTCATGATCTGCTCAAGCATTTCTACCTGATCAGAATTAAATCCATAAACGGAAATCATATCTCTGTATGATTTGAGCGTAACATTTACATACAGTACCGACTTCGTAACAGTTGTTACATTGCCATCTGCGTCTGTTTCCTCCACATCTTTTGTTCCACTACTTGTAGTATAAGAACACATATCATTTACTACAGTCTGCAACCACCCCTTTGATATATCATTCATAATTGTTGCAGTATCGCCTACACCATACTTGACCATGTAGACCGCCATAATGTCGTAGTAGTTACTTGGATTTTCATCCATTCCCTCATAATCTACATACACCAGTTCGCCAAAGTCATATCCGGTATGTTCATTCACTTTGGTATTCACATCACGGTTAAATTCAGACACATAAGCACTTGTAACTGTCTGCACTGTATCTCCTGACTCCAGCGGCGGTAAAAATAAGGCAAATGGTGAATTATAAAGAATCGCTATCACAGCAATAACCGGAACTGCAACGATTACCACTAAAAGAACCAACAGCAAAAGTACAAGTCCGATAATCGGAGCTGCCGCCTTTATCCAGAGAACTGCCTTTTTTACAATCAGATCTTTTACCAGTTTTACAACACTGTCCGTCTGATTTTCCTGTTCTTTCATCTTATCCAGAAAAAATTTAATCTTTCTGCTACGGTTCGCTGCTTTCACATCCTTCGCCTCAATAGATACACCCGTGGCATAGCCTGCCGCCATGCCGACTGCTGTACCTGCTCCCGGTGCAACCGCTGTACCTGCCGCTGTGGTTGCCGCTTTTGCCGTAGTTTTGGCAGTTTCTTTTGCAGTGTTCTTAGCAGTTTCTTTCGCTGCTGTCTTTGTCGTGTCACCGGCAACCTTTTTTGCCGTATCACTGGCAGCTTTCTTTCCCATCTTTTTTGCCAGCTTCTTTCCTGTTTCTACCTTCTTGATACGCCTCTTTGCTTCGGCTGCCGCTTTTTTTCTGAAAAGTGACGCTCCCCTTGAAGCAGTTCCCGTAACCGGACGGCTTGCTTCATATGCAAGATAAGCTGCCTGTGACACTTCCTGCCCGCCTTCCACCTGCTCTGTAACTGCTCCAGCCGCAAGTGCTCCCGTTCTTCCTGCTATATGAAGATTGGTATTCTTCGTCTTGATAGAAGTATTGGACTCCCGTATATTTCTCTTAAATTTTGAAGGTTCCTTTTCTTTCTTCTCTGCCTGATGAATGGTACTCTTACGATAAGACTTCTTTTTACCTGTATCATTTATCTTTGCACTGGCAATTTTCGGACCACGCTGTACGGTGTAAATGTTACTGCCCTTAATTTTAGCTTTCTTCGGTTCATGCATATGAATCTTAGCTTTTTTCTTAGTGTGAATGACCATAGGCTTGTCATCCACTTTTTTTATCTTCAATGTTCCCACCTTCTTTCTGTATCCTTAAAAAAGGTAAAAAGTAGCCATCCGGAACTTAGTCCAAATGGCTGATACATTGCAATTCTAATCAGCAAATTTTGCCTCCCTTTTCTTCTGCTCCGCAATCTTTTCGTGGATATTGGTGTTATACAGTCTGTAAAGGTCAGTGTCCTTGCTGATCTGGTTATCAAACGGAATTACCACGGAACCACACTTGATAAGTCCCATTCCCGATGCAGTATTGGTTACGAAACGAAGCTGTGCCTCTGATA
>OHTH01000838.1_pt1 | contig 15664 bp, 10 predicted proteins | sample 1578831 | NCBI WGS metagenome assembly OHTH01 (sample SAMEA3879590, study PRJEB24766) | human gut metagenome | biome: human-associated habitat; feature: feces | place: USA | collected 1985/1987 | reverse complement strand
TGTATTTAATAATTCTGTAAGTCTCATAAATCCCTCTTTCTGCTAAAAGCTTCGTAATTTATCGGAACCGTCATCCACGGTATTCTCGATCTTTCGTATCACAACATAATAGGAATAATTCTCATTGACAGCCACTTCCACGCGGTCACCGACCTTATGTCCAAGCAATGCCTTTCCAAGCGGTGACTCATTGCTGATCAGATTCTTTAAAGAATTACCGCGGACGGTGGTCACAAGTTTATAAACTTCTTCCTCATCGTCCTCCTCAAAATAAACCGTCACCGTATTATTCATACCAACTTCATCCTCCGCAGAATCCGTTGAAATCACTTTTGCGGTTTTGATCATTCTCTCTAAATAGCGGATACGGCTCTCATTCTGGTTCTTATCTTTCTTTGCCGCATGGTACTCGAAATTCTCACTTAAGTCTCCCTGCGCTCTTGCCTCCTTCACTGCCTCTAAGGCCTCTTTGCGCACCACAAGTTTCCGGTACTCAATCTCCTCTTCCATCTTTTTTATATCCTGTTCGGTCAATTCGTCGTACATGAATCTTCCTCCTTACTTGTCATTTCAGCGATTATTATAAATTCTTTCCAGTTTTCCGTCAAATAAATTTCTGTGTAAACATCTCTTTACTGATCCATTGAATTTCGCATTTTGTACATTTTTTCGCACATACTGACAATATATATCCACTTGCGGGATCATAGCTTTGCAGATACCATTCTCCCGTCTGCCCCGCTTTTAAAAATTTAACCTGATCCTGCAGTACACAAAACGATGCAAGATCCAATGCCATCCCTTTTCCAACCGCTTTGATATAACTTTCTTTTCTTGTCCATAACTCTGTAAAATAACAGTCTGCTTTTTTCATTTTTCCCTTTTGTAATGCCAGATATTCCTCCGGACAGAAAAAACGTTCTGCCACTTTCATCTGTCCTTTCCGGATCTGTTCCACATCAATTCCAACTTCTTCATCTGAAAAAACACCTGCCACATATCTTCCCGAATGTGACAGGTTAAAATGTATACCGGTTTTTCCATTTAATACCGGTTTTCCTTTCTCTCCGAATCTAAGATACATCTGCTGCATTTTCCCTGGTAACAGACTGATTCCATATTCCCTCAGGGCATACTCTAACAATAATCCTGCTGCTAAAGATCTGCACCGGTCTTCTTTTTTTTTCAATTGCATTATTTTATTTTTCCGGTCTTCCGTGATAAAAGGCAGCATCTGTGCAAATATCTTTTCATCCCCAAATGGAATAATATCCGTCATATAAATCTTCACGCGTCTTATTCTCCCTCGATCCGGATAATGCTTCTAAGATGTTCTCTTTCCCTGGACAATTCCTCATATACCGGCATCAGTCCATCATTTATTCCGGCACGAAGCGGCTCTACAATTTTTTCGACCGTATCAAACATCGGTGTGATTCCCATATTGGCAAAGACACCTTTTAAAGTATGTGCACAGTCAAAGGCCTTTTTTCTCTCATCTTCTGCAAGTGCCTCTTTTAATCCATCAAAAGACTCGTCCTCCGCCACCATCGGAAGGCAGCTTTTATATAATTCCTCATCTCCTAAAAAACGCTCTAAAGCTCCATCTAAATCGCATCCCCATGCTCTTAATTTTTCCAATACCTCACACATTTTTCTATCATTCCTCCGATTGTTCTTTTTCCTGTTCCATCTCCCTGTCTTTCGTTTTTCCGGATAATAACAGCCTGTATTTTTCTAATTCCCATTCCAGTTGTTTTGGTTCTGTCACATTTAAGAAAACACCATATATGATATGTTTATTTCCTACAATTCCTACATCATACAGCTTTAATGATATAAAAATTTCTTCTCCTGCTTCATTCTTCCTGGAAAATTCACATTGTGTTTCACGTCCTTTATCTGCTGTATAAAAAAAGGCATCCAGAATACGTTTATGATATCGTTTTGGAATTCCCTGAAAAATATCTTTTTTCTGACTGATATTCTGATATCCAAACACCTCATAATACGCATTATTTACGCGTATTATCTCAATCTGTTCTTTGCCGTACTCATAGACAGCCACACCCTGTTTCGCATTTAAAAAGAGTGACTCCAGCTGGGAGGCCGGCGTCCACAGGCTATCTATGTCAACTAAGCGTTCTGTCTCTTTCTTTCTCTCCGCATGCGGCCTGTCAAACTGCAGTTTTTCGTATTCTTCCACAGGCATCGGTTTTGCAAAATAATATCCCTGTACATATTCACAGCCAATACTCCGCAAAAATTCCACCTGTTCGATCCGTTCCACGCCTTCCGCAACAACCGGCATATTCAGCCATTTTGCCATACGGATCACTGCCGCCATGATATTTTCTCCGCGTCCTTCCCTGTCATCACCGGCAAAAAACTTCATGTCCATCTTTAAAACATCAACCACAATATCCTTTAAAACATTTAAAGAAGAATAACCACTTCCAAAATCGTCCATCAGAATGTAAAATCCCTCTTCGCGCAAACGCTGCATCATATCCTGCACTGCTTTGGGATTTGTATTGTATGCGCTCTCTGTCAGTTCTACCTGAAACAGTCTGCGTGGAATCCGGTAACTGTCCACCAGATTGCAGATCACATTCACGATATCTTTGTTGTAAAGACTGACCCTCGAAAGATTGACGGATATCGGAAGCGGATTCTTTCCTTCATCCATCCACTTTCTAAGCTGGATGCAGGTCTGCTCCCACACATAATAATCCAGCTTTGTGATAAATCCATTCCGTTCAAATACCGGTATAAACTCTCCCGGTGAAATCATTCCCCGTTCCGGATGTTTCCAGCGAACCAGCGCCTCCGCTCCTGCGATCTGATTATCGCTGAGCCCGTATTTTGGCTGATAGAATACAACAAATTCATGATTTTCCAGTGCACTTTTCATGCTGTTTACGATCCGCTGTTCCTTCTCGATCTCCTGGCTCATCTGCCGTGTATAAAATGCATAGTTACGGATATAATTGCCTTTGCAGTGCTTTGCCGCAAGGTTGGCACGATCGTACATGTGATCCGGTGTTATTTTCTTTCCAGCGATCAGGTAAACACCAAATATCGGTACGATATCAAAATCAAGCGGGTATCTGCTTAAGATATCACGCATTTTATCAAAACTTTCGACCAGTTCTTTTGTATTTTCATAGGATACGCAGAAGCAGAATATATCCGCATCCATCCTGCCAAAGGTAACGTCACTGCGGTTTCTGACTGCACATATCAAAAGGTCTGCAATATATTTCAGCAGCATGTCCCCTGCACTCATTCCAAAGAAAGAATTGATCAGCTGGAACTTTTCAATATCCATCCGCACAAAAGCAAAATGCCGGTCCGGATATCGCTCTAACATAGAAGATGTCGCCTGAAACATATGGGTCTTATTATAGATGCCGGTAAGGATATCATATTCTGCACGGTACTTTAACGCTTTGCTGATATTCTGACTACTGCTGCCAATCACATTCTTCAGCCGGAACCGGACAACATCCGCATCATAAGGTTTCCGGATAAAATCCCATGCTCCCATGCCCAGGCATTTAATCTCTGTCTCAATGTCAACCTCCATCGTAAGTACAATGACAGGTATCGCCTGATACATCTGCGCTTTATGATACCGTTCCAGAAAATAATACCCGTCATACTCCGGCATAACGATATCTAAAAGTACCGCCGTTATCTCCGTGCTTCGTTCATAAAGAATCTCAAATGCTTCCTTGCCATTTTCTGCCTCTATCACCTCGTACGTACCGCTCAAAATTCTTTTCATCATGACACGTTCGACCTGTTTATCATCTACGACTAATACCTTGCTCTTTTCAGACATATTCTCACCTATCCGCCCCAAAAAAATCCCATAAAAAAAAACCTGACTTTATCATAGCAAAGTCAGAGTTTCTTTTCAATAGTCATCATTTAACCTTCTGCAAAAAAAGGTCGATTTTTCCACAAAGGCAGATATCTGTCGAAGATGCGCCAACCTGAATTTCATACGTTCCATTTACCGGAACCGGCATCTTTTTGTCTGTGTCATAATGGGAAAAATCTCTTTCTTCCAAAATAACACAGATCCGCTTTGTTTCCCCGGCATCAAGCCTGACTTTTTCAAACGCTTTCAGTTCATGAACCGGTCTGTCTTTTTTCTGTTCCGGTGCCACATAAATCTGAACGGTTTCTTTCCCTGCATGTTCTCCTGTATTGGTTACCGAACAGGAAACTTTCACGGTCTGTCTGCCATTTTCCTGCTGCCGTATAATTTCAAGATCATTATAGGTAAATGCCGTATAGGAAAGTCCATGACCAAACGGGAACAGGACATCTGTTTTTTTTGTGTCATAATAACGGTAACCGACCATCACACCTTCCCTGTACTCCACACGGTCTTTCTTTCCAAATGTTCCGATCGTATGTGCCGGGCACTGTGACGCATCACGGATAAATGTTTCTGCCAGCTTTCCGGATGGATTTACTTTTCCAGACAAGATCTCTGCCAGGGCTGTTCCCCCTTCCATACCGGCATAGTAGCTCCAGAGGATTGCTTTTGCCTTTTCTGCCCACGGCATCTCAACCGGTGCACCTGCATACATGCAGACCACCGTATCCGGAACTGCCTTTAGCAAAGCATCGATTACTTCATCCTGCCCGTATGGCAGTTTCATGTTCACACGGTCAAGTCCCTCCACATCAAAATCGTGGTTCAGTCCTCCCACGAAAATAACAATGTCACTTGCTTTTGCCAGTGCAACTGCTTCCGCTAAAGCTTCCTGCTGTTTTTCATCCAGTGCTCTTCCACTTACAGTGCTTTCCTTTTCGGTATTCTCTGCAGTCTCCGTGCTCGCCGCCTGCCAGTTGATCTCAGATGTCTCTTTCTTATCCGGAATCACATAGCCCGGTGCGTAAGAAACTTTCACATTTCCACCAAGTAACTTTTTGATTCCCATAAGCGGTGAAATCTCATACAGTGCCTTGATTTCTGCACTTCCTCCTCCGTTTGAATGGATTGCAGCGGCATTTACACCGATCACGGCAACCTTACAGCCGGATTCTGCCTGAAGCGGCAATACCTGATCTTCATTTTTCAGTAAAATCATGGACTCGCGCGCCACATCGAGCACTGCCCTGCGGTGTTCCTCCGTATTGTATGCGCCTGTCTTACGATGTTTTCTCTCCGGTCCGATCATTTTTAAGCGCAGCATCATGCGAAGGATATTGCGCACTTTCTCATCCACCAGCGATTCTTCGATTTCTCCATCCTTCACTGCTTTTAACAGAGGATCTGCCATGTACTGTTCGTCGAACTGATACTTGACATCCATCTCAAGATCCAGCCCGGACTCTGCCGCCAGTTTCGTATCATGCACAGCACCCCAGTCGGAGATTACCACGCCGTCAAATGACCAGTCTTTCCGCAGCTTCTCGTTGAGCAGGGACTTACTCATACAGCAGTGCTCACCGTTTAACAGATTATAGGCTCCCATCAGAGCAAGGGTGTGTCCCTTTTCTACCGCCGCTTGAAATCCCGGAAAATAAATTTCTTCCAGTGCTGCCTCATCGATGATTGTATCCACCCAGAGTCTTTCAGTTTCCTGTGAGTTTGCCGCAAAATGCTTCACGCATGCCGCGACATCGTTTTCCTGGATTCCCTCGATCATCGGTACAACCAGTTCTTCGATGAGTCCTGGATCTTCGCTCATATATTCAAAATTCCTGCCACAGAGCGGACTTCGTTTGATGTTGATGCCCGGAGCTAAGATCACATCTTTGCCCCTGCCTCTTGCCTCCTCACCCAGCACTTTTCCGGCTTTCTTTGCCAGATCACGGTTCCAGGTGGATGCAATGGCGCTGTTGCACGGAAGATAAGTCACATAATCTTCCGTTGTCCCGACATTCCGCCATTCATTGTCCGCAAATTCTGCTCGCACTCCCATCGGTCCATCCGACATATAGAGCGGTGGGATGGAAAGCCGCTCCACTCCTTCGGTGCGGAATAAACCCGCACCGTGGATCATACCGATTTTTTCTTCTAAAGTCAGCTTTTTTAAAATTTCTTCAATATATGTTTCCTGCATTAAAATACAACCTCAGCCTTGCCGTCCCCGTTGAACTCTACGATGACATTTTCTCCATCCTGTGTATAGGATGCACCATTTACCTGCTTTGGAACACCGGCATTCATCAATGCCACTTTGGATGCCTTTTTGCTCTCCACTGTGATTTCATAAGAAGTTCCATTCTTCACAACGCCTGCAGATGCTTCCTTTTCATTTTCCGTTCCATAGACAACAGTCTCCGCTTTAATGCCATCCTTCAATGCATAAGCACGGAATGTCACTCCGTCCGCATAATCATAAACCGCATTGTCATTTCTTGCACCCATAGCCACGATGCTGCCCTCTTTGACATAGAGAGGAATGCTTAAATAACCATGTTTTTCTGTATACCATTTACCTCCCTCTTTGACTTCTCCGGTCAGTAAGGATGTCCATGTTCCCTCCGGCAGGTAATATTCTGCGATACTGTCCTCGCGGAAGATCGGTGCAACGAGCAGGGAATCACCTAACATGTACTGTGTTGCTAAATATGCACAGTTTTTATCTTCGGTAAATTCAAGTACCATGCTGCGCATCATAGGAATACCTGTTTTGGACGTCTCGATCGCATTGCGGTACAGATATGGCATCAAAGATGCCTTAAGCTGTGCAAAGCAGCGTACCACATCCACTGCTTCTTCATCATATGCCCACGGCACACGGTAAGAAGTAGATCCATGCAGTCTTGAATGGGAAGAAAGAAGTCCGAAAGCACACCATCTCTTATAGACGTCCGGTGTGGATGTACTCTCAAATCCTCCGATATCATGGCTCCAGTATCCAAAACCGGAACTTGTCAGTGACAGGCCTCCGCGAAGGCTCTCCTCCATGGATTCATAATCAGACCAGCAGTCACCGCCCCAGTGAACCGGGAACTTCTGTCCGCCTGCAGTTGCAGAACGTGCAAAAAGAACAGCCTCTTTTTCACCTTTTTTCTTCTTTAATACGTTAAATACCACCTTATTGTAAAGGTATGTATAGTAGTTGTGCATCTTGACCGGATCAGAACCGTCGTAATATACCGCATCTGTCGGGATTCTCTCACCAAAGTCGGTCTTGAAGCAGTCAACACCCATATCGAGCAGTGCCTCTAACTTTTTGCTGTACCACTCGCAGGCTGCAGGGTTAGTAAAGTCCACAATGGCAAGTCCCGGCTGCCACATATCCCACTGCCATACATCGCCATTTGGACGTTTTAAGAAGTAACCGCCCTCGACACCCTCTTTGAACATGGATGACTCCTGTCCCACATAGCTGTTGATCCAGACACAGATCTTTAATCCTTTTGCTTTCAGACGTTTTAACATGCCCTCCGGGTCCGGGAATACTCTTGAATCCCAGGTAAAATCACACCAGTTGAAATCTTTCATCCAGAAGCAGTCAAAATGGAATACGGATAACGGGATCTTGCGATCAAACATTCCATCGACAAAACTGTTGACTGTCTTTTCATCATAGTTTGTCGTAAAGGATGTGGACAGCCAGAGACCGAATGTCCACGGTGCCGGAAGTGACGGTTTTCCAGTAATGTCTGTATATCGCATCAGCACCTCTTTCATCGTCGGTCCGTTGATCAGGAAATAGTCAAGGTTTTCACCCGGCACGGAAAATTCAACCTTGGTTACCATCTCTGTTGCAACTTCAAAGGACACGCGCTCCGGATGGTTTACAAACACACCGTATCCTTTATTGGAAATATAAAACGGGATATTTTTATAAGACTGCTCTGTGGAAGTACCGCCGTCCTCGTTCCAGATATCCACGCTCTGTCCATTTTTTACAAACGCAGAAAAACGCTCGCCAAGTCCATAGATCAGCTCGCCAACGGAAAGTGATAACTGCTCTCTCATATAAGCATCTTCCGGTCCTTTATCATAGGCAAAACCTTTCCAGTCGGTCTTCATGTATGCAAGATCTCTCCATCCGCTTGCAGTGATTTTCTCCTCACCGCGGTAAAATGTGAGTGCTCCGTTCTCTTTCTGCACTTCCAGACGCAGTGTACCGCTTGAAATGACCAGTTTGTCCTCCGTATCTTCTGCCTTTAAATGTCCGCTCTCCGCAGGTGCGATCTCAAATGACGGTGCCTTTTTCTGCACGCCCATGTGATGATAAGTCTGAACCCTAAGCACTTCCTCATACGGTGCTGAAATCACGATCGTGAGGTTGATTCCGCCAAGGGTATCGCCGCGCTGTGTGATCTTGCTTGTCGGCGCACAGATCGTCACCTGATCTTTCTCGATTTTTGAAAAATATACTTCTGCCGGAGAAAAGCACTCGCAGCGCTCTTTCTGCAGCCAGCATCCATTACTGAATTTCATATGATAATCCTCCCTGTTTTCCGAAGGAAAATGCATGCTATGTTTTTTATAGCATTTGCCTCTTGCAGGCGCAGAGGATTTTCCTCCCTGTAATTATCTCATTTTGTCTCATCTTACTATACCCACCCTGCAAAAAATACCCTCTAAATTGTACATAAAACACTCGATAAATTTGACAAACAAAACGTTCGCATTTATACTTACGTTTAGTATTTTTATCATTGGAACAGGAAGGTTATTTTTATGTATCGCGTTTTAATTGCAGATGATGAATCCATTATCCGGGAAGGTATCAAATGTCTGTTCGACTGGGAATCTCTCGGCTATACGATCGCCGGAGAAGCTGCAAACGGTGAGACCGCCTATCAGCAGATTCTTGCCTTACAGCCGGATATCGTTCTCTTAGACATCCGCATGCCGGGAATGTTAGGGCTTGACGTTATCCGGGAGGCAAGAGCACAGGGTTTTACTGGAAAAGTCATTATCTTAAGCGGTTACTCTGATTTCAAATATGCGCAGGAAGCCATCCGTTACGGAGTGCAGTATTATCTGACAAAGCCGATCGACGAGGATGAACTTGAGGAGATTCTTCGTTCGATCAAAGAAAACTTAGACAAGGATGCTGCAACTGCAAATACCCGGGAACATTACCGTGAAAAGGCAAGAGAAACCATCATCCGCGATCTTTTAACGAATGATATCGATCTTTCCCACATAAATACAACAGATCTCCATCTGACAGCAGACACCTATCAGGTTGTGATCTATGAGAAATACAGTCACAATACTGCAGATGCCTCCTATCGTTTTTCGGATCTTCTGCGCGTGACGAATCAGGATAATAACTCCTATGATAACATTACGCTGCAGTATCATGAGGTTATTTTACTGAAAGGTACTTTTGCCATTCAAAAATTTAATGATTTTCTGGAGCGTTACCGGAGAGAACGGCGTCCACAGGAGAACTCTCCTCTCGACAGTCTCTTTATTACATACGGTGCGTGCGTGTCAGATCTGTCGGAAGTCTATATTTCCTATATTCAGGCGAAACAGCTCTTAGAACGCCGTTTCTTCTGCGAGCAGGAACAGCACACGATCGGTTATGCCGAACTGCCGGACCCGGACAGTTTAAAATCCATCTTAAACGACGCTTTTTTAAACCGTTACGCTACCAGCCTGTTTGAATATCTTCAGGCATTCAACCGCAATATGTTAGCAGAGACTTTGACACAGCTTACCAATGAACTTTACCATGCTGCAGATTCGATTGATTCCATACGGCTTTTCCTGACAGACCTTTATCTGCAGATCAAGGAACAGGCAAACCGGCTTTACAATGGTGCAAATATCCCGTTTCCGAGCAATGCGGATATCATCCGTCTGATCGAAGAAAAATATTATCTCTACGAGATCATCCTGTACTTTACGGAACAGTTTGAGATGATCATGTCCTCGATCGGTAACTCTTCCCGTGAAAGCGTGCTGGATGATATTCTGCACTACATCAACCACAACTATGCAAGCAATATCACATTAGAAAATATTGCACCGCTGTTTGGTTACAACAGCTCCTATCTCGGAAAGATTTTCCGCAAAAAGATGGGTGAAAACTTCAACTCATACGTCGACCATGTCCGCATCAAACACTCGATGGAGCTTCTCTGTTCCTCAGAGTTAAAAGTTTATGCGATCGCAGAAAAAGTCGGTTACCGGAATGTCGATTATTTCCATATCAAGTTCAAAAAATACGTTGGAAAAAGCCCGGCAGAATACCGGAAAGAACATAAAACTGAATAAACTTTCATAAAAACAGCCGTCTCCGGGTGAATATATGTACCCTTTTCTCTGTAAGTTCAGAAAAAGGGGGGCATATCACCGTGAGGCGGCAGTTTTTATTTATAAGATCCGAGTGTCAAACGCTGGCTTTAAGTTTTTCGATTGGCAAATGGCACCGCAGTGCCTGTCATTTTAAGAAATCATACTGTGACATATAAAGTTTGTAATACTCACCCTTCTGTTCCATCAGTGCGTCATGATTTCCACGCTCTAAAATATCGCCTTTGTCTACATATAAGATGCAGTCGGCATTTTTGATTGTGGAGAGCCTGTGTGCAATGATAAAGGACGTTCTTCCTTTCAAAAGCTCATTTAATCCCTTCTGTAAAAGCAGTTCCGTCTCGGTATCAATGCTTGACGTCGCCTCATCTAAAATCAGGATCTTCGGATCGGCAAGCAATGCCCGCGCAAAGGAAATGAGCTGCCGCTGTCCGGCGGATAGCCTGCTTCCTCTCTCATTGACTTGTGTCTTATATCCGTTTTCCATTTCCATAATAAAATCATGGGCGCAGACTGTTTTTGCGGCACGGATGACTTCCTCGTCCGTCGCACTGCGGTTGCCATAGCGGATATTATCCATGATCGTCCCCGCAAAAATAAAGCTGTCCTGCATCATGATTCCCATCTGGGTGCGCAGTGAATGAAGTGTCACCTTCGAGATATCAATGCCATCGATCGTGATTTTCCCGGAATCCACATTGTAAAAACGGCTGATGAGATTTACGATCGTGGATTTTCCTGCCCCGGTCGGGCCGACGATCGCATACGTTTCACCCGGTTTTGCCGTAAAATTGATATCCTCCAAAATCTTCTGCCCCGGCTCATAACCAAAGGACACATGGGAAAACTTCACTTCTCCTGCCACCTCCGGCATCGGGATTGCATCCGGCTCATCCCTAACACCCACCGGCTCATCGATCGTCTCAAAAATCCTCTCAAGATAAGAGATTGCTGTCAAAAGAGAATTGTAAAATCCGGCAAGTGTGTTGATTGGTGCCCAGAAACGCCCAATGTACGCGGTAAATGCGATCAGAACACCGACGGTCAGTGTCATATCCGGTGCTAAAATCCAACGGACACCCAGCACATAGATCAGTGCCGTCGTAAATGTCGAAATAATATCCACGCTCGGTCCCATCGTAAAGTTAAACATTACCGCACGCATCCAGGATTTCCGGTAATTTTTACTTAGGTTATTAAAGATTCCGGTATTCTCATTTTCCCTTACAAAAGACTGCGTCACACGGATTCCATTGATACTCTCCGCAATATAAGCATTCAGGTTTGACTGTTTATTGCTCTGGATCTGCCATGCCCTGCGCTGTTTTTTCTTGATTAAGATAATCACAAATGCAAGAACCGGCAATCCGCACAGACAGATCAGCGTCAGCCGGACATCGAGTGCAAACATAAACATCAGAATAAAGATCAGGTTGCACAGATCTGTGAATGTGTTGACAATACCATTGCTCAAAAGATCACTTAGGCTGTTCACATAATTGACCACGCGCACCTGTATCTTTCCGTGTGGTCTGTCATCATAATAGGAAAACGGGAGTTCCTGCAGATGACAGAAAATATCATAGCGGATATCATGTACGATATTCTGCCCGATCACACTCATGGTCTTGATCTTGATCCGCAGGGAAATACCCGAATAAAGTGCGATCAGCAATGTCGCAATACTGTAAAATGTGATCGATTTCATATCTTTTTCCGGGATGCTGTGATCCATCACATTCTGGAAAAAGATCGGGATCGCCATGGTAAGTGCCGAGGAAGAAAGCATCAGAAGAATAACGCCTGCCATCTTCTTTTTGTAGGGAGCAATGTAACCTGCAAGACGTTTGAGCTGGTTTACATCAAAACTGTCCTCTAATATCTCATCCATATCATATCTGTTTCTTGCCATCTTATTTCTCCCCCTTTCCGTTTAAAATTTCCTGTGGGATCTCACCATACTGGTTATGGAAAGCTGTCGCATAATAACCGCCTGCTGCCACCAATTCCTCATGGGTTCCCTGTTCAATGATACGTCCGTTATCCATGACAAGGATCAGATCTGCATCTCTAATGGAAGAAATGCGGTACGCAATGACAAAGATCGTGCACTTGTTATCTAATTTCTTCAACTGGCTCTGGATATAACTCTCCGTCTCCATATCGACCGCCGATGTCGTATCGTCAAGAATCAGAATCGACGGATCTTTCAGCAGTGCCCTCGCAAGGGAGATACGCTGTTTCTGTCCGCCGGAAAGTCCGACACCGCGCTCACCCACAATCGTATCATATCCATCCGGAAGTGCCTGGATAAAATGATTGGCATCCGCCATGATCGCAGCCTGTTTGACTTCTTCGAACGAACAATTCGGCCTTCCGTATGCGATATTTCCTTCGATCGTATCCGAAAAAAGGAACACATCCTGCATCGCCATGCCGATATTGTCACGCAGGTTATAAAGATCCATGTCGCGGACATTCACACCATCCACAAGCACTTCACCGGAAGTCGTATCATAAAACCGGCAGAGTAGATTCATGATCGTTGATTTTCCAGCTCCGGTAGAACCAATGATGCCGACGGTCTGCCCCGGTTTTACCTTAAAATTGACATCCATGACAATATCTTCGTCATCCGCACGGTAAGATACATTTTTAAACTCGATCTCACCTTTCAGATGTTTCTTCACTACTCCAGATACCGGTGTTTTTACATGCGGCTCTTCACTGTAAGTCGCATAGATTTTCTCCACGGACGTTGTAAAGTTACTGATATCGTTGACCAGCCATCCTGCCTGGCGCAGCGGGTTGTTTAACATCCACAGATAGCCGTTCACCGTCACGAGCTGTCCTAACGTGATCTCTCCCTGAATGACCATATAGCCGCCGTAGAGGATCAGGATGATCGTCAGCGCATAGGAAAGCACCTCAAATATCGGCACATATTTCATCCAGATCTTTGACGCATCGATCTGCGCCGCACGGAATTTATCATTTTCCTTATTGAATTTTTCAATCTCAAAATCTTCTTTTGCAAATGCTTTTACCACACGGTTTCCACTGACATTTTCCTGCACAAACGCATTGAGTGAGGAAAAACAGTCACGGTTACGCTTGAATGCCGGACGTACCTCTTTCGTCTGACGGCAGGTTGCAAACGCCGTAAACGGCAGAACCACAAGCATGGCAAGTGCCAGTTTCGTGTTGACCGTAAAGATCATAAGCAGTGCAAACACAAACATCAGCACACTCTGGTAAACCATATAGACCACATATGCCACAAAGTGACGGATCGCATCCATATCTCCGGTCTGGCGGCTCATCAGATCTCCGGTACGTTTCTTATTGTAAAATGCAAAATCTTCCTCTAATAATTTCCGGTAGACTTTGTCTCTCATATCGTACAAAACGCCCTGCGACGCCGTCTCAAATGCGACCTGAAACAGAAAACGCAAGACTCCCATCACGATCGTGACTCCGATCAGACATCCGATAAACGGCATCAGTCTGTCATATTTTCCACCGCTTATGACCTGATCTACGATCTGCCCGGATATGTACGGATTTACCACCGAAAGCACTGATACCGCTGTGGTCAGTAAAATACCAATTATCATCAGTCCCCGGTACTTTTTCAGAAATGAAAAGAACCATTTCATTGGTGTCATAATAACCCTCCTACTCCCTTTTTGTTTTTCTTTCGGATTTTCAGTATAGTACTTCTGGGGTAAAAAGGAATGTACTATCTTGCACCGTTCATGTTATTTTTTGCAACGGAGGGGATGGTTTCTGATGGGGAATGTGATATACTATGACATGATTGACAAAATAATTTTTCAGGCTTATACAAAGAAATGGAGATTACTATGTGCTGTGACAACCGGGAAGAACTGCTTGACCAACTGAATCCTACTTTTTTATTTACCTGGAAAGGCACCCGTCTGAAAGACGAGGAACTCTATCACAGCCATGATTTCATCGAGATGGCTTTTATTTTGTCCGGTCACGGAAGATACCGGATCAATGGCTCTTTGTATGATATCTCCGAGGGCGATATCATTATTTTAAATCCGGGGCAGAAGCATCAGGCACTCTGCACGGATCCTGCCAATCCGACCATGGAGTTTTTTGTCGGTTTATGTGATGTCCGTTTTCCGGATTTCCCGGAAAATTATCTGCCGCTGCATTTAAAAGATCTGACATCCGATCCAGCCACACAGTCTCCTATTTTACATACCTCCGGCGAACTGCGCCAGAAGCTGTTTAAGATCTGCACAGCCATGAGCGTAGAAAATGACGTCTGCCGCAGCGGACGTTATATCATGTTGAAAAGTTATCTGATGCAGATGCTGATCCTGCTGCTGCGGGAACAGAGTGAACCGGTAAAAATCAATACCGGCTGCTCTTTTGAATCTACCAGCAAAAAATATGTAGTTGACCAGATCGTAAATTATTTTGAGGATCATTACAGTGAAAAGATTTCTTTAGATCAGATTGCAGAAAATATGTACTTAAGTCCTTTTTATATCTCACGTATTTTTAAAAGTGAGACAGGCGATACACCGATCCGCCACCTGATCAATATCCGCCTTGAAAAAGCAAAAGAATTGTTGGAAAACGGCTTTGACGGCAGCATCCAGGAAGTTGCAGCCGAAGTCGGCTATGATGATGTCTATCATTTCAGCAAGCTGTTTAAAAAACGATTCGGAATGCCGCCGTCAAAGATCCGTAAATTATTATGATTCATTTAAAAATTTTTCCAGAAATCTTTCGAGCCTGCGAATTCCAGTTCCTTGCCATTCTGGAATCTTTTACTGATAATGCCATCCTCTCCAAAACTTGGTGTGTATGTCAGATTTTTATATATTCATCGTCATATATGGGGGAATGCATATAATTCCATCTTTTACAATTAAATTTCTTGGATGAATAATATAACTTTCCCCTATGCGCTCCTTGTATTTTTCTCTGAAATTATTTAATGAGGTCGTTTTGTATTGCTTTCCTGACTTCACTTCAATCGGAAACATCTTATATTTTAATCTGCTGTTATTGGAAATGATAAAATCTATTTCCATATCATTTCGATGCTTATTTTCATTATAGTGTGTATAAAAATATAATTTATGTCCATTTGCCACCAGCATCTGAGCTATTGCATTTTCATAAAGCATTCCTTCATTAATCTGTAATTTGCCTGCCAATATCTGTTTATATACTTCATCTTCAAGTAATTCATTTTCATCAAATGCATGGCTTACCAAAAGTCCGGTATCACCCATATAACACTTTACATAGCTTCTTGTCTCATTTAATGATAAGCCAACATTCGGATCATTACACAAAAAGCACTCATTGGATATCATAGAATCCGACAGCCAGAAAAAAGTTTCTTTGTAC
>OHTH01000830.1_pt1 | contig 15819 bp, 17 predicted proteins | sample 1578831 | NCBI WGS metagenome assembly OHTH01 (sample SAMEA3879590, study PRJEB24766) | human gut metagenome | biome: human-associated habitat; feature: feces | place: USA | collected 1985/1987 | reverse complement strand
GAAGAAACCCGCCGAACCTGCCAAGGACGATAAGGCAGCCAAGGATGGCAAGCCCGCTACGGCCCCGGTCACTCCCGCCAAACCTGACGAGGGGAAGAAGCCTGCTGAACTGGCCAAGGATGATAAGGCGGTCAAGGACAGTAAGCCTGCTGATGCTCCCGCCGCTCCCACCAAGCCTGGCGAGGTGAAGAAGTCCGCCGAACCCGCCAAGGACGATAAGGCGGTCAAGGCTGATAAGCCCACTGATGTTCCCGTCGCTTCCACCAAGCCTGACGAGGTTAAAAAGCCCGATGAACCGGCCAAGGCGGCGGTGACGCAGAAATCGCCGGAACAGCCGAAGGATGCTACTACGGCTACCCGTACCGCAGATGGGCCAAAAGGCTCTGCCGTGACCAAGGTGTTTGAGGATCGGCTGGATGCCCCTGCCGAAGCTGATTTTTTCAAGCTGCCCATCCCCAATGAGGGAGAAATTTACAGTATGGCCGTTCATCCGGCATATCTGAAGGACTTTCTGGATCATCCCTTTACGGTGAACCGTGAGACGCAGGACTATAAAGACCTGTTTGAGTCCATCAAGACCTATGGTATTCGTGAACCTGTCCTCTGTCGGCCCGGTCGCAACGGTGGCCTTGAGATCATTTCCGGTCATCGCCGCCATGACATCGGCGCACAGCTGAATTACCCTATTCCTGTTCTGATCGAGCGTGTGGACGAGGATGACGCACAGATTCAATGCGTAGACGGAAACCTCCACCGTAAGGATATTCCTATCTCCGAACTGGCCCGTGCCGCACAGATGAAAATGGACGCACTGAAACGCAAGGCCGGACGCCGCTCCAAGGCGGATATTCTGGCGGGTAAGGAGCCGATGAAGCGCAGCGATGAGCAGGTGGGAGAAGATTTAGGCATGAGCCGCGCCAGCGTGCAGCGATTGATGCGCGTTAATCAGTTGGAGGAGCCGCTGAAAAAAATGGTGGATAAAAAGGAACTGCCGCTGGATACCGCCGAGCAGATTTCCCACATGAAGCCCACCGAGCAGAAAACACTTGCGGACGCCATAGAAAAAGAGGGCGGAAAAGTCCCATCCAAGACGGAGGCGGTCAAGTTGAAGGAGGAAAGCCGTGCCGGTACGCTCACTGCACAGAAAATTGAGAACTCCGTTGCGCCCACCAAGCGGGAAATCGACCCGCCGTTGAAGGTAACTTTTCAAGATGACGAGTTGCGCCCCTACTTCCCGGACAAGGGAACCACCGTCGCTACGGTCAAGCGCACGATGTTCGAGGCGATGGATCTTCGCAAAAAGGCGCTGGAACGCCAGAAAATGAAGATGCAGACCGAGAAGGAACCTAAGAAGAAATCTGAGCCGGAGAGGTGACGGAGCATGACGGTTGTAATTGTTAAACCGGGGTATGCTCCGTATGAGGCGGAGATCAACGGCTTAGATGAAATGCAGGAGGTCGTAGGCGGAACGATCCAGGCCATCTACCCCTTTGAGGATAGGGCCGCAGTTGTCTGCAATGATGAGGGTATTCTTTTGGGAATGCCGTACAACCGAAGCGTTCCCGGCGGATATGGCGGCGTATTTGGCCCGTTTTTTGTGTGCGGCTTGGGCGAAGAGGACTTTTGCTCTTTGACCCCGGAGCAGGTCAAATCCTACAAGAAGGAATTTCACTGTGCTGAAATCCTGATTGGAGCAACAGGCAATACTCCCATCACGATGAAGGTGCAGCCCAAAGCGGTAGGCAGCCCCGGCCAAGAAAAAAGCCGGAATGACCCTCCGGGGCGGGAGTGAGCTGTCATGCAGGAATATACTTCCCCAAGCGAACGGCTGAAGGCACTGACAGATCAATTGGAGCAGGGCGTGTCAGATATTTTTCAAAGCGGTCAATACGCAGCTTATCTTACTGCCATGTCGAAATTCCACCATTATAGCTTTGGCAATACCATGCTGATTTTCATGCAATGCCCAAATGCCACCAATGTTGCGGGTTATCACGATTGGAGAAGGAATTTTGGCCGACAGGTCAAGCGAGGCGAGCGTGGCATCACCATACTCGCCCCTTGCCCATACCGCAGGAAGGAAGAAGTGGAGGAAACTGCTTTGGATGGTTCACCCGCTACCTCTGTTCAATGGGTGCAGCGCATGGGCTTCCGCACCGTTACGGTATTCGATGTAAGCCAGACGGAGGGAAAACCGCTGCCTGAGTTTGTAAAAAAGTTGACCGGCGATGTAGCACAGTATGAGAGCATGGTTGCGACTCTGCGCAGCATTTCCCCTTACCCCATTTCCATGGAGTCGTTTCCGGGCGGTGCTTATGGCTGCTGCAATTTTGCGGAACAACGTATTTTTGTCCAGCCCGACATGAGCCAAGCACAAACCATCAAAACCATGATCCATGAGGTCAGTCACGCTAAACTCCATGCACCAATAGAGGACGGTGACGGTGAAACACCACCACAGCGCAAGCGGCGCTTTGTCCGGGAAATGGAGGCTGAAAGCGTGGCTTATGTAGTCTGTCAGCATTTCGGGATTGATACCGCTGATTACTCTTTCGGCTATGTGGCCGGATGGAGCCACGGAAAGGATCTATCGCAGCTGAAAGCGTCATTAGAACTGATCCGTAATACCGCCGCAGAACTGATCGACGGTATCGACCCACCGAAAGAACTGCCCCCGCCTACACAGAAAAAACAGCGAACAAAAAGGAGAAATGCCTATGAGCGCAGTTGACGCCCGGAAAGAACACTATGAGGCCGTGGAGATTTTAGGCATCCCCGGCCTTTTCACTACCCTTCGAGTAGACCGTGCCACTATCCCAAAAGGCGTGTATGCCTATGATATGCAAACCAGTGAACAGGATTGGAGCCAACCTTGCCTGCTTGCCCGGCATATCACGGTGGAGCATTTCGGCACCGTCCTGACCGCAAGCCCTGTTCCCATTCCGCCCAATGGGTATCTCAATTTGTCCCCCGGTGATTTTGAAGGCCAGTTCTGCGGCGAGCGTATGACGCTGGCTGATTTTGAAGCCAAATGGCTATCCCCAGTCAAACGACCGCCCAAGAAAAAGGTGCTCCATAAAGCCGCACCCCGCCGTCCTGCACCGATTCGATGAGGTGCGTTATGGGAAAAGAAATCAGTTTGATCGCGTTTCTGGACGAAGTGGTGTCCCGGAATACGCAGCATTACAGAAAAGATTTTGAACTGGATGCTCAGAAACTGCGTGACGCACTGAACAGCCCCTATATGGATGAACGGATATTCTACTTCATGTCTCGCCCTAACGGGACATGGTGTGTGCTGGAACGGGATGTCTTTCTCCGAGACAGCGACGGGTATAAGATTTGGACGATGGCATCGAAGCCTATCGCGTCACCATCACTGGGCGGCGCGGCACAGCCCCTATGGGTCATGTTGTGAAGCTGAATTACCGGGAACAGGTACAGCGGGTCATAAAAGTAGCTATCCCCTTTGATGATGTGGAGCTTACTTTTTACTCCGGGGAGAAGTTTCGTATGCCGATGGAGCAGTACAGAAAGCAGCGGGAAGAAATTTTCTTTGAGTATGGAGCCATTCAGAATTTTCGCTGCTGCCCCAAAAGCGAGGCGGAATTGTACCGCGTTATTTCGATGGAACATCGCTTGCAAAAGTGCTGGCAGCCCAAAACAAAAAAGGGGCCGGACACTCCGGCCAGATAGGAGGTGTTGAGTCCATGCCTGAAAAAGACAGTGAGGACAGCTTTTATTATTTGAACGCATATCAGGACGATATTACGCCCGGCCAGAAAATGACGATCCTGCATAACATTTCTTTCAACGATTGGCGGGCCGGCCCTCATATCGCCCCGCTGGTCACGCTGACGAGAGAGGAAGTCACACAGCGCAAGGAGGCCAGCATTACGCTGGAAAAAGAGCTGTACGCCCAGCTAAAAAAACTTGCGGCGGCGTGGGATGAACAGGCCGCACAGACGATGCTTCTGGAACGGGCGCTGGAATATCTGCAAACGCCAGAGGTCGAGCATACCTCCAATGAGTGGAAACAGGACAAAAACGGGATATGGGAGATCAGCAACCGCACCTATAAAATGCGGTACAAAATCTTCTATGAAAAGGCCGCCGATGTTTACCTCGTCAGCTGGGGCATCATCTACAACGCACCCAAGCAGCCGAATAGTAACTACAAAAATTATTGGGGAGACAGTATCTATGTCGCACGGCAGGACAAGAAAAAATACCCCAGTATGGAGGCCGCACAACATTATATCCAAGGTCGGTTTGACCTGTATTGCCACCTGTTCCGGGAAATATCCCCGTCAGTCCCCAATGAGTGCAGACGGATGTTCAGCATCAACGGCCATCTGGCCCCCGGATACACACTGGCCCCTCCTGACAAATCAGAACCAAGCAAGCAGACAGTGGATGACCTGTTGGCCTGTCTGGACGATGTGGATATGGCAGAGCCGCCCGTCAAGCCGCCTGAGAAATGCCGGAAGGAGCAAAGGAAAACCGAGGCCCAAAAGAAGCATATCCCGACACGGTAGGACAGCGGCGCTCTGCGTCGCTGTCCCAGCCAGCATGGAATTTTGACATCAAAATTCCGCTGGTTAGGGGCGTGCCCCTAAGACCCCCCAAACTCAAAGGATGTGTGTTTGAAAAATATGCCTAACACAAAAATAATAATAGGTGCAACATACAGAAGAAGATGGCAAAGATGCAAAAAAAGAATATGAATACGTTGCAAATGAGGAGCATTTTCTGAAATATATCCGTTTAATTCTTTGATTATCACCTCGTCGCTTTTATCATTGGCAACAGTTTCTGCGGTTTCATTTTTGGAAAAGATATTTTTAAGCTTTCTTGTAAACCGATGAGCGTTTTTCTTCCCTGTATATAGGTTGATATCATATGATTACTTCCTATTAGGAACACTGTAAATACAAGGCTTTTCGGAGCCTACAAACCAGAAAAAATAATATTTGATCTATCACATTACGCAAAAAGCCGTCCGGCATGAAAAACGGGCGGCTTTTTTGCGTGGATAGACGGAAAGGAGGCACAAAAATAACTACAAAATTTTAGCGTTCAAATTTGTGCAACTTTAACGAAAAGGAGGATCGTAAATGGCCGATGAAAAATTGAATACTGGCCCTGCGGAGAATATTTCCCCGGAGGCCGCCGAGCCTATCACCACACCCGAACAGGCCGCAGCGTCTGAGCCCCAGCAGGAACAGACCGGGCCTGCCATACCTGAGTCCGGCGATGTGGTTGTGTCCTTTGACAAAATCAATGAGCTTATGGCGGAAAAGAGGCAGAACGCCCGCGCCGAAGTCGAAAAGGCGGAAACCCCCGAAGCGCCGGAGGCGGCAACCCCCGGAGAAACACCGCAGCCCGCCAATACGGAGGAACCGAAAAAGCCGCGCCGTGGCCGTCCGCCGAAAGCAGAAAAGGCCGCGACTGAAAATCAAAAATCGGAGAAATCGGCTGGGGCCCGCAAGGGCCGCCCACCCAAGGCGGATAAGGCGGCCCCTGACAAGCCCAAGCCGTCCAAACGAGACAAAGTGTCCCGAAGTGACGGAAAGGCCCCGGATGCCAAGGAGCCCATTAAGCCAGCACAGGATACGGCACCGAAGGAAACTGCTACTGCGGAACAGACGGCTCCCGAGCCGACCACACCGCCCCGCCCGGTTGAGGAAGGCAAGCTGGTTTATCTGAAACTTTCCGAGGTTCATCCGTTTCACACATTCCGTCCGCACCCCTTTAAGGTACGGGACGATGCGAAGATGCAGGAAATCGTTGCTTCTATCCGCGTAAACGGTGTAATGGTTCCCGGTCTTGCCCGCCCGGAGAAAGACGGAAACGGCTATGAAATTGTAGCGGGCCATCGCCGTACCCACGGCAGTGAACTGGCGGGGCTGGAGGAAATGCCCTTTATTGTCCGTGAAATGACCGACCACGAAGCGGTGCAGGCCATGAAGGACAGCAACAAGCAGCGTGACGGGATGCTCCCCAGCGAATTGGCCGCGCTGCTGGAACTCGAAGTTGAGGACATCAAGCATCAGGGCGGGCGGCTGAAAGGCGTTGCGGAAGGCGATGTTGGAAAACGCTCGGTTGAGATTGTGGGCGAGGCGCATGAAATGAACTATAAAAAGGTCATGCGCTACTTGCGGCTCAACTCCCTTGTGCCGGAGCTTCTGGATAAGGTAGACGATAAAAAGATGGGCTTCATGCCTGCCGTGGAGCTGTCCTACATCAAACCGAAAAATCAGAGGCTTATTGCTGTTTCCATTGACGGGGAGCAGGCTTCGCCCTCGCTGGCCCAAGCTAAACGGCTCCGGGAGCTGGATAAGGAAGGCAAGCTCAACGGCGATGTCATTGACGGCATCTTATCAGAACAGAAAAAGGAGGATCGAGGCGTGATTATTTCTACTGCGGAACTGGAAAAGTATTTTGGCAAGGAGGTCACTCCCGCCAAAATGAAAGAACAGATTATGTCCCTGCTGGATGACTGGAAAGAAAAACAGCCGCCGGAGCTGGCAAAAGCCCCGAAAAAGCAGGAACTTGACAAGTAACAACTTCGAGACACTTTGTCCCGAGGGCCCCGCCCTCGCGCAGAGGCTCTGGTGGTATATATCCCCCGTCGCCGCCTGTTTTTTAGTACAGCCGGGAGTGGGCCGTCAAGGGTGCAGCGCACCGCCGTTTTCGGCGGCTCGCCCTTGACGGTCTGCCCCGGCTGTGCTATTTCCCCGGCAAGCGGCGGGGGTATATCCTCCAGAGCCGCCCCCTTTCCCAAGACTGGGAAAGGGCGTGGGGTTTGGGTTGAACTTTCTTATTAAAATATCGGAGGTATGAACGATGAAACGACCCCTTGCTTATATCACCGCTGCATGGCTCGGCGGCGATAGCGAAAACGCAGAACTGGCGGCGCAGTATTGCCGCACCGTGTATGAGGCAGGCTTTTCTCCTATTTGTCCGCCTTTGTACTTGCCCCTGTTTCTCAACGATGCTGTTCCCGAGGAGCATAAAAGCGGCATCGACATGAGCCGTGACCTGCTCCGCCGTTCTCATGTGCTGGTTGTCTGCGGGCACAGTATGACCGAATCCATGAAAAATGATATTGCCGTGGCCCAGCGGCTGGGAATTACGGCAACAACCCTTGAGGGTATCCTGACCGTCAAGGGGCAGGGCCGTCGCTAATGGCAACCCTGTTTGAAGCCTACGTTACCAACACCGGAAAGTACAGCGAGGGCCAGCTTGTGGGTGAAACACTGAAATTTCCCACAACCGCCCAGGAGGTGGAGGCTCTCTTGAAACGGATCGGCGTGGATGGCGTCCGCTATCAGGAAATTTTTATTACCTCTTTCGATGGGGATGTGCTGGGGCTCTATGACCATTTGAGCGAGTATGAAAATCTGGACGAGCTTAATCATCTGGCCTGCCTGCTTTCCGAGCTTACCTCATCGGAGCTGGAAACACTGGAGGCCGTCCTCGACAGCGGCGATCACTGTTCTTCGGTGCGGGACATCATCAATCTGACACAAAATCTGGACTGTTACGGCTTTTACCCCGGCGTATCCGATGAGGAAACGCTGGGGCGTATTTATGTGGACGATCTGGAAATGTTGGATGTGCCGGATCAGGTAAAACCGTATTTCGATTATGAGGCGTATGGCCGGGATGCCTGCATCCACGAAAACGGCCATTTTGCCCCGGGCGGCTATGTTGTCAAAGAAAGCGATCATTTCGTGGAAGTGTATCACGGCTTGCAGGATATTCCCAAGGAGCATAAGGTATTCTCTTTCCCGAAGCTCTCTATCCGGGAGCAAATGGCCGCTTATCAGGAAATCATAGACGGTTCTTCTTTGGAGGGCTACCGTCAAATGCAGAAAAAAGACCGTGGGGATCGGTGATGGCACTTCGAGACAAATTGTCCCAAGGAAGGAGGCGGTGTAACTGATTGATGAAGATATTTCCCGGCGCACGATAGCCATATCCGTAAAAACAACCAAGCTGACGGCGCGGGGACTGGCGTATGTGCTGGGCATGGTGGGCCGGAAGATCCGCAAGGCATACCGTGGGCGGCAAGTACCGCATGGAAAACAAAGTGTGCGAAAGCTCATGGCCCACGGCACAGCCACAAACAGCATTGAGCTATCCGGGGATGCCAAGTCCTTTGACCGCGTGGCCCGGAAATGGAATGTGGACTATGCGTTCTATAAAACCGGGCCGGACAAATACCTGCTATTTTTCAAGGCTGGACAGGCAGACGCAATGACCGCCTGCTTTTCTGAGTATTCCCGGAAGGTGTTAAGCAAAGCAAAATCGAACCGTGTTCCCATCCGGGAACAACTGCAACAGGCGGCAGATCAGCTTTCCAAAGAAAAGCCGAAGCAGAAAGAACGTGCAAAGGAGGTGGCCCATGAGGACAGATAAGATCAGAAAATATCTCATTCCGAACATTCCCTATCTGTTCATCCTGTGGGCGTTCCTCAAGCTGGGAACGGCCTACCGGCTGGCGGCGGGTAACGATTTTGCACATAAGCTCATCGGGCTGGGCCAGACGATTGGCCCGGCCTTTGCTGACTTTGCACCCGGTCTTGCTCCGCTGGATTGGCTTGTCGGTATTGTAGGCGCAGTTGGTTTCCGGCTGCTGATCTATTTCAAAAGCAAGAACGCTAAGAAGTTTCGGCGGGATGCAGAATACGGCAGCGCCCGGTGGGGAACGGAAAAAGACATCAAACCGTTTGTTGATCCGAAGTTTGAAAACAACGTGATTTTGACCGGGACAGAGTTTCTCACGATGAACACCCGCCCGAAAATCCCCGCAAATGCCAGAAACCTGAATTGCTGCATCATCGGCTCGTCCGGCTCCGGCAAAACCCGCTTCTGGCTTACGCCCCAGCTTTTACAGGCTCATTCCTCTTATGTGGTGGTCGATCCGAAAGGTGGTGTGCTGGGACAGGTCGGGGGTTTCCTGCAAAAACGCGGGTACAAAATCAAGGTATTCAACAGCATAGATTTTTCAAAATCCATGCACTATAACCCGCTGGCGTATATCCGCAACGAGGCCGATATTCTGAAATTCGTGGATGCCCTGATTTCCAACACCAAGGGCGAAGGCAAGGAAGGCGATCCATTCTGGACGAAATCGGAAACGCTTTTGTACTGCGCCCTGATTGCCTACATCATTTTCGAGGGGCCTGCCGAGGATCGGAACATGAATACCCTTGTGGATATGATTTCCGGCATGGAGGTCAAGGAGGATGACGAGGACTTTATGAACGCGGTGGACTATATGTTTGCCGGACTCGAAAAGCGCAAGCCGGATTGCTTTGCGGTCAAACAGTATAAAAAGTACAAATTGGCCAGCGGCAAGACGGCAAAAAGCATTTTAATTTCCTGCGGTGCACGGCTGGCTCCCTTTGACATCCCGCAGCTTCGTGAAGTCATGGCCTATGACGAATTGGAGCTTGACCGCATCGGAGATCGGAAAACAGCGGTATTCTTCATCATTTCCGATACCACGCAGACCTACAACTTTTTAGTGGCACTTGCATTTTCGCAGATGTTCAACCTCCTGTGTGAACGGGCGGACAATGTTCACGGTGGCCACCTGCCGCACCATGTACGGGTGCTGTGGGACGAGGCAGCCAACACGGGACAGGTGCCCCAGCTCGAAAAGCTGGTCGCGGTTATCCGCTCCCGCGAGGTGAGTCTTTGCCTGCTGTATCAGCAGTTGGCACAGTGCAAGGCCATTTACGATAAGCACGCCGAGACAATCCTCGGCAACATGGACAGCGTGGTGTTCCTCGGTGGCCGCGAAGCCAGCACTATCAAGGAAATCTCCGAGAACTGGCTGGGAAAAGCCACAATCAGTATGCAGACCGACAGCCGCTCCCGTGGTCAGTCGGAAAGCTACAGTCAAAATACCCAGCGGCTGGGCCGGGAACTGATGACCCCAGCCGAGCTTGCAACCATGCCGGGAGACAAATGTATTTTGCAGCTTCGGGGCCTGCCCCCGTTCTTCTCTCCCAAGTATGATCTGAAACGGCATCCGAACTACCGTTATACGGCGGAGGCCGATAAACAGAAAAACGCTTTTGACCTCGACAGGCTCATTAACCGCCGCAGGCGGCCCGGTCTGAACGAGGCGTGTACGATGTATGAGGTGACTGTGCCGGACGATGCACTCACGGAAGAGGACGAGGACATCCTCAACTATGATGACATCGACGATCCAGACGCCTTTGCATAAACGCTTCGAGACAAAGTGTCCCGAAGTTTGTAACCTGCCGCCTGCATGGGCGGCTTTTTTGTTACCGGGAAAATCCCGGAGAAATGGAGGCTTATATGGCATTTTTCTCATCTGCAATCGACACTTTACAGACCCTCGTTATCGCTCTCGGCGCTGGCCTTGGCGTATGGGGTGTGGTCAATCTGCTGGAGGGCTACGGCTCGGATAACCCGGGCTCCAAGTCCCAGGGCATGAAGCAGCTCATGGCGGGCGGCGGCATCATCGTCATTGGCACCACGCTGATCCCTCTGCTGTCTGGCCTGTTTTAAGGTAGGCGCTTATGGATTTTCTCACCGACTGGCTCACAAACTGGCTCAAAGAGCTTCTGATTGGCGGGATCATGGGAAACCTCGAAGGTCTTTTTGATACCGTCAATACCCAAGTCGGAGAGATTGCGGCACAGGTAGGGACTACCCCGGCGGCGTGGAACGCCGGGGTTTTCTCCCTTATCCGCCAGCTTTCCGAAACGGTGATCCTGCCGATTGCCGGAATGGTGCTGACCTTTGTTGCCACTTATGAGCTCATACAGATGCTTTTGGAAAAGAACAATATGCACGAGGTTGACGTTGCGAACCTCTATAAATGGATGTTCAAAACGGCCTGTGCAATCCTGATCCTGTCAAATACATTCAATATCGTCATGGCTGTGTTCGATGTGTCGCAGAGCGTTATCGCGCAGGCAGGCGGGCTCATTCAAGGCTCTACCGATGTTTCGGCGGATATGCTTGCCGAACTTGAGACCTCGCTGGAGGCGATGGACTTGGGGCCGCTTTTGGGGCTGTGGCTACAGTCTGCGCTCATTGGATTTACGATGAAGGCGATGGGGATTATCATTTTCGTTTTGGTGTATGGCAGGATGCTGGAAATCTATCTGCTGACCAGTCTGGCCCCCATCCCCGTTGCTACGCTTTCCAACCGGGAGCTTGGCAGCACCGGGCAAAACTACATCAAGTCCCTGTTTGCCGTGGGCTTTCAAGGGCTGCTGATCCTTGTATGTGTTGCAATTTACGCAGTGCTCATTCAAGGCATCGCAACAAGCGGCGATCCCATTGGGGCGATTTGGGGAACTGTGGGCTACACGGTTCTGCTTTGCTTCATGCTCTTTAAGACCGGGAGCATTGCCCAGCGTATCTTTGGCGCTCATTAACAGGAGGTGGTGCTTATGCCGAGAAGATACGGGGCGGATGGAACGCGCTTATGGAATGGAAAAACGCCGGAGGAGTTTACTGAGGCAGACGCTTACCGCTTTATGGCGGAAACAGAGGCCGTCCTGCAAAGAAAAGAGTTGATGGACGACCCCGCCCAGCCTGTTCCGGCAAGCGGAAAGGAGGAATTTTATCTGAGTAAGAAAGACGATGTATTGCTGACCCCGGAGCAGATTGCTGCGGAGGAACGGCGCTGGCTGTTTGATGCTCCCATCGCGGAGCTTGCAGAAGTCAAGGGCGTTAGCATTGATGAGGCAGTAAAAATGCGGACAGATGCTGTCTTGCAGGAGGCGGTTGTTCCGATCACAGTATCTGTCCGCCCGATTGAGCCGCAGGGTAAACTGATCGGCTTCGCCAGCGTCAATTTTGGCGGTGTGGTCATCGACGATTTTAAGGTTGTGGACGGGAAAAACGGGATTTTCCTCGGCGCTCCCTCTAAACCTGATCCTGCCAGCCGGACGGGATACCGGGCTACGGTTCGGATTCCTGACCGCGCCACACAGGAACGGATCAATGCGGCTGGTGTGGAGGCGTATCATGCGGCGGTGGAACAGCTTGTTGCACGGGCCCAGGCGGTACGGCCTGCCCCGATCAAGGAGCAGATGGCCGAAGCCGCGAAACAAGCTGGAAAAGAAAATGCCGCCCGGCCTGCACCTGCCAAAGCAAAGGAGGCCCGCAATGACCGATAGCCGCACTTTGGGACAACGTGTCCCGAAGGAGGGCTTGTTTCTCATGGACGGCATCGAGGGCTTGCGTTCTTTGCCAAAACATAGCGTGGATATGCTGCTGACTGATCCGCCCTACGGCACAACCCGGAATTATTGGGATGTGCCCCTGCCGCTCCCGGAGCTGTGGGAGGCGGTGAAATGGGCAGTCAAGCCGAATGGCGCAGTGCTGTTTTTCGCACAGTGCCCCTTTGACAAGGTGCTGGGCGCATCCAACCTCGCCATGCTCCGCTATGAGTGGATTTGGTACAAGGAGCGCGGAACGGGCTTTCTCAATGCAAACCGGGCTCCACTGAAAAAGTCCGAGAATATCTTGGTGTTTTACCAGAAGTCCCCGGTCTACAATCCGCAGTTTACTTATGGCAAGCCTTATGCCCGCGTTCATTCCCGAAGCGGTACAAGCTCCAACTATGGGAAATTTGAACGGCAGGGATCGGAGTCCAACGATGGCCGCCGCTATCCCGGAAATGTACTATTTGTGCCTACGGTGTCCGGCGGCATCCACCCCACGCAGAAGCCCGTGGAGCTCTGCGAGTATCTGATCCGCACCTATACCCACCCCGGAGAACTGGTCGCGGACATTTGCGTTGGCTCCGGCACAACCGCGATTGCAGCCATCAACACAGAACGCCGCTTTGTATGCTTTGAAACGGCCCCGTCCTTTTATGCCGCCGCCAGTGAGCGCATCCGTGCGGCGCAGGCAGTAAAAAGCTCCGGCGAGAAAGGAGTGTAATTATCCAGCAGTATTCTATCATTTACGCCGATCCCCCTTGGCGCTACTCGGCTAAGAAAGTACAGGGCGCGGCGGAAAATCATTATCCCACTATGAGCATTGAGGATTTATGTGCGTTGCCTGTGGCTGATCTTGCAGCCCCGGACAGCGCACTCTTTTTATGGGCTACTTTCCCGCAGCTCCCGGAGGCGCTCCGGCTGATCGAGGCTTGGGGCTTCACCTACAAAAGCGTTGCTTTCGTCTGGCTGAAAAAGAACAAGAAGGCGGATAGCTGGTTTTACGGCCTTGGCTTCTGGACAAGGGGCAATGCAGAAATCTGCCTGCTGGCAACCAAGGGACACCCGAAGCGGCAGGCTGCCAACATTCATCAATTTATCATTTCCCCGATTGAGGCCCACAGCAAAAAGCCGGACGAGGCCCGCGCCAAAATCATTTCCCTGATGGGCGATCTGCCCCGCGTGGAGCTCTTTGCCAGGCAGACCCCGCCCGGTTGGGCTGTATGGGGAAATGAAGTAACACCAACCATCCCGGACTTTGGGACACATTGTCCCGAAGTGCAGAAAGGAGTGTGATCTATGCCCTATGTAAACGTACCAAACGATTTATCCAAAATCAAAACAAAGATGGCTTTCAACCTCACCAAACGCCAGCTTGTCTGCTTCGGCAGCGCGGGCGCAGTGGGGATTCCGGCCTATCTGCTGACCCGTGGCACCCTCGGCAATACCGGGGCGATGTTTCTCATGCTGGGAATTATGCTCCCGGCGTTCCTGCTGGCCATGTATGAAAAGGACGGCTTGCCCTTTGAAAAAGTTGTGCGAAACATTATCCGGGCTAAGTGTCTAAGGCCGGGGATCAGGGCCTACCGAACCGAAAACATTTATGCGCCCTTTGCCGGGCCGGGCGCTGGAAAGGAGGATGTGATTGAAAAACACAAAGAAGAAAAACGGAGCCGCCGCCAAGGGTAAAGGCCGGGCGGCCCTGTCTGCCCAGCAGACAATCCCGTATCTGTCCATGCACCCGGACGGTGTGTGCAAGCTCCCGGGTGGGCTCTATACAAAAACCGTGGAATATGAGGACATCAATTACTCCGTGGCATCCACCGAGGATCAGACCGCCATATTCAGCGGATGGAGCTCATTTCTTAACTACTTTGACAGTTCGCTGCCGTTCCAGCTTTCCTTTATCAATCGCCGTTCCCATTCCCGCAGCCGCTATCAAGTCAATATCCCGAAAGCGGATGACAACTATAACAGCGTCCGGGACGAGTTTACCGGGATGCTGAAAAATCAGATTGCCAAAAGCAATAACGGCATTGAACGCTCAAAATACATCACCTTTGGCATACCCGCCGAGGGGATTGCGGAGGCACGGCCCCGTCTGGAGCGTGTGGAGGCCGATGTCATGGGAAACTTTAAGCGACTGGGCGTTCCCTCGGAGCCGATGGACGGACGGGCCCGCCTTGCGCTGCTTCATAGCCAGATGCATCCGGGGAGCCGCGAGGCGTTCCGCTTTTCGTGGAAAGACATCCCACAGACCGGGCTTGGCACAAAAGACTTTATTGCCCCGGACAGTCTCGACTTCCGCCAGTCCCGCACATTCCGTATCGGCCAGTATTGGGGCGCGGTGTCCTACTTGCAGATTATGGCATCGGAGCTTTCGGATAAGCTGCTGGCGGAAATCTTGGAGCTGGATGCGGAAATGACCGTGACCATGCACATTCAGACCGTGGATCAGCTCAAGGCAATTAAGACCATCAAGGGGAAAATCTCGGACATCGGAAAAATGAAAGTGGAGGAACAGAGAAAGGCTGTGCGCTCCGGCTATGACCCGGATATTCTTCCCCCTGACCTGATTACATTCAGCAAGGACGCAGCGGAACTTCTGGCTGATTTGCAATCCCGCAATGAGCGAATGTTTCTGCTGACCTTTACGGTGGTAAACCTTGCTCCTAACCGCCAGCGGCTGGAAAACGATGTGTTTACCGTGGGCGGTATCGCGCAGAAATACAACTGCGCTCTGCGCCGTCTGGACTGGCAACAGGAACAGGGCTTTGTTTCCTCGTTGGCCCTTGGTTACAACGAGGTAGAAATCCAGCGCGGTATGACCACCAGCTCCACAGCCATCTTTATTCCTTTTATGACAAGGGAGCTCCGCATGGCTGGGCAGGCCCTCTACTATGGCATGAACGCACTTTCTCACAATGTCATCATGGCTGACCGCAAAAAGCTGAAATCGGCAAACGGGATGTATTTGGGCTCTACGGGCTCCGGCAAGAGCTTTGCCGCAAAGCGCGAGCTCTTGAATGTGTTTCTCACCATCCCGCAGGATCGGATCATCGTGGTTGACCCGATGGGCGAATACGCTCCACTGGTGCGAAGGCTGGGCGGCCAGGTGATCGAGATTGCCCCGGACAGCCCGCACCACCTCAATCCGATGGATGTGGAGCTCAATATGGCCGCCGGAGAAAGCCCGCTTTCCATGAAGGCGGATTTTCTTTTGTCCCTATGCGAGCTGGTGGTCGGCGGCAAGGAAGGCTTGCAGCCCATTGAAAAGACGGTCATTGACCGCTGTGTGCGTTTGGTGTACCGGGAACAGGCGCTCGGACTGGAAACTGCAAAAACACCGCTGTTGCAGGATTTGTACGAAGAGCTCTTACGCCAGCCGGAGCCCGAAGCCCGGCGCGTGGCAACTGCCTTAGAGCTTTATTGCACAGGCTCCCTCAATCTCTTTAACCATCCTACCAACGTCAAGACGGACAGCCGTGTGGTGTGCATCGTTCTGAAAAACATGGGCGAAAACCTTAGAAAGATTGCAATGCACATCACAAACGAGTTTGTTTCGCAGGCGGTGGATCAGAACTTCCACGAG
>OHTH01000828.1_pt1 | contig 15862 bp, 19 predicted proteins | sample 1578831 | NCBI WGS metagenome assembly OHTH01 (sample SAMEA3879590, study PRJEB24766) | human gut metagenome | biome: human-associated habitat; feature: feces | place: USA | collected 1985/1987 | reverse complement strand
ATAGGTGAAGCGTAACCGTCAAACCACTCCGCGCATGGACAGGCATGAGACAATAGTAACGGGACGTTGCGAAACGTTCCGTTACTGTCATATTGGAGGTAAGGGGATGACAAGCGCAAAGTTGAAACACCGTGTAAAGCTGCAGGAGTGGGCGGCACGAATACAGGACTGCCGCAGCAGCGGCCTGTCAGTGCGGGCGTGGTGCAGGCAAGAAGAGATCAACGTAACAACCTATTACCGCTGGGAGCGCGAACTGTTGACTGCGGCCGACACGCTCGAGTACGGCCCTGTTTCAGCCAAAGCCAGCAATTCCCGTTCCCAACGGTAATAGGTTGCTGCATTGATTTCTTCTTGTCTGCACCACGCCCGCACCGGCAGGCCACTGCTGCGGCAATTCTGGATTTGTGCCGCCCACTCCTGCAGCTTCGTCTGGTGTTTCAACTCTGCACTTGTCATCCTGACACCCCACAATACAATAGTTGCGGAACGTTTCGCAACGTTCCGCAACTATTGTCTCATGCCTGTCCAGCCGCTGCTTGCTTTTACGGTTACAGAATAAGATCTGTGACCGGAGAATAGAAAGCGCAAAAAAGAAGCGCGCACATCCAAGAGAAACTTGAATGTGCGCGCTTTCACATTTACGACGGGTTGTTCTTTTTTCGCTTGGAGCATTTTGGGCAGCCATGTCCTTTCGTGCGGCTAGCAATACCCGTTTGCCATTCGTACCCACATTGAGAACATTTCCACCATGCTTTTTTACCGCTGCCAGGGAGCAATTGACCAGGATCTAAATCTTTGTTTTGGGAACAATCCCACTCTTCTAATAATTCGGGGTATAGAGTTGCCAAATCATTTACCCCAATCTTTGGCACTCTGCCACTGCAACACGGACACCCTACGCCTTTTTTGCGATTGTTAGGACTTGCTTGCCATTCGTGGCCTGGAGTAGTACCCTGTAAGTGCAGTCGCAAAATCCCAAAAATCTGTTAAACTGAAAGAACAGAGATGGAGGGAATCGCAATGAAGCATTACAGCAAAGAATTCAAGGAAGAAGCGCTGAAGCTGTCAGATGAGATCGGCGTGAAGAAGGCTGCACAGCAGCTCGGTGTTGCGTACTACACGCTGGCGGACTGGCGTAGCATACGCCGAAACGCGCCGCCCGCGAAGACACCGAGCGCAGAGGAGCAGACGATCCGCATCCGTGAGCTTGAGCGAGAAAATGCCGAGCTGCGGACCGCGAACAATATTCTCAAGGACGCACTCGGTTTTTTCGCGCAAGACCGCAAGAAGTAAAAGCGTGTGAGCGGCACCTGTTCGTAGCCGAACGCAAGGGCGTCTACACGGCAAAGGAGATGTGCCGTGTTCTGCACTTGAGCGAGTCCGGTTATTACCAGTGGCTTCGAAACAGGGGCAGGCACAGCAGCCGTCAGCTTCTTGCGGGAAAGGTCAAAAAGATTCTCGAAGAGCATCCGGATAACCGAAACTACGGCGTGGATCGCGTCTGCCTTGCGCTTGAGCAGGATGGTGTTGACGTCAGCCGGAGGACAGTGTATCGCGTGATGAAAGAGAATGGCTGGCTCCATAAAAGACGCATTCCGCATGGAATCACGAAAGCCACGACAGAAGCGCAGGAGCAGGAAAACATTCTGAAACGGGACTTCAGTGCCCAGCACCCTTCGGAGAAGTTTCTCACAGATATTACCGAGGTACAGTGTGCAGACGGCAAGCTGTATGTTTCGCCGATCATGGACTGCTTCAACGGCGAGATCGTCGCGCTTGAAATGCGTGACAATATGAAGAAGGAGCTGTGCATTGATACGGTACGGCAGTTGGAGCGGCTCTATCCGAGTCTGAGCGGAGCGGTGTTCCACTCGGATCGCGGCAGTCAATACACCAGCTTAGCCTTTCGTTCCGAGCTGTCTCGCTGCGGCATGATACAAAGCCTCAGCGGCACCGGACATTGCTTTGACAACGCACGGATGGAAAGTTTTTTCGCCACGCTCAAAAAAGAGAAGATCTACCAGATCGCGGCATACAAGCTACCGAGAGAACAGGTCAAAACGATCATTTTCCGCTATGTTTTTATCTACTACAACCGCGTTAGGATCTATACGCGCAACCCGCTGGGACTGCCGCCTGCGAAGTACCGGGAGTGGGCGCAGGCGCAAACGGCAGCCTGATCCGATGCCGCCGCAGTTTTCCTGCGTTCCGCTACGCTCCACTTCGGAAAACTGCGCTGCATTACCATGCTTTTCAGATTTTGGGTGTTTCCCGACTGCACATTTCTTGACGTTTCCAGCCACATTGTGAGCAAAGCCACCAGACTGGCTTAAACCGTCCCGCCGAAATATCATTAGGCGATAGTGTGCCATTTTTGGTGGGATGCCATTCTTTTGCCAAATCGGGCATTGTCTCAGCAAGTGCTCCCACTCGCTTGACCGCTTGTTTTGTAAAAGATTTCCCGCGTTTTTCTTTAGAGCATTCCATACACCCATATCTCCCTGGGCGTGTCATACTGTTTATGCTACATTGCCACTCATGACCGCAGTCCGGACATTTCCACCACACGGCTTGATTCGAACCAACTGTGAACATATTGGGAGTTAATTTTCCATTTTTAGAAAAATCCCAGCATTTCACAACATCGGGCCGAATGTCTGCCAGCGAATTCTTGATCTCGCTCAGATAGCCGAGGATATCAGTTCTATCTCTTCTCAGGTCAACTGTGATAGCGCTGTGATAACTATACGGGTTCTTTCTTGTCCACATATTTGAATTGCGGTCAATAGAATCTAGAATTGCTCTAATAACTTCTTCTATCTCAGAGTATTTACGTACTTTGGGGATGTAATAGACGGCATCCGCAACATCTTTCCACTGTAGCCCTGTATCCTCTTTTACTCGGATAAGAGTAATTTGATGTGCCTTACAAATAGCATACTTCTTTTCTTCACGCTCTAACTGTGTTGTTGAGTTATGCCAGTTTGCTCCATCAAATTCAATTCCAAGGCGAATAGACGGAATATAAATATCCAGTTCCATAGAATGTTCAAATATTTCTCTATATCGGTTAATTGCATCTGGATAAAGCTTTTTTACATAGAAAAATATGGCTTGTTCAGGGAAAGATGTTTGACGCTTGGCATTACAAATAGGGCACTGAGTATTATCGCTGTTTCTATCGCGAATAGTCGCTGGATACTCATGTCCTAATGGACATAGCCACCACGCCTTTTTTTCACTTCCCGTAGTCACATCATACGGAGTTACATCACCATTCTTTGTGGGGTGCCATTCTTTGGCCAGGCGAGGATTTAAAGTCGCAAGGTCATTAAAGCCTCGTAACACTTTGTGTCCAGAGCAGTATGGACAAGAATAGCCTCGGTTGGCTCGTTTGATAATAAATTGCTCATATGGATGACCTTTTCCACACAACCACCACACCTTTTTGTGGCTTCCCGCCGTTACATCATAAGGAGTTAAATTGTTATTCTTCTCATAGTTCCACTCTTCTGATAATTCGGGATTTGAGGTTGCTAAATCGTTTATACCTCTAATTGCTCTATGTCCAGAGCAATATGGGCAGCCATATCCTCGCTTTGTTCTTTGATTAACTACCATTGAGTAAGTGTGCCCTTCTGGGCATAGCCACCAAACTTCCTTACCTGATCCAGATGAGATGTCCTCAGGCATTAAATCCCCGTTTTTTATGGGATGCCATTCTTTCACTAAATCGGGGTGCAGTGTAGCCAAATCACTCTCGCCTTTTATCAATTTGACCATTGTTACCTCCCAAGAGAAAATACCAGCAACATCAACAACTTTCTGCATCATTATAGCATACTTCATCAATTCTGGAAATGTCCTCAATTGATCGTGTCACGCACCCACTTGCGTAGTTTTTGGTGTCATAGGAGCACACTTTCAAATTAGTTCAAGTCAATGTGCTCATTTTGGGATTCAAGTTCCGGATTCGGATTTGAAAGTATCGCTTTTGAAAGGTGAAAAAACAAAATGACGGAGAACAAAATCTTCGCAACCGATTTCAATTGCACATTCAAAGTGCTAGATGATTTCCTGTGTTTTCTAAAAGAGCGCAAGGAAAACAGCAGATGTATGGTATTTCCATAATAGAAAGACATTTCCAGCTTTTGCTCTTATCTGCTCCAGTTGCCTTTCTTTAATTCCTCGAAATATGTACAGGTCTGCGGTGCATTTTTTCTAAGGTGCTTCATCATTTCCGAATCGTTGCCGTGGATGATGCAATAGGCAAAGCAGTCTGCGAAGTATTCTCTGGCGTTGGTTTTCGCATAGTCTCGCAGCGGCGCGGCGGCAGCTTCTGCACGAAAGAGCTGTTCATGCTCTGCAGGGAATCCCAGCGTCCAATCGAGAAAATGTCCGAATTCGTGGAGCGTCGCGCTGGCCTCCGAGATGTAGATGGTTTTCTGGCCGTAGCTGGTGGCTCCAATGCAGCTCATGTTCAGTTTCTTGCTGAGGCCGCCCATGTAGTCGAAGTCGATGCAATATGTCCAGCCGGCGGCATTGAAGGCATCGAGGACCTGTTCGGGTAATTTCCGCAGTTCCAGCAGGAAATCGTTGACATTGACACCTGCCGCATTCACCAACGTCACCGGTACAGGCGGTTCCTCAATGCGGAAGCTCTGTGTCAGGACAACATGAAGAATGATTGCCGCATCTCCGCGCGTCACGAGCGCATTGGTATCCGCATCATCAGAGCACAGCCCGAGCTCCCGCCCCACGCGCAGGATGTTGTCAGCCGTGCTGAGCGATGCCCCTCCCTCGTAGAGCGTGCTGTCATAGACCGGAACATCCGCGGCGGCAAAAGCACTCTCAACCAGCACGCTGCGACACATCGGTGAGCGCGGCGCGGAGAGTGCGGTTTCGTTCAGCCAGCCCTGCCGGTAGGCTTCCACGACGCTGCTTCGACCCACATCCTGCCAGTTGTCACCGATAGTTTCGACACCATAGGCGCGGCAGAGCATGACAGCCCATTGACTGGTCGTAACCGGCGCATCCGGGGAGAAGCATCCGTTCCCCGTGCCTTGCGTGATCTCATGCTCCGCAAGATACATCACGCTCTCGTAGCAGTCCGCAGACTCCGGTACGTCATCAAAGCCTGTGCAGGCAGCGGAAGCAGCTGTGGGCAGGATCACTGCCAAGACAAGGGTGCAGACAGCCAACGCTGTTCTTCTAACGATCATCTTCATAAGTTCCTCCATATTCTTGTTCTTTCTCTGTCCTGTATCCTCCGGTAGAGTAGGCTCTTCTGGATGCGCCATGATGACGCTACCCTATGGACAGAATTTTGAAAGGGAAAACGTCACAGTCCCCCCTTGGCGGGAGACAGTGACGTTTTGTGCTTAGTCAGCCGGTATAAATTGCTCGTGAGACTATCGCCGCCTTTGATACTGCAGAGATGGCGTGCCGATGATTAGAGGTAAATTGGTAACTATTGCCAAATAGTTATCCGCTCATATTTTCTATGTAATCCTGCTTTTCAAAAATGCATACGATACCAGTACCATTTCCCGAGGATTTTTTCCGTGTACTCGAAGTTATCTCCATCGGATTCATGCCAGCTCCAACCGCCGCCGTCAGATTGAAAGCTCATGCTTGTCCCCTGGAACCCGCACGGAACATCCTCATCGGAGTAGTAAAAGCCTTCATAGACGGTTTCTGAACCGAATCCGCTGCTGAATGTGGAAAACTCAATCATCCCGCATTCAGGATAATAACGAACATCTCTCCTCTTGTATCGGTCATCAGGGATAGCCCCTGTCTGAATAACTTCTGCAGCGAATTCTTCAAGATGCGTATAGTTGCATCGGACATACAGGTAGGTTCCAAGTTTGGAGGCCTTTCCCGATATGATCAGCATTGCAAAAATAAGGCAAAGACACAGAAGGATGATTTTTCCTCTTTGAGCTTTCACGTAGTATCTCCTCTCTGTAGCTTTTTCGCGTGTAACTGCTTTAATACCTCATACCCCTTATATACGACATACACCACCGTTTGACATATAAACAGCCACATCGAAGCAAAGGCTAAAATCGAGGAAATTATCATTATCTGCGACACATTGACCTGCCACAGAAGTTCTCCAACTCCCCATAGGATCAGCGAAAGCAGCATCATTCTGCGGTAACGCCACTTGTCCTTTTTCTCCGTACACAGCCGCCACGCAGAAAACGCAAGCAGTAGGATGATCGTTCCCCCAAAGATGGGGACGATCCATCGTTCATCTGACTGCAATGAGAAAAGCACGGAAAAGGTTTTGAATATCACAGGATACTTCATGTTCGTTCCTCCTAACTTATTGTAACGCTGCGAACTGAAAAGGCTTACTGGAATCGATATGGCAAGAACTTCGTTTAATATTCGCTTACTCGTTCGGCGGGATCACGGTCTGACCGGTTGCATAGATATGGGAGATAATAAAGTCTTGCTGTGCAATAAGAGACTGATAGGCTTCTGCCAGCATAGGATCTGATTCGCTATATTCGACATCACTCGGTGTTCTGAGCAGATAGGTATCCTTTTCCGTTTGCGCGACGACAACGCTGTGCCCTGCAATGACCGGCGGGTTGTCCTCGCTCCATTCGCCGGGGTAGCAGTCAATAAAAAAAAGAATGCCGCCCTCGCCATTATCATGGGTTGGCTTGTGATAAAAAGTAATACAATTCCCTCCGTTTTGGTGGTGAAGCCCATATTCTTCTTCAACTTCAACTTGCCCCATCCAATTCAGCGGCATCTCCATAGAAAACCCCAACTGATGATTCACATAGAGAATTGAGGATGGTTCCTCTGCCGATGCAGACTGATTTGGGATGGTATCCGCTCCGTTTGTTTGATCCTGTACTTCGTTTTTTTCTGAACATCCACTCAAACACAATGTGAGTACCAGAAGCATGACGATCCCTACAGAAAAGAGCAGAGAATTCTTTTGCTTCAATGCTTTTAGGTAATGTTTCATTTGCAATCTCCATATAATCTCTGCTTTCAAAATAGCATGAGCTAAAGGGCTTACTGGAACCGGTAGCCTTGCGTGGTCAGCGCACTGAGGTAGGCCAGGTATATTTCGCGCTGATCAAAATAGATAAGCTCACTATTATCCACCTCATGAAATGAGACTATTTTCTCCGCCTCATCTATCCACACCGAATACTCCTTCATATGTCCCTCCCGATCTTGTTATGGTATTTCGCCTCAAGACACTTTCACAGCGAAACTTCCGTAAAACACTGATACCTTCTTACGCGGGCGTCATCGTCAGCGTATAGTTTGCGGTGCGGATCACGATCTGCGTTACGATGCTTTTCGCCGTGTCGACGCTGAGCTCGGCGGTGTAGCCGGTGAAGCTGTCCTCCGCATAGGAGACATGCAGCGTCCAGGTTTCCGCACTGCCCACAGCGGCGGTGCGCTTGAAATCCGTGATGTGCTTGCTGCGCGCACCTGTGAACTGGCAGTCAAGGAAGCATTTGCCGATGTAGCTATTCTCCGCCCATACATCCACCTCGGCATGAATCGGATAGCCAACATCACCTAGTTCCGGGCTGTTGCCAGAGATGCCAATCTGTTCATTGCTTGCAAAGCCGCCCTTGACAGCATAGTAATTTGCAAAATAACTGACACCGTTATCAAAGAACGGGAACGGCTCGGCAGTAAATTTCACGGTGGTGACATCCGGTGTGCTGCTGACGTCGAGCGCGGCGTCGAAACCCGTCTTCTTGCCGCCGCCTTCAAGCATGCCGTGGTATTTGCCGCCCGTGGTGTATTTGCTGTTGAGGATCGTGAGTGCCTTGTCGAGCGCGGCGTCGCCAGTTCCCGGTTCAACTGGAGCAGGGGCCGAGGCTGAGCTGGTATCGATACGTAATCCGTTCACAGCATCCCACTGATAGCTCCAGCCGAAAGAGTCGACTGCATAAGCCCATGTGAGCGGGAAATAAGTGATTCCGTTGTAATTGAAAATGGGATACTTTTCTTCCTTGTTATTGATCTGTGCGCCGTTAACGCTGATCTTATAGCTGGGAAGCGTAACAGAAACGCTGCCGCTTTGCTTTTTCCCTGTCTCGGCAACATAAGCCGTGCGTGCGCCGCCAGCCGTGATATCCAATGTCTTGCTTCCACCGTTCCAGTCAGCGCTTACACCCATGAATCGACTGAGGTGATATGTCATGGGAAAGTAAGTGATATTGCTGTAAATCAGAAGCGGATACTTGGCCGTTTTATTATCAATGACCTGACCGTTAAGCGTTACCTTACCGGTAACAACGCTTGCGCGCATTGCTGCCTCAGCGGTTGGAATGGCATTCAAGGCCACCGTAACGCAGCACGCTATTGCAAGTAAAGACTGAATGATTCTATTTTTCATGCTTGAACCTCCTCGTTGTATAGCTATTTTTGACAATTCTTCGTTCTGTCGCATTTTCAGTAGTACTGTTTGTAACTTGCTTTTTATAACAAGTTTTCAATCGTTGTTGGACCTCGATTTTTACTTTTACAAAACACCCCCTTTCGTCGTTCGTCCAATTGATTTTGCTGCTTTATAAATGCATCAGGCGGTCTATTTCTTACATAATTTTTGCTTTTTGACATTTCAGCCAATTAGAGCATTGTCCCTTTGTGCAAAGTTTCAACTTGTGTTCTGGGACTTGTTTTATCTGCCAAACGATGCTTATAATCATTTCGCGGGGTATCTCGCCTCGTGAGGAGGTTATCCATGCTATCGTACTTACTCGCTGCGCTGGAAAGCGAAGAAGATAAGCGCAGATTTACAGAATTATACGAAGAAAATCATGTGCGTGCTGAGCAGACGGCGCTCCGTATTTTGAGAGATCCTCACGATGCCGAAGATGCCGTGCAGAACGCTTTTTTGCAGGTGATCAATCATTTTGATGAGATTTCAGAAATTCCTTGTAAGAAATTAGGCTTCTGGATCATCTCTATAGTGAAAAACGAAGCACTTATGATTCTGAGGCGCAAACAGAAAGAGCTGCCGCAAGAGGATTGGGATACTTTTTCGGCAGATGTCAGCGATCCAACAAGCTATAACGAGCTTGTCCAGCTGTTCTCTCAGCTTCCCCCGACCTACCGTTCGGCGCTGGAAATGCGGCTGATCAACGGCTACTCCGGCAAGGAAATTGCACAGCATCTTGGTATCTCAGAGTCTGCGGTCAATACGCGCATTTCTCGTGGTCGCGCGCTGCTTCGTGAAATTGCAGTCAAGGAGGGATTTCACATATGACAGAGCAGGAACTTGACCTTTTCATGCGTAACGTGCTGTTGGATGCCATTGCGCTGGACGAAGAAACGAATACAGAGACGATCCCGTATACGCCGTCGCTGCATCATCAAAAGCAGATCAAGGCAATGCTCAAGAACCCTCTGCGCTGGGCGCGTGATCGAGAGCAGTCTGTCTGGAAAAAAGCCTTAAAGCGGGTCGCTGTCATATTGCTGGTGATCTCGCTTGCATTCGGCAGTTTGATGGTCGTTAGTCCAACTGCTCGCGCGACATTTATTCGCTGGGTCACAGAATGGTATGAGACGCATGTGACATACCGTTATGCGGGTGATGATATGGTCGGCGATCTTCCAGAGTATACCATTACTGAATTACCGGAGGGATATGTTGAAAACCAAGAAGAACGAATAGCTACCCAAATACAGGTGTCGATTTTATACCAGAGTGACACCGGCTATCCGATTACACTTCATTATATTTATATTCAACAGGGCGCAGCTTCGCAATTTGTTTTAGATAGCACAGATGAAGTTGTGATAGATAATATAAATGGATATGAAGCTTATATTTTTGTTGCTACAGACCAGGAAAATGATAGCAATGCTATTACATGGATTGACACTCAAAGTAACATTCAGTTTACTATTCAAGCGCAGATGAGTGCAGATGACCTTGTGCATATGGCTGAGAGTGTTTCTTTGGTCGAAGTGACGAAGTGAAAATGCTTTCTGAAAAAGGAGAACTAAGTAAAAATCTGCAGCTTCTTACAGGCGGGAACATCCTTGCAAGATGTTCCCGCCCTCTTGTACCCATTTCCGCTGCACGACTTTGCACCTCAATTTTACCGTCGTGCTGACGGGCATCCATTCGCTGCAGCCGATGTCAACAGAATCCTTTTCAAGATCAGTCGGCTGCATTAAGCCTTGCGGGCACGGGAGGGAAAGGCTATTTAATTATTTGGCAAATAGAAATCAGTTTCCTCTACACCGTCCCACTCGCCGATGAGCTGCATATCTGCCTGATTCGGCGTGGTGAAGGCATCAAAACGCCAGCCTGCATCAGTATAGATCAGAGTGACCGGATAGGTGCGCGTGTACTCATAGCTTGTTTCCAGCCGCTCGTCGCGCTCGTCATAAGTCTCGTCCCAGCGCGGATAGGGATAAGAGTAGTGCGCCGTCACCGTGAAGTCGATACGATCATCCGTCCGTGAGGTCAGAGTATATTCATCTGGAATGTTGCTGTTGTAATATTGGTCGCCGTAGGCGCAGTCGAGGATAAAAAGCCGACCGTCGTGTTCAATGTAGATCGGTGCGTTGCCGTCGTCATTGCAGGTAGACCAGAACGTATCGGTGAACAGCGCGTGGATAACGCGGTCAAAGTCAGCCCAGGACTGCCAACGGCTGTGGGAGCTGATATAGGTATAGTCGGAGCCATCCGGCGTGTACTCGTCGTACTCGGTTTGGCCGCCTGCGGCGGGGAAGGCGTCGTCGATGCCGGTCGTTTCACCGTCAAACATCGCGCTGTAGAGCGCAAACGCCTGCCTGTAAAGTGTTTGCTGTTCCGCCGTCAGGAAATCCGGCGCGGCGCGAAGCCGCGCAGCATCATCCAGCGGAAGGTCGGTATCGGTCAAATAATACTCCGCGGGCTTTGATTGATTGGATGTATCTGGCTTTGCTGTACAGCCTGCAAGCAGCAGGAGCAATACCGCAAGCGCGGTGGGAAATAGACGTTTCATCATGGTGCTTGTCCTCTTGATGTTAGATTTGAGCATGGCCCTTGCACTTTTTATTCGGGGATATATACTTCCGCAGGACGTCCGTGCCAGGGATTCACCCAGCCGGAGGTCCCGTCCTGATAATACATGGTGACATTTTCGGTGGAATCAAATACATAATTGGCTTGCTGCGGTGCATCGCCCTTGAAGTAGACCGCACGCAAGTTTGGACAGTCGCAAAAAGCACAGTTGCGCAGGAGTGTAACGCCGGAAGGGATCGTCACCGTCTCCAACGAAGTGCAGCCGTAAAAGGCGTTGTCCTGAATTTCCGTCACACCATCCGGAATCACCACGGCGGTTATGCTCGTGCAGCCTTCAAACGCTCCGGTTGTACCCGTGACGTTTCCAATCGCGGAAACAGTTTTTCCGCCGATCTGTGAGGGAATCACAATATCTGTTTCAGTACCGATATACCGGCTAATGGTAACTGTGCCATCCTCGTTTTCCGTTATTTCAAAGTTTGCGGCATCGGTGACAGATCCCTGCGGAGAATCGCCGCTGGCATTGTTGTTCTCCGGCACATCAGATATTTGCCCTGAAGTTACTGTTTCTCTATTTTCTGTTGGAGTGGACGGCTGGTCATCGGCTTCCGGCGTGCTCTGTGTGCCGCTGCATGAACTTAATGTCATAAGGAGAGCGGTACTTACGGCGATGACCGAAAGTCTCGAAATTTGGCGCATGATAAAAGGCCTCCTGCATATTCTGAAATGAAAAATTAAGGTGATGGAATGTAGAGAGATTCCGGCAGCACTATCGGAGTGAGCTTTGAAAGATCGAAGCTGTCAGCCAGTCCTTCAAGCAGATCCCGCGTCAAGCCGTCGGTACTTCCCGCCAAAATAATGATGGTCATAAAGCTGTCCGGCAAATCAGACAGAATTAGTGCTCTGCCAGGGCCGAGCGCCAATGTGGCCGATATGCCGCGTGATGTTTGATACTGCCATTCCTGATAACTCATTGCATCGATAACATTGAGTGTAAGGATTTGCTCATTGCACGCAATGTAAGCGGACTATGAGATTTTGACCTGTTCTGCGACGGAGACAAGCTCGTCCGGCGAGAGCTTGAAGCTCCGAAAGTTGATGAGCCAACCGTTTTCTTCATCAATCTGAAAGATGTAGGCCTCTGTACCGGTTTCTCCCGCGCATTCCTGGTCCTCACCCCAGTAAAGCGTAGCATCCTTACCGTAAAGCGTGATGGACTTTGACTCTGCATCGTCAGCAATTTCAAAGCCTCCTACTAAGCCGTCTCTAATGGCCACGACGGTGATTGAAATGATCTCACCGTTGTTGCCGAAAAATGTAGCGCCACTGGCAAAATCGACCCGGTAGCAGCCTTCCGGATCAAGACGATAGGTCTCTTCCAGCGCCGAGTAGTCGATTTTACCGGCGATATAGGATCCGGCTGGCTCATCTCCCTCGACACAGAACGTGGCGTGGTCGGAGAAGATTTCAACCAGGACATTCAGCGTGTTCTCACGAAGTGATGGCGAGAACGCCAGCGCCGACGTGAACAAAAGCACGGAGATGAGGGCCGCGACGAGGACGATTCGCAGTACGCAGGAAGGCTTGCGCTTTTTGGACCGTTCATAGGTCAGCGCCTCTTCGATGAACTCATCGTCGATCCCATTCATTGCGCTGGAGAATTTCTGAGCCAATGTCAACAAACCAAAACACCCCTTTCTGCAAGATGTGTTTGTAATTGCTTACGGATTCGGGAAAGCCGGACAGAGACATTCTTTTCCGTCAGGCCGGTTCGAGCCGCAATTTCTGCATAGCTGTCGGAGAACCAGTAGCGCCGCAGGAAGATCACGCGGTTTTCCTGTGACAAGTCCCTGAGAAAGTCTTCAATGATCGCAATCAACTCTTTTTCCTCGAGAGAGTCTTCAACCGAGACTGAGGAAGAAAGGCAGTTTTCCAATTCCTCCATTGTCGAGTCGTAATTGCTGTTTCGCTTGAGAGCTGTATTGGCCCGATAACGCATGATAGAAATATTCCGAACGATCTTGCAGACAAAGACGGACAGCGGATTGGGCCTGTGCGGAGGGATCGCATTCCAAACACCGAGATAGGCATCATTCACGCATTCCTCTGCGTCCTGTTGATCCTTCAAAATGCTGCGGGAAAGATTATGGCAAATCGCCCCATATTTGCCGTCCAGCGCTTCGATTGCAAGCTCAGAACGTGCAAAGAACAAATCAATGATCTTAATATCATCCACAAGGAATCACACCCTTCTATTTATTACCTCGCAAATCGGGGCGAAATACTACATCAAAGCAAGAATTTTTATCGGGAATTTTGGAAGATTCCCTGTTCTCCGCTGTCGTATTGCTGTCCCAACATAAAAAGCAATACGACCAGCAAGATCTCATTTCTTCACCCAGACCGGTTTTCGTTCCATTCTATAACAGATGTGCGGGGATATCAAACCCTTGAAGGATTTCGAAATATCTATAGTGTACGTGTATGGTTTGGCACGGAAAACAACCTATAATTTACATTGATGTACCACTTGAAGAACATTTTGCACATAGCTGAAAATATTTATTTGGCTAACTTGTCGAAAAATGAATGGCGCGTTATTCCTTGTAAGAATGTGTTCTCTTTTTACATCTATATATCAGACGTTAAAAGAATTATTGACTTATCCCATCAGCTCCTTTAGTATGGCTATTGATAAAACAAAATGATTTTGCAGTGGAGGCATGCTCATGGAAAGAAACGGAATAGACAAACTCAAAAAAGCCTGCATAATACTCCCGTTGGTCGTTGCGGTCATATTCAATTCCAGTGTTGCTGCTATTGATTGTGAGAACAATTCTAAACTGAGCTGCGGAATAGATTCCTATTATGTGAAAGACATGGTAGCTCAAGATAATCATATGTGGCTTCTTTTGCATGATAACTCGATAGGCAAAGATGCAGTAGCCTGTATAAATGAAAAGACGCTTGAATTGCAGGCATGCTATCGAAGCGGCGAAGATTTAGAAGATGAGATGATCATTCAGAATATGTCTGTCCAACCAAATGGTTCAGTTTGGCTTGACCTATTCTATCCGAAGAATCCAAAGGGTTTGCAATATAGCCTTTTTATTCTTCAAGACAATGTTAATGTGGCTGCGGCCAGTAATGTTGTCCTCTGCGAAAATGTTGCCTTATGGGAAAATGGAAGTTCGCTGTGTTACTGGGATAGCGATGAGATCGTCAAATCTGTGGACATTCCTGCTGGCACAGAGCCTTATGCGATTTCGGCATTGAATGGCAGGCCATGTTTTGTAGATGCCTATACTGGCAAGGTATTCCTTTTGAATGAACACGGAAAATGGATCAATCAGTACAGTATCCCAGTTAGCGATAATAAGGTTTTGCCCCAAGAATTTGTGAACTTTTACGCTTCCATGACAAGCTGCGGTAACGAGGTGTACTTGTCGTATCTTGTCGGCCCGGAAAAGAGCAATAGTCTGAATACAGGCGGCCTTGTGAGGCTCAGCGACGGAAAAAGGCTGGGAGACACTGCCGGTTTGATCGTTCATGCCAAGAAGCAAAATGATGATTCTGTGCAGCTTTATATGACCAACGGTTTCTCCGACAATTCCAAGCTGAAAGAGTACCAACAGCTGTCTATTAAATCAGACACAATCACCGAAGCAAGGGCTTTCCAACAAGACGGCGACAATACGGCTATATATTTGCCGGCAGAGTGGCAGTATAGGGACAACCTCGGCCGTCTATGGGGATGGTCAGAGACAATTCGGAATAGTATTACCTGCATTGATACGGACAGCCTTACAGATACCGACAGCAAGTTCAGTGCGTCTACCGACTATTATGGCTTCCTGGACGCGGATGAGTCAGCATGGTATGGAAGTCAGCAACAGGGCGTTATAAAGTCAGTTGTCCAGTTGGGCATTATGAACGGATATACTGACGGTACATTTCACCCTATAGGCAATATCACACTGAGCGAAGCAATTAAAATGGCTGCTGTTGTCCATGCCACATGTAATAACCAGACAATCTCTTTTTCAGCATCAGATGATGGTAAATGGTATGATGGCTATCTGAACTATTGTGTAAAAAATCGAATTGTCTCGAGCGACGAATATTCCAGCCTCGATGCTTACGCAACACGAGCGCAAATAGCACATATTTTCGCGAAAGCAACATCTGATTTTGCCGTTGTCAACGACATTGACTATGATTATATTCCTGACGTAAGCGAACGAAGCGAATACGCTGATGAGATACTTGCTCTTTACAGAGCAGGCATCTTGACCGGAGATGAAAGAACCAGAGCATTCAGACCATCTGACACCATTACACGTGCTGAAGCAGCTGCAATAATCTCGAGAGTAGCTTTGCCTACGACGCGAATCAAAATCGTTTAAAATGGGAAATGAAAAATTCTGTACCCTATGCAGAGGCACTGCAATGGAGCATGATCTGGAAAAGTTAGCGGTTACGGCATTGCCTATCTCTGCAAGTCCTATAATGAGGCACGATTTCTGCATAGAATCTTGGAAACATTGTGAGCAAGTGAAATCCGAATTGTTTGCGTTTATGGTTTAAACCATAAATGCCTCGAAGTAAGTTGGGATTCTATCTGTTATTGACACGTATTTTAGAGTCGGTTTGCTATCCTCATCAAATCTTCCATATACCGATACGTCATCGGAGCGCATTCTTGCAGCAACGATATGGCATTGGCATTTTCCGCATACTTCACCCAGTAGGCAAAGCAGTCTGCAAAGTATTCTCTGGCGTTGGTTTTGGCATAGTCTCGCAGCGGCGCGGCGGCAGCTTCTGCACGAAAGAGCTGTTCATGCT
>OHTH01000821.1_pt1 | contig 16031 bp, 9 predicted proteins | sample 1578831 | NCBI WGS metagenome assembly OHTH01 (sample SAMEA3879590, study PRJEB24766) | human gut metagenome | biome: human-associated habitat; feature: feces | place: USA | collected 1985/1987 | reverse complement strand
GCGTTTGAGACTGGAACTTACCGCAATGTATTTGCGGAGGCAGGCTATGATAAGGAAACCATAGAAAAGCGGAAAAATGAGATCTTCCATACACTTTTTTACGGGGCAGAATCAGAGCGGATCTATCATCCCGTCGAGGACGATATGGCATATATCGAGGACACGGGTAACCATGATGCGCGGACAGAAGGGATGTCCTACGGCATGATGATGTGTGTCCAGATGGACCGGAAAGAAGAATTTGACCGCCTGTGGAAATGGGCAAAAACTTATATGTACTTAGAGGAAGGCGAAAATGCAGGATATTTTGCATGGTCGGTGCAGCCGGATGGAACAAAAAATTCTTTTGGCGCAGCACCGGATGGTGAGGAATTTTTTGCGATGGCACTGTTTTTCGCAGCGCACCGCTGGGGAGACGGCGAAGGGATATTCAATTACAGCAGGGAAGCGAAAGAGTTGCTGCACACCTGCATCCACAAGGGAGAAAACGGAGAGGGTGGCAGAGCCATGTGGGATGCCTCAAATCATCTGATCCGTTTTATCACGGATGTGGATTTTTCGGATCCGTCCTATCATCTGCCTCATTTTTATGAGTTGTTCGCACTGTGGGCAAAAGAAGAGGACCGGGCATTTTTTAAGGAGGCGGCGGAGGCGAGCCGTAATTACTTAAAGCGTGCATGTCATCCGGTCACTGGTCTTAGTGCGGAATATGCAGAATTTGACGGAACACCGTATCAGCCTGTTTTAGACCAGTGGGGAGGCAGACATGACTGGTATTACAGTGATGCCTACCGGACGATCGCAAACATTGCCCTTGACTATGAGTGGTTTGCAAAGGATGAGTGGGAGAGTGAGAATGTTGACCGGTTTTTGAATTTTTTCTGTGATACCGTGCAGGAGAAAGACAGGGACGGTATTTTCCTGACCGACGGAACCATTTTGGAAGGAAAGGCACTGCATCCGGTTGCGATGACTGCGGTCAATGCGCAGGCGGCACTTGCCTCAGACCAGAAAAATGCATTTCTCTGTGTCCACCGTTTCTGGGAGACACCGCTTCGCACCGGGGACAGAAGATATTATGACAACTGTCTGTATTTCTTCGCATATCTGGCACTGAGCGGCAATTATAGAATTTATTAGGAGTGCTCGTATGGAAGCAATTTTGGTAAAGGATCAAAAAGCGGCGGCATTTGTGATGGAGGATGGGACATTTGAGGGTGTCTATAGAATCACAGAAAAGGTTTGTGGGGATGTGGAGCAGGTCACAGGTGTCCGCCCGAAGATCATAAAATGGCAGGGAGAGTTGCAGCCGGCGCAGGTGTATGTGGCAACGCTCGGAAACAGTGAGATGTCAGAGGCGATCGCAGAAGAGGAAGGGATAGAACTTTCCTCTCTGTGTGGAAAGCGGGAATGTTTTCTGTTTCAGGTGTTGAAAAATGGCAGTCTGCTGATCGCAGGAAGTGACAAGCGGGGAACAATCTATGGGTTATTCCATATCTCAGAGCTTATGGGGGTATCGCCGTTTGTCCACTTTGCAGATGTGGTCCCTGCCCCGCAGAAAGAAATCATTTTTTCCGAAAAAGACTCGATGCAGAGCAAAGAACCCTCCGTGAAATACCGGGGGTTTTTTATCAATGATGAATGGCCTGCGTTCGGAAACTGGACATTTTCCCATTATGGTGGATTTACTGCAGAAATGTATGACCTGATCTTTGAGACACTGCTTCGGCTGAAAGGAAATTATCTGTGGCCGGCAATGTGGACATCGTCTTTTTCACTGGATGGACCGGGGGAGGAAAATGCCCGCCTTGCAGACTGCTACGGGATCGTGATGAGCAATTCCCACCATGAACCATGTTTAAGACACAGCGAGGAATGGGATCTGGTGCGTGGGGAGGATTCTGTTTATGGAAATGAGTGGAGCTATCTTACCAACCGTGAGGGACTGATCCGTTACTGGCGCGACGGGCTTTTGCGCAGTGGAAAATATGAAAATATCATCACGATCGGCATGCGCGGGGAGAGAGATTCTCTGATGCTTGGGGAGGATGCATCCTTAGAGCAGAATATTTCCCTGTTAAAAGAGATCATCACAGAACAGAGAAATCTCATCCGGGAATGTGTCGGGGAGAATGAACCGGAAATGCTCGCACTTTATAAAGAAGTGGAGGCTTATTATTACGGGGATGAGACAACGCCGGGGCTTAAAGACTGGGATGGCTTAGACGGTGTGACGCTGATGCTCTGCGAGGATAACTATGGAAATATGCGGACACTTCCGACGGAGGAAATGCGCTCCCACCGCGGGGGCTTTGGCATGTATTATCACTTTGATTACCACGGATCGCCGGTCTCTTATGAGTGGGTGAACAGTTCTTATCTGCCTAAAATCTGGGATCAGATGACGATGGCATATGACTTTGGTGTGCGGGATATCTGGATCGTCAATGTCGGTGATCTGAAATTTCAGGAGTATCCGCTCAGTTTCTTTATGGATCTCGCATATGATTATGAGAAATGGGGAAGCAGCAGGATTCATGCGCCGCAGGATTATCTGGCGTACTGGGTGAAACGTGAATTTGGCGGATGGTTCTATGAGGCGCAGCAGAATGCAGTTTATCGGATCATGCAGCAGTATACAAAAATGAATCATAACTGCAAGCCGGAAGCGATGCGCGCAGATACTTATCATCCGGTGCACTTTGGGGAGGCAGACAAAAGACAAAAGGAAAATGAAAGGTTAGAAGAGGAGACAGAAAAGCTTTTATCTTCTGTGCCGGAAGAGATGCTGCCGGCTTTCTGGGAACTGGTATATTACCCGGCAATGGGAAGTGCAAACGCATCTGATATGCAGCTTTATGCAGGAAAAAATTCATTTTTTGCAAAAATGGGAGCGGTATGTGCAAATGATTATGCAGAAAAAATAAAAGCATGTATCGAAAAAGACCGTTTACTCACAGAACGGTTTCATCAGCTTCTGGATGGAAAATGGGATGGAATGGCACTCTCAGAGCACATCGGCTTTGTGAACTGGAACGATGAGGAGTGCAGGTATCCGCTCATGACCTTCATAGAACCGGCAAATAAGCCGAGGATCTTTGCCATGTCAGAGGGCGGTGATGTCTGTACGGCAGGCGGGGACTGGACGAAAAAATTGATCGTGATGCGGCAGTTTTTAGATCCGGCTGTCAGTGAAGCCTCCCTGTTATTGTTTGGCGGCTCGAAAGAAAAAGTGCCTTATCATATCGAGTGCAAAAGTCTGTGGGTTCTGCCTGGAAAAATGCAGGGAGTCACAGACCGTGAGGAAGTGCTCACGGTGCAGATAAAAAGAGATGAGATCACAGACTGGGAGAATGACCACAGGACATATGATTTTGAGGTTTGCTATGAGGGTGGAAGGATACCGGTAAAAATTTTGCTGGAAAAAGATCTGCCGGGATGTCCGGCGGAGGCATTTTATGAGACAGACGGGATGCTCTCTGTCGAGGCAGAGCACTTTATCTGCAATGAAAAGGCGGATGCGGGAGCATTTTATGTTTTGCCGGAGTACGGAAAAACGTTATCTGGTGTGAAAGCATATCCGCAGACAAAGACTTTTTTTGAAATGGCAGAGCAGATCAGACAGGCACCAAAACTGACGTATCAGATCTATGTCAGGGAGGCGGGAGAATACGAAATGATTTGCTATACCGCTCCGGCAAATCCGGTCTGTCAGGGAGGCAGTGTCTATTTTGGCTGCGCCGTCAATGGAAATGCACCGCAAAAGATAGAGATGATTCCGGATGGATACCGTTCCGGCGAGCCGTCCTGTGCGGAATGGGCGAAAATGGTGGTGGATCAGATCCGCATTGTCCGTGTGCAGGTCACGCTGCAGAGCGGAGAGAATGAAATTGGAATTTATGCGGGGACACCGGGATTTCTGCTGGAAAAACTGACGTTTGTGCGCAAGGGAAAGCATTTGCCGGAGTCAGGTCTTGGACTGCCGGAGAGAAGGAGGACGAACAGATGAGTGGACCTGTGGCACCGAAAGATCCGGAAAAAGACAGATCTTATTTTTACATTATGAAAGAAAAAGAAACCTTTGGCTCACTCCAGACGCAGGGGGAGTATCAGGGCAGGGGAGTCCAGTTTATCTACGAGAGTGATGGAAGGCTTGAAAGCAGTGCGGAAGTGACCGGTGAGGTCTGTGATGAAGAAATTTTAAAGAAACTTGGCACGGTGGAGGGCTTTAAAAGCCTGGTGCACAGCATCGGTATATCCGTGGAGATGGAACATAGCAGAGAACCGGTCACATTTGTATTTCAGATGTACGGGAAAGAGGATCTCTACGGCGGCGGAACGCTCATAGAAACAGAACTGCGTGGGGATGGCGCAGAAGTCAGGATCACGCTTGATACGGTAAAGTGGAAAACAGATGATGATGTGCCGGGGCAGATCCGGTTTGTCTTTGAGACGCCGGAACAGTCTGCAAGGGTCAATGTCCGTTTCTTTTTAAAGGATGGATTTTTCGTACCAAAGCCGCAGGAAGAGCGCGTGGTGGATATGGAATCCCACGGATATCAGGAAATGATAGAGCGGTCACTCCTTTCTATGGGAGATGCGGGCAGGATCAGAAGAGTCGTAGAAAAAGCGCGGGCTGGGGAGCCGGTAACCATAGCATATATAGGAGGATCCATCACGCAGGGAGCCGGGGCAGTTCCGCTTCACACACAGTGCTACGCATACCGGTTCTGGAAGGCATTTGCCGGAAAATACGGAAAAAATAACAATGTGAAACTGATAAAAGCGGGAGTGGGCGGAACCCCGTCGGAGCTTGGGATGATCCGTTTTGAGAGGGATGTCCTGCGGGATGGAAAAGAAAAGCCGGATCTGGTAGTCGTGGAATTTGCAGTAAATGACGAGGGGGATGAGACAAAGGGAAGGTGTTATGAGAGCCTTGTAACAAAAATTTTATCCATGCCGGATGCACCGGCTGTCCTGTTATTGTTTGCTGTTTTTGCAAATGACTGGAACTTACAGGAACGCCTTGCTCCGGTGGGAGAGCGGTATCAGCTCCCGATGGTAAGCATCCGGGATGCCGTGACACCGCAGTTTCGGCAGGCAAAGGACAGAGTTGTTTCAAAAAATCAGTTCTTTTATGATGCGTTTCACCCGACAAATCTGGGACATAAAATCATGGCAGACTGTCTGATGTATCTGATTGACCGGGCGGTCTGTGAGCCTGATATTTTAAGAAGAATGCATGAAAAACCGGTTTATGGGGATGAATTTGCGCAAGTGAAATTATTAGACCGCAGAGACGGCTATGAACGTGCGAAGATCTGCTGTGGCGCATTTTCCGGTACAGATCAGGAATTACAGTGTGTGGAGATGGATGACAGTTTAACGCCGGTTCCTGAATTTCCGTACAATTGGCAGTATGATGGGGCAAATGGCAGATCAGAAGATGCATTCCAGATGGATATCTACTGCCGGTCACTGCTTCTCATCTTTAAAGATTCCGGAGCGGTGGACGCCGGACGGGCAGATGTGTTTGTGGACGATACCAAAGTTCTGACCGCAGATCCGCATGTGAACGGCTGGACGCACTGCAATCCGGTCATTCTTCTGGAAGAAAAAGAAAGCGGATGGCATCAGGTGAGGATTCAGATGACACCTGGGGAAGAAGAAAAGAAATTTACAATACTTGGTTTTGGCTATGTGGAATAAAAAAGGCATGGCTGCCTGGAAAGCAGAGAAATTTGTGTGAAAAATAAGATTTTAGAATAGTAGAAATGGAGCGATAAAATGAGTATAGCAAAGAATCCGGTTCTGTCCGGTTTTTATCCAGACCCATCTATCTGTAGGGTGGGGGAAGATTATTATATGGTAAATTCGAGTTTTGCATATTTTCCGGGGATTCCTGTGTTTCATAGCAGGGATTTAGCGCACTGGGAGCAGATCGGCAATGCGTTGGACAGGGAAGAACAGCTTCCACTGTCCGGCAGTGAGATCTCACGGGGGATCTTTGCACCGACGATCCGTTACCACGAGGGTACTTATTACATCATAACAACAAATGTGGATCATGGTGGAAACTTTGTGATAACGGCACAGGACCCCAAAGGGCCGTGGTCAGTTCCACATTATCTGGGAGATGCGGCGGAGGGGATTGATCCGAGCCTCTTTTTTGATGAAGATGGGAAATGTTATTATGTCGGGACAAGACCGAATCCGTCCGGGGTCAGACACAATGGTGACTGGGAGATCTGGATAGAGGAGCTGGATCTTCATGCAATGTGCTTAAAAGGTGCGGTGACGGCGGTCTGGAAAGGTGCATTAAAAGATTGTATCTGGCCGGAGGGACCGCACCTTTACAAAAAAGACGGCTGGTATTATCTGATGATCGCAGAGGGCGGTACGGGACCGGAACACAGCATCAGTATCGCGAGAAGCAGGTCGTTAAGAGAATGGTTCTGTGGATGCAAGAGAAATCCAATTTTCACGCACCGCAATCTTGGCAGGGATTATCCGGTGATCTATGCAGGACACGGAGATCTTGTGGATGATGCAGACGGAAACTGGTATGTCGTCATGCTTGCATCGAGGCCATGTGAGGGACACTGTAGTATTGGCAGGGAAACTTTTCTGGCAAAAGTGGAATGGGAGGACGGATGGCCCGTCATCAATCCGGGGATTGGACATCTGACAGAGAAAACAGAACTTCCGATCGGTGAGTATCGCCTGGAAAGGGAAGTGACCCACGCGGATTTTATTGCATTTGATCAGAAAAAAATAGATGACAGACTCCTGTCGCTGCAGAGAAGGGATGAAAATGCATATTCACTGATCGAGAGAAAAGGTTTTCTCAGGATGCATCTGAAAAAACAGAAACTTACAGAGAAAACGGACGCGCAGTATTTCGGGCTGCGGCAGAAAGATTATGATTTTACATTTTCGGCATGCATGGAATTTGATGCGGAGCGGGAAAATGAACAGGCGGGGATCGTCTGCTATCAGAATCATGCAAATCATCTTTCGATGCGCATCTGCGGTGGAAAAGAGAAGAGAAAGCTGCAGGTAATCGCACATATAACAGAAAACGATACGCTGCTTGCGGAAGAAGAAATCAATGCAAAAGGAATGCTGGAACTGTATTTGAAGGCAGCAGGACAGAGGGCAGAATTTTTTGTCAGAGATGAGGAAGGAAAGGTATTAAAACTCATTAAAGACGTGAGCCTGCTGCCGTACAGTACAGAGGAAGCAGGGGGATTTGTGGGCTGCACGCTCGGTGTGTATGCGTCTTCAAACGGTGAAATGTCGGATCGTTTTGCGGATGTAGCATGGATTTCGTATGAGGGAATACCGGATTGATGCCGGGAAAAAATAGAAAAAAATAGGATTGATTTTTGCCCCTGTTTGTACAATAATAAACTTAGTTGCGCAACTAAGCGCAAAAAAGCGAGGGACGAGAGTTTATGGATAAGGGGTTAGAAAAGAATATTACGATTGCGGACGTGGCGGAGGCGCTTGGGGTATCGAAGACAACCGTGTCACGTGCAATTTCCGGTAAAGGTCGTATTGGCAGGGAGACAAGAGAGCGCGTGCTCGCCTACATAGAAGAACATGATTATAAGCCGAATGTCATTGCGAAAGGGCTTGCGCAGTCTAAAACTTATAATATCTGTGTGGTCATGCCGGGGGAGTATGATGTTGTGGATCTTACATTTTTTCAGGAATGTCTGTTTGGGATACAGGAGATTGCGGGCAGCATGGAATATGATATCCTGCTTTCTATCTGCAGGAAAAACGATATATCTTCTCTTGAGCGTATCATAGCAAACCATAAAGTGGACGGTGTGATCCTGATGCGCACTTTTGTGGAAGATGAACAGATCGATTTTCTGCAGACAAAAAATGTACCGTTTGTCACGATCGGAAGTACCAGTGCCAATTACAAAGGCGTGATTCAGATCGATCACAATCACAAGAGTGCATGCAAAGAGCTTACATCGATCATTTTGATGAAGCAGATGGACAAAATTGCACTGATCGGCGGCAATGAAGAACATGTGGTTACACAGAGCCGTCTGCGGGGATTTCGAGAGGCATATGCGAAGATGGGGAAAACGGTAGATGAGGATCTGATGTTTTTAAGCCAGGATAACCAGGTTCTGGTGGAAAAGGCAGTCAAGGAAGCATTAAACAGACAGGCAGACTGCATCCTCTGTATGGATGACGCTGTCTGTAGCCGTGTTTTAAAGACACTGCGCCAGCAGCATGTCAAAGTGCCGGAAGATGTCCGGGTGGCATCGTTTTATAACAGCATGGTACTTGAAAACAATGTTCCCTCGATCACATCGCTTTCATTTGATGCAAAGGAACTCGGCATGGTGGCATGCCGTACACTGCTTGATCTGACGGAGGGACTTGAGGTGAAAGAGCGTACATTGCTTCCGTATGAGGTGGTGCTGAAGGAATCGACGAAGTAAATACAATCAGGAAAATACAGTTTTGAGAAAATTGAAGATCATCCTGTTGGAGAGAATAAGCAATGGGCGAAACACATAGCGAATAAATGTGTTTCGCCCGTTTTTTATGCTGAAATTGTCGGAAATAACGTGAAATGGGCGAAATGATTATAATGATTACCGGAATAACCCACAGATCAGGGGAAATGAGGGTGAAACTGAAGCAATATCAGGGAAATTCGCCCAAAACAAAGGAAAAGGCAGGAAAATCCCTGATTCAAAAAATATCAAAAACGAGCCAAAATATCCATAAAAAGATGATATAAGAATTGAAAATGCACGGAAAATCAATGGTTAACGGTTGCGCAAAAGTCGAATTTGAAAAAAATAAAAGAAAAAATAGAAGATGATATTGTGCAAAATGGCTAAAAAATGGTCGGAATTATTATAAATTATGGACATTGACACAAGGATATAACGGAGATATACTCTAACCATAGAACAACCGATTGCGCATAGCGCAACACGAAAAAGTGTTCTAAAAGAACAATTTTTTCTATCAAGGAAAAGGGAGGAATTTTCAAATGAAGAAAAAAGTCATCAGCACAGTATTATGTGCAGCAATGGTAGCATCCATGTTTGCAGGATGTGGAAACAAAGCAGCCGATAACAGCAGCGCAGCAGACAATAGCGCAGCAGACAACAGCGCAGCAGAGAGCACAAACAGTGCAGCAGCAACAGAGACAGGTGATGCTGCAGATAATGCAGAAACAGCTTCCGGTGATGCAATCGCAAATCTGATCGCATCTACAGATGGAACCGTAGATATCCAGCTCTGGTGTTCAGAACTTGAGGCTTATCAGAACGTTATGAAAGAGCTGACAGACAAATTTAAAGAGCAGTACTCAGATGTAGATTTTAACATCACCATCGGTGCTGTATCTGAGGCAGATGCAAAAGATAAGATTCTTGAGGATATCGATGCAGCAGCAGATGTATTCGTATTTGCAGATGATCAGGTAAATGATCTTGTAAATGCAGGTGCGCTTCAGGAAGTGGCAGCTACTTATACATATGATCCGAAAGAAACAAACTCAGAGGCAACTGTAGCAGCAGCTACCAAAGACGGAAAACTTTACGCTTATCCGTTAACAGCATCGAATGGTTACTTCTTATACTATGATTCAAACATCTTCTCTGAAGAGGATGTGGCTTCCTGGGAAAACCTTACAGCAAAAGCGGAAGAAGCAGGAACAAAAGTTGGCATGAATGTAGCAGATGGATGGTATTTGTATGGATTTTTCTCTGGTGCAGGCTGTGAACTTTCCATGAATGAAGATAACTCAAACAACTGTGACTGGAACTCTGAGACCGGTCTTGCAGTAGCACAGAGTATTGAGAATATCACTTCTTCCCCGGCATTTGTAAGCGTACAAGATCAGGATGCAATTACCATGTTAAATGACGGTACACTTGGCGCATATGTTTCCGGTACATGGAACACCGGATCTTTTGAAGCGAAATACGGTGACGGATATGCAGCATGTAAATTACCTACTTTCGATGTAAATGGAACAGCTACACAGATGGGATCTTATGCAGGATACAAATTCGTAGGTGTTAACTCCCATGCTAAAAATGTTGGCTGGTCAATGCTCCTTGCTGAGTATCTTACAAATGAGGAGAGCCAGTTAGCAATTGGTAACGCTACATCAGAGGGACCGGCTAACACAGTAGCAGCAGCTCAGATTGATTCCCCGGCACTTGCAGCACTTGCAGCGCAGTCAGAGTTTGCAGATCAGCAGGTTGTAGGCAATAATTACTGGGATCCGGCAAAGGCACTTGGACAGAACCTGGTTGACGGTGCAACAGATCTTCAGGCTGTACTTGATGATGCAGTAGCTGGTATTACACAGCCGGTAGCTGAATAATCAAATATCTGTAAAACTCAGATTTCCACATGGCTTTGGAATAACTTTTATGAGGAGGGCATTATCTCCTGCCAGACAGGACATTGCTTTCCGGCAGAGGCGGATATTTTCCTGCTGGAAACCAATGCCTTCCTTGTGACAAGCTATGTGAAATTTTTAAAAAGAGAAAAGTTTTTGCGACTTAGCCAAAAATTCTCATTCACGCGCATAGGGAGTGAATCTATGAAAACATTTTTAAACGCAATCAAAAAATACTTTGCCGATTTTGGGACAGCCGTGGCAAAGGGCGATATCTGGTGCAAGCTTTCACTGCTTGTTATGGGTGCAGGATACTGGGGACGGAAACAGATCGTCAAAGGTGTCTTAATGACAGCCCTTGAAGTGGTAGTGATCCTGTTTACAGGAATGTTCTCTATCAATTATATTAAGGATTTAAATACACTTGGTACCGTTCAGTATGAGTCCGTATTTGATCCGCTGACCTTGAAAAATACTGTTAATGATTACGATAACTCATTGCTGATCCTGCTATATGGTATTATTGGTGTTCTCGTAATCGTAGCATTCATATTTTTATATATAAGCAATTTGAAAGCTGTTTATCGGCTTCAGCTTATGAAAGAAGAGGGAGAACATGTCAATACATTTGCAGAAGATATAAAATCTCTTTTCAATGGTAAGTTTTATATCACATTGCTTACCCTGCCGAGTATCGGTGTTATTATGATGAACATTATACCGATCATTTTTATGTCCTGTGTGGCATTTACCAATTATGATATGGATCATATGCCGCCAAACTACCTGTTTACATGGGTTGGACTTAGAAACTTTAAGAACATGTTTACAGGCGGCACCACAATCACATTCTCCTATGCATTCGTAAGAATTCTTGCATGGACAATGATCTGGGCAGTATCGGCAACATTTACAACTTTCATCGGTGGTATTCTTTTGGCAAAGCTGATCAACCATGAAGATACACATTTTAAAAAAATGTGGAGATCACTTTTTGTTGTGACAATCGCGATTCCACAGTTCGTAACATTGCTTCTTGTAAGCAAAATGTTCAGCGACCACGGTATTGTAAATACATTATGTTCCAACATCGGTCTGACAGGATGGTTACAAAGTATCGGACTTGTTTCCGGAAACTATATTCCGTTTCTCTCTAAACCGGGCTGGTCTCATGCAATGATCATTCTTATTAATATCTGGGTCGGTGTTCCATATCAGATGCTTTCCGCTACCGGTATTCTGATGAATATTCCGACAGATCAGTTGGAGAGTGCACGTATCGATGGTGCAAATAAATGGCAGATCTTCTGGAAGATCACAATGCCGTATGTATTATTTATCTGTGGACCATCCCTGATTCAGAGCATTATTGCAAACATCAATAACTTTAACGTTATTTATCTGCTGACAAGTTCCAATGCAACAGCAAACATGGCATTTGCAAATTCTAATGCAAAAGAGACAGACCTTCTCATTACATGGCTGTTTACATTGACCAACGATAACTCAAACTATAAGATGGCATCGGTAATTGGTATTATTTCATTTGCTATCTGTGCGCTTCTTACATTGCTTAGCTATACAAGAATGATCAGTGGTGATAAAGAGGAGGTGTACCAATAATGAAAAAGAAAACATGGAAAATCATTGTGAGACATTTAGTACTTGCTCTTTTGGCAATCATCTGGCTGATTCCGATTGTATGGCTGGTTGTAACATCCCTTTCCACTACAAAGGGTGTAAGTTACCAGCACTTCTTCCCGGAACACTGGACACTGGCAAACTATCATCAACTGTTCTTCAAGACAGATACAGCAGCAAACTTCCCTGCATGGTTTAAAAATACTTTTATCGTAGCATTTTTTACCTGCATCGTTTCATCCGCTTTTGTACTGATGGTCTCTTATGCATTCAGTTGTATGAGATTCAAGGCGAGAAAACCTCTGATGAGCTTTTCTATCATTCTTGGAATGTTCCCAGGTGTACTTTCCATGATCGCTGTTTATTTTGTCTTAAAAATGATCGGACTTACTGATTCACTTGCAGGTCTGGTTATCGTATATTCTGCAGGTTCGGGACTTGGGTTTTTAGTATTGAAAGGTTTCTTTGATACCATCCCGGTTTCACTGAGAGAGGCTGCCCGCTTAGAGGGTGCTTCCGAGGCAACAATTTTTGGAAAAATCATTATTCCGCTGTCAAAACCGATGATAGTATATACGATTATCAACTCTTTCCTGAATCCATGGATGGATTTTGTTCTGGCACGAATAATGATCAAGTCCAAAGAGTCCGCAGACTGGACAGTCGCGATCGGTCTTTATAACCTGTTACAGAAGACATTAATCGGAGATTACTTCTCAATCTTCTGTGCAGGCGGTGTTATGATCGCAATCCCGATTTCAATTCTCTTCGTAGTGATGCAGAAGTTCTATGTTGAGGGTGTTACCGGTGGAGCTGTTAAAGGCTAAATTGCGGGAAGTAACACTAAGTAGACATTGCAGCAGAGGCTGCAATGCCTAAGTGTTACTAACCCGCGTTGGAAGAACGCAGGAGCAGCGTTCTTCTGAGAAAGTGTAGTTTTGAGAAGAGTATTAACTCTTTTAGATAAAATTTTAGAGGAGAAAGAAAAAAATGGATAAATTTGTACTGAATCTTATTCATCGTCCGGAGATGGTGCCAGAGTATTCTGCAACAGTGACTGGACAGGGAAAAGAAGAGGATATCGGAGATAAGGCACTGCTGACAGAGTCTTTGGATATCTTTAAGACACAGCAGAGATTAGCTCACGAGAATGGATTAAAGGTAACCATTCAGATGACATATGCTTCACTGTTCAATGATGAGGCAGTGGAGATCGCAAAACATGATCATGAAGTATATGGCGATGAGATCGCATTATCTTTATTAGGACTTCCTTGTGAGGAGTTCCGTGAAAAATATAAGACCAAGGATTTCTGTATCTGGATGTTTTCCATGGAAGATAAGAAAGCCATCGTAAATGATGTATTCGAGAAATTCCATGACAGATTCGGTTTTTATCCGGAATCCACAGGTTCTTATTATATGGATGCTGACCTGACAAACTATATCAAAGCAACTTACCCGACTGTAAAATGTGCAGTTGCTACCTGCTGGGAGGAAGGCCCGAAGGCATATCACACCTGCAACAACTCCTGGTATACATTATTTGATGGCGGCCCATGGGCACCATGGATCCCATCCAAACAGAACACACATGCACCGGCTGCAAATAAAGAGGAAGACAGTGGTATCGTAGCGATCCCTCATCTTTCCCGTGATCTGATCGCATGTTACGATGGAAATGGTTCGAACTTCGGAACACATCCGCAGAACGTACTCCGTGGTATGATCTATGACACAAAGACATGGGAGTATCCATATCTTTACAATCTGATCGACCAGTACCGTTCCTTAGAGAAATATAACAACGGATATTCCTACAACATGATGTTCGTTGGACCGGGCTGGATGAACAAGATGGGACGCTGGGAGCAGCCATATGAACTTCTTTACAAATCCTACAGCGATGGCTGTGCTTACTACGGAAAACTGAAAAAAGAGGGTCAGTTAGTAGATATGACCATGTCGGAGTTCGCTGATTATTATCGTCAGAAGAAGACCTACACCGAGCCCGAGTGTGCTCTGTGGAGAGATATCCTGTATGGCTCCGATAAGCAGTTGTTCTGGTATTGTGATCCTTTCATGCGTGCCTGCGTAAATATGGATCAGGGCGGTGCTATCGTTGACCTGCGTCCTTATGCTGCAAAGCTGGAGTGGCCGGTAGGTATCGGTACCAAGCATGTGACCGATGCATCCTATCCTTTCCTGATCCAGGAGAAGTACCGTGCAGGTTACTTCACCCACTATGCAGGAGAAGGTACCGTAAGAAGTGCCAAGTTAAAACACAACGGTGAAGAAGTGGATCTGTGCCTGTGCCGCACCAAGGCGCATTTCTCTCAGGAGGGCAGGAACCGCATCCTGACGCTGGATCCTGTGGAGATCGTGTTCTCCAATCTGACGGTGAAGCTCCAGACGGTCATCACCTTTGCCGAGGGCGAAAGCAATATCCGCATCGACTACGAGAAGTTGCGCATGCTTATCCGCAAGGACAAGGAATTTGCCCATGACGCTTCCATCATTCAGACTTTAGTGAGCCAGGGATTTATCACCGGTGATCTGAAAGACGGCTTCCCTGCCGCCAGTATCACCAATCCTGATAATTTCGTGAGCTTGCTCTACTATTTCGGGATGCTCACCATCAGCGGCATGCACGAAGGAAAAACCAAACTGACCATCCCCAACATGGTGGTACAGGAACAACTCTACACCTATCTGCTGAATACCTACAACGATGCCGACCTGAGCTTCAGCAGCTATGAAAAGAGCGAACTATCCAGCGCATTAGCCTATCGGGGTGATTGGAAAGCTTACTTCGACTACATCGCCGACTGCCTGAAACGTTATGCCTCACAGCGCGACAAGCAAAAGGGCGAATTCTTCGTCCACGGTTTCACCCTCGCCATGACTGCTCAGAACCGCTTCTATCGTCCCATTTCCGAACAGGACACGCAGGCTGGATATGTCGACATCTTCCTCTGTCCGATGCTGGAGATTTACTCCGACATGACGCACAGTTACATCGTGGAACTGAAGTATGCCAAGTATAAAGACCCCGAAACACGCGTGGAAGAATTACGCCAAGAAGCCATTGTCCAAGCCAACCGCTACGCCGACACGGACACAGTGAAACGTGCCATCGGCCACACCCAACTGCACAAGATTGTAGTGGTATATAAAGGGATGGAAATGCGGGTGTGCGAGGAAGTAATGTAATCTTCCTGAAAGCACTTCCCCATCCTTCAGACGGCAGTTTCAGCGGAAAAGCCAATGAATGAGACAACAATGAAAGATGAAAGAACTTTGCAGATAATCAGTGCGTACTGAATTATCTGCAAAGTTCTTTTTAATTGTCACGAAAGAAGACATATACGTCACAAATGTATAACACGCAAATCACTATAAACCACCATATTTGCAGGAAATATTATATCAATAAATCCAATAACATGAAACAAAAGATTCTTTTCTTATCATTCTTATTGGGAGCCAGTTCTCTCTTATTCTCCCAAAGCAAGAAAGATATAGTAGACTATGTAAACCCACTAGTAGGGACAGACTCCAGTTTCGAATTATCCAATGGTAATACCTATCCTGCCATCGCAATGCCCTGGGGGATGAACTTCTGGACCCCACAAACCGGAAAGATGGGAGAAGGATGGACTTATACCTATGCATCTAACCGTATCAGAGGTTTCAAACAAACACATCAACCCAGCCCTTGGATAAACGACTACGGACAGTTCGCCATCATGCCCATTACAGGTGAGCCCGTATTCGACCAGGACAAGCGTGCAAGCTGGTTCAATCATAAATCTGAGGTATCTACACCCTATTACTACCGCGCATTCCTCTCCGATCACAATATTACAACAGAAATTGTACCTACGGAGCGGGCAGCCATATTCCGCTTTACCTTTCCCGAGAGCAAGGATTCTTATGTAGTAATTGATGCATTCGACAATGGTTCGTATGTGAAAGTTGTTCCGGCCGA
>OHTH01000814.1_pt1 | contig 16113 bp, 10 predicted proteins | sample 1578831 | NCBI WGS metagenome assembly OHTH01 (sample SAMEA3879590, study PRJEB24766) | human gut metagenome | biome: human-associated habitat; feature: feces | place: USA | collected 1985/1987 | reverse complement strand
CCTGTATTTGTTTCTCCGGCATACCGCTGACCATCCAGCCATACTTCCGTGATCCGGTAATCCCCATATTCTTTCTTTTGTGGATTCTGGTAAACCACTGCGTATGTCTGTCCACGGAATGGGAACTGTGCCGAATAATTGCCACTTTCGTCAAACTGCCGCAACAGAATTTTGGGTTCTAGTACCAGATCTCCCCATTCTCCGCGGAATCCAAAAATCTGTGTAACCATTGTCATCATATACCAGCTGGCTGCCCCGGTCAGATACGGATATTTTCCTTTTCCGTCCGCATCAAAATATTCCGGAATTCCAGGATACATCAGGCTCACCGGTGTGTTCATTGCCTGTTCGAACAAGGTATACAATGCCTTGTATCCTTCCTTTACAAAACCTCTCTGATACAATGCATTTGCATACATCACCGTCATATGGGAAAAAACCGCACCATTTTCTTTTTCGCCATAAGCAAATCCAAACATTCGTCCCAGATCAAATTTTTCTTCCTTAAAATCCGTGTTCAGCCGGTAGCCTCCCACCTCTTTTTTATACAGATACAGGTCTGCACTTTTTGTAATCGCAGCGGTCTGTGCATCATCTGCGACATTTCCCATAACAGAAAATACCTGACCGGTCAGCATCATACGGACATGATTATCCCTTTTACCTTCCACCGGTCTGCCGTGATTATCATAATATCCGTTAAACCAGCCATTTCCGTTTTCATCCGTTACCCATTCCTGCGTACGGATCAATCCGGTATACCAGTCAGCACGCTCCCGCAGATTCTGCACCAGAGTACTGATATCCACAGAAATCTGTTCTCCAGAAATATTATGCACACACTGACTCACATAATTGTTTAAAACAACATTCCGTTTTTCTGCCGAATCATACGATGTGCGGTCCTGTCTGATCAGAATTTCCATCTCTTTTGCCAGTGTAATCTCTTTCTTTCCGCTTGCCGCTTCGTATTTTTCAAGGGTATCTGCCAAATCACGAAGATTTCCGATATACGCACAGGTAAAAGCCACGCTTTCTCCTTTTTCCGCTGCCATATCCAGTGCATCATTCCAGTCAGCACCGCGAAGACGCATCATTCCATGTTCTCCCGCCTCGTAGAAAGCGCACAGATTCTGCAAAAGCAGATGTTCTAAAACCGTGCCCTCGTAAATATTGCCATTTACATCTTTCTGGCGCATCCCATATGCCGGTGTCCACTCTGCGTCCCCGGCAGTTCCACGCTTTGCCTGCGGGTCCTTAAAATACGCCACTTTCTGATCCAGAATATCCAGATCTCCCGTCTGGTTCAGATACAATTTTGTGGTAACAAACGGCCAGTACGCATGATCCATCCAGACTCTTGTAATATTGTTGCGGTCTGCAACAAATTCTCCCGGCTTATCCCCGATAATTGTCGCATTGGTCCCGTCAAAACGGACACCCGCAAAGCTGTTTAAAATCATGGAGCGAACTTCCTTCGGGTCGAGAATCAGAAGGGAGAGACAATCCTGCCACAGATCACGCCAGCCTCTGCCGCCTCTGCCATAATCATGGTACGGCAAAAACGAACATCCGTAGATTCTGCGAAGAACCGGCTGGAAACAGATCCATTTCAGATAACTGTCTTCTTTGGGGTTTCCGGTTTCAAAGGAAATATTGACCAGCCCATTCCAGTAATTTTTTGCCTGTTCAAAGGCAGCATCTGCCTGTTTGGTCGTGCAAAACATTTCTGCTGCCTGTTCTGCCAGCTTTGGATCCTCTGTCATGCCACCAAGCAGAATATAATCGACATGTGCTCCTGCTGCAAGGGTAATCTCTGGAAATACCATCGCCCCCATTGCTTCTTTTCCATCCACGGTACAACCGGCCGGACAGCCTTTTTCTTTATTTTTAAGCGCATCCGGTGCCAGAAATGTTCCGGTTTCTCCGATAAACGATTCCACCGTTGGGAAGAACGATTCCGGTTTTGTTCCATCTCCCTGACTACCCATCTCAAAATAAATCATATGATTTTTCTGATGTCCGCGTTCATCAAATGACAATACCGGTTTACAGATCACGCCGCGTCCGGTAGTACGGATCCGGTGAAGCAGGGAAGTTACATGGCGGTGATCGCGCAGATTATCCGCGCTTCTGCCGTAAATTGGGATAGCAGAAGTCACGCGCACACACATATCCATATCCGATTTATTGGTAACGCGCACCTGCATCAGTTCTGCCGGTACTCCAAGCGGAGCAAAGATCCGCACGGCTGCCTCGATTTTCTGTTCTTTTAATTCCCGCTTCGTCTCCTGCCACATAAATCCGGCATCGAATGTCACTTCCTCCTCTTTTCCAAGGAAATGTGCATATTCTGCCTGCGCCGAAACTCCGGTCAGTGACACATGTTCCTTCCGGTTGATTGTACACCAGACATTGCGGGTACTTCTGTTATTGTGCAGATTTTCGATGCTCACCGGTTCCAGCAGAAAATGGTTCTGATCCAGCTTACAATCGCCGCCGAAGGTCTGCGTCACGCTGCTTTTGATTCCCTCTTCATTTGCCACCGGAAAATTGAGCTGTGTTTTTTCAACCATATGACGGATTTGAAATTCTCCGTTTTTTCCTGTAAACTGCATGTCGTTTTTCATAACTTCTCCCTTCTATGCCATCACAAGGCGTACCTTCGTCTGATCGGTCATTTTTTCTACCGGAATGTAGTTGTCTTCCATCTTTTCCTCATTCACGTACAACGCTTTGCATCCACTCTGTACATGCTCTGGATTTTCTACCACAATATGAAGATGTTTTCCCCGGAAATCCTTCTCAATGGTAAACTGATCCCAGTCCGCCGGAATGGATGGTGCAATACGAAGTCCTTCAAAGTCCGGACGCATGCCAAGGATTCCTTCCACACATCCTACCATTACAGTGGAAGCAGTTCCGGTCAGCCAGTGCACATGGGAACGACCAAAATGCGGGCTGTCTTTTCCTTCCGTAAACTGTCCATAACAGTATGGCTCCAGTTTCCGGATCTCAGCACGATCGTTCTGTGCAGACGGTGCATTTTCCATAAAATAGGTAAATGCCTGATCCCCATGCCCCAGCAATGCTTCTGCCAGAATCAGCCATCCCTGCGACTGGGAAAAGATACCGGCATTTTCTTTTGTACCGGGATTGTAAATCACAGCCAGTGCTCCGTCAAATGCATGCAGGTGATATGGTGGGTCCATCAGAATCGCTCCATACTCTGTGTTTAACCGCTTTCTTACATTTTCCATGGAAAGTTCTGCCTGCTGCTTTGTTGCCAGTCCACTGATCACAGCCCAGCTCTGTGGATTCAGCCACATATTTGCTTCCGGATCCGTGCGTTTTCCAATCACCTCTCCGGCTTCCGTAAATCCACGGATAAAACGATCCTCATTCCAGCAGAGATTGTTAATTAATGTTCCAAGTTTTTTCTGTTCTTCTTCCAGATAATCCATATATGCCTGATCTTCTTTGTATGCGGCAAACTGTTTTAAAATCGTCATTGCATAATAAAACTGCAGTGCAACAAACGAGGACTCTCCATTTTTGCCCAGACGCAGACAGTCATTCCAGTCCGCATAAAGTCCTGCCGGAAGTCCGTGCGGTCCCAGATGATTCACAGAAAACGCAAGTGCTCTCTTCAAGTGCTCGTATACAGTGGCTTCATCTTTATTGGCAAACGGAATCACTTCATCGATAAATGCCAGATTTCCGGACTCCGCAATATATTTATATACCGTTGGAAACAGCCACAGAGCATCATCCGCACGATATGCCGGATGCCCGGTTTCCTGTACATAGGAAGCATCATCCGGCGTATCCTCATGTCCGGCATTGTGTGTAAATTTGACAAGCGGAAGTCCTCCTCCGTTATCCACCTGTGCCGAAAGCATAAACCGGATCTTTTCGAGTGCCATCTCCGGTGCAAGATGAATCACACCCTGAATATCCTGCACGGTATCGCGGTATCCGTAACCGTTTCGCAGACCACAGTAGAAAAACGACGCCGCACGTGACCAGATGAATGTCATAAAACAGTTGTATGCGTTCCAGGTATTGATCATGGTATCAAATTCCCTGCTTGGTGTATGTACCTGAAAATGTTCCAGTTTTTCATGCCAATAGCCCGTCAGTTCTTTCAGTTCCGTCTCACACTGTGCTGCCACATCTGCATAGCGGTTACAGATTGCTTCTGCTTCCTCATGTTCTTTCATTCCGACAAGAAATGCAATTTCCTTTGTTTCTCCCGGTTTCAGAAGCATCTGAGCTGCCAGTGCTCCGCACCCGTTTTCGTTGTAGCACATTTCCCCGGATAATTTTCCGTTTTCCACCCCCACCGGATTATGATATCCGTGATAGCGTCCAAGAAACGATTCTTTATCTCCACAGTAACTGTCCACCGGTGCACCGGTCAATGCAAAGAAACGGGAGATTGCAAGCTTGTTATCCACTTCCTCTCCTTCTTTCACCCAGTCCAGATTACCGTGAATAATATGCCGGATACGGTTTGTCTCAAATACCGTACTCGTGATGAACTGGGAATACTGCAGATTTACCTGATCCTGTTCATAATTATTGTTGTTGGTAAATTCCGCATAACCGGTGATGGTCAGGTTTCTTTCACACGCTGACGCATTGGTCACTTTCAGATGCCAGACCTCATATGTCTGATTCAACGGCACATAATAACATACTTCAGAATGGATTCCACTGTAATCTGCAAGCATCTTTGTGTATGCTGTTCCATGATGACACTCACTTTTATAACTTTCCAGATCTTTTCCTACCGGCTGCCAGGATGCAGACCAGTAGTCTTTGCTCTCATTATCCCGCAGATAAATATAGCGTCCCGGCTGATCAAACTGGTTAAAAATATAACGCAGGATTCTTCCGTTTGCACCAGATCTGGCAAAACTGTATCCTCCTGCATTATTTGAAATCAGCGCACCATACTCCGGTGACCCCAGATAATTCGCCCACGGTGCCGGTGTATCCGGGCGTGTGATTACATACTCTCTTTTCTCATCATCAAAATATCCAAAATTCATGTGAAACCTCCAACCTTTCAATTTTCAAGCCTTTTACCCCATTGTAACGGATTTACAAATTTATGAATATCAGAATCACAGGATTTATACCAGATTCATGACATAAAAAGAGTGCCGGAATTTTCCGACACTCTGTGTTTCTTTTAAATATGAAAATACCCGATTCCTTTTACCAGTTTATCAGAAATCTCACGCAACTGCTCGGCACTTACATATACCTGCTGGAACGTTCCCACAACTTCCTGTGTTCCATCGTAGGTTTTTTTCGTGCTTTCCACATTTTCTTCCGCAATTCCGGACAATTCCCCAACTGCCTGAACGACTTCATTTCTGGAATCTTCCAGACGTCTGGTACTTGCTTTGATCTGTTTGATGCTCTGCATGGAACTGTTAATTTCGCCCAGCACTTCTTTTACAATATTCTGCGTTTCTGCCATGCTCTCACTCTGGCTGGTAATAATCTGCTGCATACTCTGCATACTTTCCACAGCAAGGGAAGAATCCCTGATCAGCGTTGACGCTATCTGCTCAATTTCCTGACTCGACTGATCCGATTGCTCTGCAAGTTTTTTAATCTGACCTGCCACCACAGCGAATCCGCGGCCGCTTTCTCCCGCCCGGGCAGCTTCAATGGAGGCATTCAGGCTCAGCAGATTGGTTTCCTCTGCAATAGAAGAAATGATGGTTGTGGCCTGCTGGATCTTCTGTACAGAATCGTTTGTCCGGTTGGTCTGCTGCTGAACCTGTGCCAGCATCTGCTCCACCTGTTCATTGATCCCACAGAGTTTTTCCAGCGTTGCGGAAGCATTTTCGCTGGAAGAATGCATAAATGTGGCATTTTGATCCAGATTTTGTACCTCTGCTGTAGTTTCCGTGATATTCTCCCCCATAATTTTCATATGATCCGAAGTATTTCTCGAATTCTTCGCCTGCTCACTGGAATTATCCACTACAAGGCTGACCGCCTGCTGTACCTGTGACATTGTTCCATTGGTGTTGTCTGCTGCCGTACCCAGAATCTGTGACGTTGCAAGCAGCTGCTTTGCATTTTCTGAAATATCCCGGATTACGGACTTCATGGCATCCCTTAATGTCATGGTTCCGCGGGACAGATCACCAATCTCATCCTTTCGTTTCAGAAGTTTTTCATCTACCCACACATTTAAATCACCATCTGCAAGTTTTCCTACAACAGCAACACTGTTTTTGATATTTTTACTGATAGAGGCTGCCATGCGCATCGCCGTAACAATGCACAAAAGCATCACTACAAGCAATGCCATCATAATACTTCCAAGGATTTTATTGACAATTGCATCTTTTTGTGCCTTATTGGTTCCGACAAACACCATACCGATAACCTGATCTGTCGTTCCATTCTGATACACCGGAATAAAATATCCATAATTTCTCGTCCCGTCCAGTGAAACATTCGTACTGAAAAACGGTTTTTTCCCTTTGATCACCTGATTCACCACACGCTCCCCGGCTTCTGAACCAAGGATACGGTTTCCTTTTTTATCCAGCGCAGATGTCATAATCCTTTTGTTTCCATAAAAAAAGGTTACATCCATACCGGTATTCTCTTTGATCCGGTCCACAAGACTCTCCGACTTTGATATATTATAGCTTCCTTTCCAGATATCCCCATTGGTACTTTCCAGATAATCCCCGGTATTCTGGTCATAAGCGGCAAGGGTGGCTGCCGCGGTACCTTTTAATGCATCCTGTACCTCATCCATCAGGGAGCTTTTAACCATCGTAAGTATAAAAAGCAGGGTAATTACCCCTAATACCAGCACCGGTCCTATGCTGATTGCAAGAATTTTCTTTCGTATACTCATATATGCCCCCTATTCTACCACTTCAACGGTTTTAAAATACCAGTTGATTCCACCTGTAATTGTGGCATCATCCAGCGTTTTTCCTTCTTCACCAACCGTTTCCCCGGTATTTGTTTCAATCACACCATCAAACACACCGTTTTTCCCGGATAAAATATCTTCTTTTGCAGTATCCACAGCCTCCTGTGTTCCATCCGCGCAAAAATCAGCAAGTGACGTAATCCCTACCAGATTTTCATTCATACCGCCATAATAATTGCTTCCATCCCAGGTACCGTCAATCACGCTCTGCACTGCTGCTGTATAATAAGCACCCCAGTTCCAGATCACGCTGCACAAACAGGCATCCGGAGCATTTTTGCTCATATCGGAATTGTACCCGATACCATACACCCCTTTTTCCTGTGCCATTGTCTGTGGATATTCTGTATCACAGTGCTGCGTGACCACATCACAGCCCATATTTAACAGGGTTTGTGCTGCTGCTTTCTCCGCATCCGGGTCAAACCAGCTGTTCGTGACTTTTACATAGACTTTTGCTTCCGGATTCACGGAATACACCCCAAGTGCAAAGGCATCAATGCCTCCGGTGACTTCGGAATTGGAGGAATCCATCGCTGCCACATAGCCCAGCTTATTGGTTTTGGTATTCATTCCCGCTACGATTCCGCTTAAATATCTTGCCTGATAGATTCGCCCGAAATAGTTTACAAAATTCTTTCCGTTGCTTTTGTATCCTGTTCCATGTGCAAAATATATATCCGGATATTTTTCCGCCATCTCCTCCGTGGCATCCATATATCCCCAGCTGGTGGTAAAAATAATATTGCATCCATCATCCACACACTCCTGAATCGCTTTTTCGGTTGCCTCTTTATCGGAATCATCAACATTTATTTTTCTGTCAATCTGTTCATCTGATAATCCAAGATTCTGCTGCATTGCCTGAATGCCAAGATCATGTGTATAGGTATATCCACTGCCTTCTGCCGGATCCGATAAGTGCAAAACCCCTACCTTGATCTTGTCCTTTGAAATCCCTCCGCTTTCAGTTCCCGTTGTTTTGGTGGAAGCCTCCTGTGTACTTCCCTCATTTGTTGCATAATCATCGACCTGTCCGGCTGCCCCGCATCCTGCCAGCAAGATACCGGTAAGTGCCATGGCAAGCAGTCTTCGCCCTTTCCATTTCATAGCGTTCCTCCTTCGCACATTATATCCATTTTCTCCCCTGTAACCTCATAATATTTATTATATCCAATTCACCCCCATTCTTCCAGTAAAATTTTAAAAAGCACCGTGCCCGTTCCCGTGTGCCCGGCACAATAAAAAGTGGGAACCGAAACATACGGTTCCCACTAAAGGAGGAGTTAAAATATTTTTATGATAATTTCCAGATTTCTTTGTTGTACTGATCGATGGTTCTGTCAGAGGAGAAGAATCCAGCCTTGCTGATGTTGATCAGTGCTTTCTTTGCCCAATCTTTACGATCGGTATATGCTGCATACGCTTTCTCTCTGGTTGCAATGTATTCCTCGAAATCCGGGAATGTCATGAACCAGTCTTTGTTTAACAGTTCATTGTACAGACGCTCTAAGTTCTCACTGCATCCTACAGACTTTACAGTGTCACTTACAATAAAGTCAACGGCTCTCTTTAACTCAGAATCTTTCTCATAGTAGCTTCTGGAGTTGTAATCGCCTCTTGCATAGCGGTCGATAACAGTCTGGGAATCCTCACCGAAAGTAAAGATATTTTCATTTCCAACCAGCTCTGCGATCTCAACATTTGCTCCGTCCATAGTTCCAAGTGTCAGTGCTCCGTTTAACATGAACTTCATGTTACCGGTTCCGGATGCTTCCTTGGAAGCCAGGGAAATCTGCTCGGAAATATCACATGCCGGAATCATCTTTTCAGCCATGGTTACATTGTAGTTTTCTACCATAAATACCTTTAAGTATGGGCTGACTTCCGGATCATTGTTGATGATCTGCTGTAAGCAGAGAATCAGGTGAATGATATCCTTTGCGATAATATATGCAGGTGCTGCCTTTGCTCCGAAGAATACCGTGATCGGAGTTGCCGGCTTCTTGCCTTCCTTAATCTCGAAATACTTGTGGATGACATAGAGAGCATTCATCTGCTGTCTCTTGTACTCATGCAGTCTCTTTACCTGAATATCATAGATGGAATTCTCATCAATCTCAAATCCCTGTTTCATCTTCAGATAATTCTTCAGATCTGCTTTCTTGCCAGCCTTTACTGCAAGGAGACGATCCAGTACCGCATCATCATTGACGAAATTGCCAAGTTTCTCTAACTCGTTGGCATCCTTCTTCCAGCCCTCACCGATTAAGTCTGTGATCATTGCGGAAAGCTCTGGATTGCAGGACATGAGCCAGCGACGGAAGGTAATACCGTTGGTCTTATTGTTGAACTTCTCCGGATAAAGCTTGTAGAAGTTATTTAACTCACTGTTCTTTAAGATCTCTGTGTGCAGATATGCAACACCGTTAACACTGTATCCGTAGTGGATATCCATATGTGCCATGTGTACCAGACCGTCTTTGATAATATAGGTGCTTTCATCGGAAACTTTTGCACGTACACGGTTGTCCAGCTCGCGGATAATTGGCATAAGCTGTGGAACTGCCTTATCCAGGAAACCGATTGGCCATTTCTCAAGTGCCTCTGCAAGAATCGTATGGTTGGTGTATGCACATACCTTAGATACGATGGAAACTGCCTCATCCATCAGGATGCCTCTCTCCTGTAACAGACGGATCAGCTCCGGAATTACCATGGATGGATGGGTATCATTGATCTGAACGGTTGCATAATCTGCCAGGTCATGTAAGTTTGATCCCTTCGCTACTGCCTCGTCAAGAATCAGTCTTGCAGCGTTGCTTACCATGAAATACTGCTGGTAAACACGAAGGAGACGTCCCTTGTCATCAGAATCATCCGGATATAAGAACAGTGTCAGGTTCTTTGCAATGTCATCTTTGTTGAAATCGATCGTATCTCCGACAATGCTCTCATCAACAGTCTCGATATCGAACAGACGCAGCTTTGTAGTACGGTTGTTATAACCAACGACATCAATGTTATATAATCTGGACTGTACGGTAAATCCGCCGAACTGTACCGGATAGGTGATATCGGTCTTTGTCAGCCAGCTGTCCGGTGTGATCCATGGGTTTGGAGTCTCTTTCTGCAGATTGTGATCAAATACCTGTTTGAACAATCCGTAGTGATAATTTAATCCGACACCGTCACCGTTTAATCCGAGTGTTGCGATGGAATCTACGAAACATGCTGCCAGACGTCCAAGTCCGCCATTTCCGAGTGAAGGCTCAAGCTCGATTTCCTCGATCTCTCCGATGTTCTTTCCAGATGCCTCAAGCTCGGACTTTACACTGTCATAAATGCCAAGGTTGATCAGGTTGTTGGATAAAAGCTTTCCGATTAAGAACTCTGCAGAAATGTAATACAGCTTCTTCTTTCCTTCGTTGCTGACCTTATCCTCTGCCATCTGCTTGGTCATATCAAGGAGTGCATAGTAAATTTCCTCGTTTGAGCACTTCTCGATGGTCTTGTTATATTTCATAGATACTGCTTTTGCTAAAGTCATGTGTTTTCCCTCCCACAAGATTTCGTGTTGTTTTGATGTACTCAGTATATGATTTTTTCCTGCTGATTTCTTGTCGTATTCAAGCAAAAACTGATACTATTCTATCATTTTTCATATTCAAATAGCCCATGACTGTTAAATTTTACCAATTTCCTGCTACCTGTCTTGGTACATTTCCACAGTGCCTGCATATCCTGTGTTTTCGCCTATTTCATGCGTTTTCTGTGTTTTTGTTCTTTACAGGCAGAGGACAATTCTGCTAAAATAAAGATATGAATATACTTGAATATGAAAATTATCACGAAACCATCACACATGGGGATATTATCTTTCCTTATAATACATATCTATGCTCGATCCCACTGGATTTTCCGCGTGTACCGCTGCACTGGCACGATGAACTGGAACTGATCTACATCAAAAAGGGGATGGGACGCATTACAGTAGATTTCCGGGAATACAAAGTAAAAGGTCCGACCCTGGCTCTTATTCTTCCGGGACAGCTCCACTCCATTGACCAGCTGGAAGATGCCTTCATGGAATATGAAAATATCATCTTTAATCCGAGTATGCTGATTCCACGGCAGAACGATGTGACTGCCACCGATTTTCTTCTTCCTCTTATGAGCGGAAAAGTCACGGTTCCAACCATCTTCACCCCTGTCTATCCTTATTACACAGATGTCATCATGCCAATTGATGCCTGTGACGAAATCAGCAAGACCAAACCACAGGGCTATGAACTGTACATCAAAAGTCAGTTGTACCAGTTTTTCTTTATTTTAGACAACCGCTGCCGGAACTTAACGACAGGCAGTAACCGCAAAACGCTTGATAAAATGAAAATTGTTTTAAAATACATTGAAAATAATTACATGCAAAAAATAACGATTGCCGACATCGCGGCAACCGTTGATTTTTCCGAATCTCATTTTATGCGGTATTTCAAAGAAACTATGGGAACGTCTTTCGTGGACTATCTGCGGGACTACCGCCTGACAATCGCCTCGCGTCTGCTGACAACTTCCGACTCCTCCATTCTGGATATTGCGGCGGAATCCGGTTTTGAAAATCTTTCCTATTTTAACCGGGTGTTCAAACAAAAATACAGCATGACACCGCGCCAGTTCCGGAAAGAAAGCCAGTAATTTTTCCGGCATAGCCGGTGAAAACCACACTAAAAAAGCAAAGAAAAAAACGCAGCAAAAAGAAATCCCGCCACTACATCACTGATAAAGTGCACTCCGGAAACTACCCGGATCCATGCAATAGCAACTGTCATAAGCAAAAATACAATCCCCACAGCCGGGCACACAAACCAGAACGTAAACGCAATCACTGCCGCGGAAAACACATGCCGGCTCGGCCAGGAATGTCCTTTCGTATCTTTTGGAATCACAGATGGCAGTTCAAATATTTCATACGGCCGTTTCCGGTTGATCCAGGCCCGCACAACTGTCACAATAATAAATCCGTCCAGCGGCACACAGATGGCTTTATATAGCCGCATATCCTTCTGCCACAGCAGCCACAGAAGCAGGCATGGATATGCCACAAAAATCACAACCGTCAATATTTTATTTGCTCTATGTAACGCCCGCGCACGTTTCGGGTCATCCCGAAACGGCTGGGTCATTTTAACGTAAGTTTCTTTTTTCATAGGTAATCCTGTCTAACGTCCGGTATTGGTCTTACCGCCATTGTTTGTGTCTGCATCCGGATCTACCGCGTCAATTGCATCATCCACGCCATCTGCCACAGCATCACCGGCATCTTTCACACCATCCACGACATCTTTTCCCATATCCCCGATATCTTTTCCGACATTGCCATCGTTTTTGGAATTTCCGGCATCCGTATTATTGTCTGTTGTACCATTTCCAGTCGTATTGTCCGTTCCCGGAATGTTTTCCTGTGTAGTAACCTGTGTATTGGAAGTATCGTTTACACCATTGTTCGTTCCGTCATCATTTGCTGTACCACAGGCCGCAAACAGACAGATCCCTGCTGCAAGCATTCCGCTCATCATCAGAACTTTTAATTTTTTCATCACACATATCTCCTTTTATTTGATCTACAGAGCTAGTGTGTGCAAAATTCCCATTTATTATACAACAGAATTTTCCAGATTTGCTAGTGCTTTTTCATCTTTGGCTGGCAGAGCAGGGAGGCAATATAAGAAAAAACGAGTGCTGCGGAAAGCCCTGCCGCACAGTTTTTAAAGCCGCCCAGAAAAATACCGATAAATCCTTTCTTGTCCACCATCTCTTTGACACCCTTCCAGAGATTGTTTCCAAATCCCAGAAGCGGCACATTCGCGCCCGCCTGCGCCCATTGGGAAAACGGCTCATAGATCCCCACAAATCCAAGGATGGCCCCAAGGCAGACCAAAAGAACCATGATACGTCCCGGAAGCATTTTTGTTTTTTCCATCAGGATCTGTGACAGTGCACAGATCATTCCCCCTGTTACAAATGCAATTACATACTGCATATCCTTATCCCTCCTTTTTTGCGGATGAAATACAGCTTTCCAGCACAACACCGTGTGCAATCCCCGGTATTGTCTGTCCTTCATTGAAACTGACCGTAGAAAGCAGCGCGCCTGTCGGCACAAAGAGTATTCTTTCCAGTTCCCCGCTTGCCAGCTTTGGCAGGAAATGCGCACTCAGCACCGAGGCTGCACATCCGCATCCCGATCCTCCGGAACCGGTTCCCTGTGTCTGTGAATCAAAAATTAACATGCCACAGTCCTCATGCTGCTTGCGGATATCCATGCCTTTTTTCAGCAGCAGATCAAACAGAATCTGCTGACCGACTTCTCCCAGGTCTCCCGTGATAATCCGGTCATAATCTTCCGGTTTTCGTTTAAAATCCGTAAGATTCTGTGCAATCAGCTCGGCGGCTGCCGGTGCCATCACGGCTCCCATATTCATGGAATCCTTGATTCCGTAATCTACAATCTTTCCGGTTGTGACTCCCGCCACCTTTGCCAGCGGCTGCTTCGCATCCTTTGACAGAATAAATGCACCGCCTCCGGTCACTGTCCATGTGGCACTTACCGGACGCTGGTTTGCGTATTCCAGCGGAAAACGGAACTGCCGCTCAGCCGAGCAGAAGTGGGAGGAGGTCACTGCAAGGCAGCGGGAGGCGAGCTTTGCGTCCACAAACATCCCTGCCAGACACAAACTTTCTGCCATGGTGGAGCAGGCGCCGTACAGCCCGAAGAAGGGCAGCTGCAGCTCACGGGAGGCATACGCCGAGCTGATACACTGGTTGAGCAGGTCACCCGCAAACAGAAAATCAATCTGTTCCTTTTGGATACCGCCCTTTTGCAAAGCAAGCTCGATTGCCTTTTTCTGCATCAGTGTTTCCGCCTTTTCCCAGGTTTTTTCGCCGAAGGAGGAATCCTCCGACAGATAATCGAAGTAATCTGCCAGCGGACCTTCCTTTTCCTTCTTTGCACCCACCGCTGCAAAACCTACAACACTGGGCGCATGGTTCAGCTGGATGGTCCTGCTGCCGATACGAACTGCCATCTTTTCCCCTCCTATCCAATCAACATCAGGATCAGCCCATAGATCACCGAGGCGCTGATGCCATAAACAATCACCGGACCTGCGATGGAAAACATCTTGGCTCCCAAACCCAAAATGTAGCCTTCGGTTTTAAATTCCATCGCCGCGCTGACCATCGAATTGGCAAATCCGGTAATGGGTACCAGAGTACCTGCTCCGGCGTGTTTGGCAATCCGGTCGTAGACATTCAGTGCAGTCAACAGCGCAGAAAGCACAATCAGGCAAAGGGAGGCAAAAACCGGCGCATTTTCTCCTGCACCACGGTTCTGGAAAAAGAAAATCAGCAGCTGCCCGAGCAGGCAGACAACTCCTCCCGATACAAACGCCTTGAGGATATTGAGCGGTCCGTTGGAGCGCGGGCTTTCCTGTCGACTCCATTGGGCATATTCCTGTTTTGTCATCCTGTTTTCTCCTTTCGATTTCTATTTAGTGTTTACAAAAAATGATTGTTTCTTTTGTTGTATTCATGTATAGTTATAGTATGTGCCAATTTTGCACACCTTTAAACGAAAGGAAAAAATTGGAGCGTTGTCCCTGTTTCAAAAGGGATTCCACCTACATTCCACAAGCACCTAACGGACAGGAGGAAAGATCATGGTAGATTTTCTTCGGCGCAGCTGGGCAGTTGTTGACCTGGACTGCATCGACCACAATATTCGTTCCATCAAGGAAAAACTCAAACCCGGCTGCATGATTATGGGAGTTGTCAAAGCCGATGCCTACGGTCACGGGGACAAATACATTGCCGACGAACTGGTACGACTGGGTGTAAACTGGTTTGCCGTCTCCAATCTAACCGAAGCGATGTCGCTGCGCAATCAAGGAATCTACCATCCCATCCTGATTTTGGGCACCACTCCTCCCAACAAAGCCAAAACCCTGTGCGAATACAACATTACACAGGCTGTTTTTTCATTGGAGTACGCCAAAAAGCTACAACAGCAGGCGCAGCGCGCCGGCGTCACCGTTGCCTGCCACATCAAGGTTGACACCGGTATGGGACGCATCGGGTTTGAAGCCGAGCAGGATTTAAACAGCGCAGTGGAAGAGATTGCACAGGTCTGCCAGTTCCCCAATCTGCGCTGTGACGGCATCTTCACCCACTTTTCCAGCGCAGACGAGTACAACGAGGCTTCCATCCAATACACCCGAAAGCAATACGACTGTTTTATGCAGGTATGCGACCGTCTTCAGCGGTTGGGAGTACATTTTACCTTGCGGCACTGCTGCAACAGCGGTGGAATCGTCAACTATCCCGAATACCACCTGGACATGGTGCGCGCCGGTGTCCTGATTTACGGGCTGGTGCCGGACAAAGCCTGCGAAGGAAAAATCGACCTGAAGCCTGCCATGCAGCTGCACTCGGTCATCTCGATGATCAAAGAGGTCAAGGCGGGGAGCAAGCTCAGCTACGGGAGAACCTTTACCACTCAGCAGGATATGCGCATTGCCACCGTTCCCATTGGATACGCAGATGGATACCACCGCAGTCTTTCCAATCGCGGTCGTATGCTGGTAAACGGACAATTTGCAAATATTGTCGGCAGAATCTGCATGGATCAGCTGATGCTGGATGTCACCGGAATCCCCAATCTGAGCGACGGAATGCAAATTACCATCGTTGGGGAAGAAAACGGCAAACGAATCACGATGGATGAGATTGCTTCCATGACCGATACCGTTCATTATGAAATTATGTGCGTCATCGGAAAGAGGGTTCCACGGGTTTACCGCCGCAATGGAAAAGATATCGGCGCTGTTGATTATGTCCGGCATATGGTAGAGTAAATTTATAACACAAAAAAGGGTATACCATTTTGGTATACCCTTTTTTACAGAAAAATAGCAGACAAAAGAAAAAGGACATACCAAATGGTATGTCCTTTTTGGCTCCCCCTGTCTGGCTCGAACAGACGACCCTGCGGTTAACAGCCGCATGCTCTACCGACTGAGCTAAGGAGGAATGTCAGCACTGCTCTATTTTCCCGGGCAGTCACCCGCCAA
>OHTH01000765.1_pt1 | contig 16915 bp, 14 predicted proteins | sample 1578831 | NCBI WGS metagenome assembly OHTH01 (sample SAMEA3879590, study PRJEB24766) | human gut metagenome | biome: human-associated habitat; feature: feces | place: USA | collected 1985/1987 | reverse complement strand
AAAGCTGCCGGAAATATAGGACTGGCTTTCCAGATTCAGGATGATATTTTAGATGTCACAAGTACGTTGGAAGTGTTAGGAAAACCAATTGGCAGCGATGAGAAGAACCACAAGGCAACCTATGTGTCCTTCGAAGGGCTTGAGAAGGCAAAGGAAGATGTTGCATTGTATACAAACAGCGCAGTGGCAAGAATGGATTCGCTGGTGGTGAAGAATGAGTTTTTGAATGAACTGCTGCTTTACTTAATTTCCAGAGAAAAATAAGAACTCTGCGGAGAAAGAACGGAGATTCACTTTGGAGTTTCCGTAAGAAAGTAAGAAATCGAGGTACCAGATATGGTATTAGAAAAGATAAATCAACCGAATGATATAAAATCCCTCACAGACGAAGAACTGAAAATTCTTGCCTCTGAGATCCGGGAATTTTTAATAGAAAAGATTTCAGTGACAGGAGGTCATCTGGCATCGAATCTGGGGGTAGTCGAACTGACCATGGCACTGCATCTTGCACTGGATCTTCCAAAAGATAAGATTATATGGGATGTGGGACATCAGTCTTACACGCACAAGCTTCTGACCGGAAGACGGGAAGGTTTTGACGGGCTGCGTAAGTACGGCGGAATGAGCGGTTTCCCAAAACGGAAAGAAAGCGAATGTGACTGCTTTGACACCGGTCACAGCTCCACATCGATTTCCGCAGGACTTGGGTATGCGCTGGCGAGAGAGATCACAGGGGAGGACTACAAAGTGGTCTCTGTGATCGGAGATGGTGCGTTGACCGGAGGAATGGCGTTTGAGGCACTCAATAATGCGGCAAGGCTCAAATCCAATTTTATTATTATTTTAAATGATAATAATATGTCAATCTCAGAGAATGTAGGCGGTCTGTCCTCGTATCTTGCCGGTTTCCGGACAGCAGACGCCTATCTGGATCTGAAATTAAATGTGTTAAATTCCCTGAATAAAATGCCTTACGGAGAAAAAATGGTCTCTAAAATACGTAAGACAAAAAGTGGGATCAAACAGCTTCTGATTCCGGGAATGTTTTTTGAGGAAATGGGAATCGTGTATTTAGGACCGGTGGACGGTGGCGATCTTCATGGAATTGTGAAGCTTTTAAGAGAGGCTTCGCATATCGATGGACCGGTATTGATCCATGTCATGACACACAAAGGTGCGGGGTATGCACCGGCAGAGAGACATCCTGCAAGATTCCACGGAACAGAACCGTTTGATATTGAAACAGGGCTTCCGAAGAATCCAAGAGTGAAGGCAAATTATACCGATATTTTTTCAACTGTCATGCGAAAGCTTGGCGACCGGGATGAAAAAGTGGTGGCAGTGACGGCAGCAATGACAGATGGAACAGGATTAAAACGTTTTCATAACATGTTCCCGGAGCGGTTTTTCGATGTGGGGATTGCAGAACAGCATGCAGTGACGTTTGCGGCAGGGCTGGCAGCGGCTGGGCTGAAACCGATTTTTGCGGTGTATTCTTCTTTTTTACAGAGAGCATACGACCAGATTTTACATGATGTCTGTATCCAGAATCTGCCGGTGGTATTTGCCATTGACAGAGCCGGATTAGTTGGAAGCGATGGGGAGACACATCAGGGAATTTTTGATATCTCCTATCTGTCATCCATTCCGAATATGACGATCATGGCACCGAAGAATAAGTGGGAACTGTCCGATATGATCAAATATGCAGTGAATTTTGGTACACCGGTTGCAGTACGCTACCCGAGAGGTGAGGCATATGATGGACTGAAAGAGTACCGCGCACCGATCAGCATTGGAAAGTGTGAATGGATTTACCGGGAATCCGGGATCGCATTATTTGCATTGGGATCAATGGTAAAAACTGCGGTTGCAGTCCGGGATGCATTGAAAGCAGAAGGATATCCGTGCAGCATTATCAATGCGCGTTTTGCAAAACCGTTGGATGAAGACGCATTGAGGTACATTACAGAACACCATAAAGTGATCGTCACAATGGAGGAAAACGTGATCAGCGGTGGATTTGGAGAGCATGTGACCGAGTTTTATAATAATGAGAACTGCAAAGATATCCGCATTGTAAATATTGCAATTCCGGATGAATACGTGGAACATGGAAATGTGGAACTTTTGCGAAAAGAAGTCGGTCTGGATGCGGATACGATCATAGCGCGCACGATAGAAGCGTATCAGAACGTGACAGAATAAAAGATTCTAAGATAATGAATAGAATGAGCAGAGAGAGCGGAGAGAATGAAAGAAAGATTAGATATTTTACTTGTAAATAAAGGACTTGCGCCATCCAGAGAGAAAGCGAAAGCGATGATCATGGAGGGAAATGTATTTGTCGACAATAACCGTGAGGACAAGGCTGGTTCTACGTTTGACGTGAATGCCAATATTGAGGTAAAAGGTAACACCTTAAAGTATGTAAGCCGTGGCGGTTTGAAACTGGAAAAAGCCATGACACATTTTGGTATCACATTAGAGGGAAAAGTCTGTATGGACATCGGAGCCTCCACAGGTGGTTTTACGGACTGTATGCTCCAGAACGGCGCGGTCAAAGTTTATGCTGTGGACGTGGGATATGGTCAGTTTGCGTGGAAACTGCGGCAGGATGAACGGGTTGTCTGTATGGAAAAGACAAACATCCGTTATGTGAAACCGGAAGATATCGCAGACCGCCTTGATTTTGCGTCAGTGGATGTTTCCTTTATCTCTCTGACCAAAGTATTAGGACCTGCAAGGGAGCTGTTAAACGATAATGGCGAGATGGTTTGCCTTATTAAACCGCAGTTTGAAGCCGGCAGGGAAAAGGTAGGAAAAAAAGGAGTTGTCCGCGATAAAGCGGTTCATGAGGAAGTCATCCACAAAGTGATCGATTATGCGGTGGAGATTGGATTTCACATTTTAAATCTGGAGTATTCGCCAATCAAGGGACCTGAGGGAAATATTGAGTATCTTGTCTATATCAGAAAAGAAGCCGAAGGCAGCAGAGAGGAATCCGTCGATGTTCATGCAGTGGTAGAGGCTGCACATGGAGAACTGGACAAATAATATGAAACATTTTTTGATTATCACCAATGCATTCAAAGATAAAAACTTAAAACTGACCAATGAGATCAAAGGGTATATCGAAAAAAAGGGTGGCAGCTGCCAGTGCTTTACGAGTACCGGAGACGATGCAAAACATGTAGCGCCTGAGGCGGATGCAATTGCGCAGGAGACGGAGTGTGTGCTTGTTTTAGGCGGAGATGGCACACTGATCAGGGCTGCTTCCAAACTGGTGGAACAAAATATGGCGCTCATCGGAGTCAATCTTGGAACACTCGGATATCTTTGCGAACTGGAGGAGTCAAATGTTTTTGCAGCAGTGGATGAACTGATGGAAGAACATTATACCGTTGAGAAACGCATGATGCTTTGCGGTTATGGAATCAAGCAGAGTGAGAAGACAGAGCGCAAAGTGGCACTCAATGATATCGTCATCCACCGGACAGGGGCGCTGTCAGTGGTAAATCTGATCGTTTTTGTCAATGGGGAATATCTGAATACATTTCGTGCAGATGGAATCATCATCTCCACGCCGACAGGGTCTACCGGCTATAATATGTCCGCAGGCGGACCGATCGTCGATCCGAAGGCAAGCATGATCATTATCACTCCAATCAATGCGCATAATTTGAATTCCAGAAGTATTGTGATCGGTGCTGAAGACGAAGTGATGATCGAAATTGGCGAAAGACGTTCCCAGAAGGACGAGACAGTGGAAGTCAGCTTTGATGGGGACAATGCTGTGGGATTAGAGGTTGGAGATAAGTTTCTGATCCGGAAAGCAGATTCCACAACAAGAATCTGTAAACTCAACAATATGAGCTTTCTGGAAATACTGCGCAAAAAAATGAAAGCTTATACATAAACACAAAGCTTAGGAGGTCAGACCGGAAATGAAGACAAAACGTCAGACAAAAATGTTGGAACTGATAAAAAAACATGATATTGAGACACAGGAAGAGTTATCCGATTATCTCCAGAAAGAAGGATATCAGGTGACACAGGCAACGGTTTCCAGAGATATCCGGGAATTAAAACTTACGAAAGTTGCTATGAGTAATGGTCGACAGAAGTACGCTGCCCTGACAGAGGCGAATGAAGACCTTTCCGAAAAATATACCCGTGTTTTTCGGGATGCTTTTGTGTCTATGGATATGGCGCAGAATATTCTGGTGATCAAAACGGTTTCCGGAATGGCAATGGCAGTTGCGGCAGCGATAGATGCCATGCATCTGCATGAGATCGTCGGCTGTATTGCCGGTGATGATACCATAATGTGTGCAGTGCGAAGCGTAGATGACACGATTGCAGTGATGAGTCGTCTGCGTAAGCTTGTAGAAGATTAGAACATATACTTTTGGGGAGAGTAGAAGGAGACTATATGTTACAGAATCTACATGTGAAAAATCTGGCGTTGATTGACGAGACAGAGGTTGATTTCAGGAATGGGTTAAACATTTTATCCGGTGAGACCGGTGCGGGAAAATCAATTATCATTGGTTCTATCAATCTGGCGTTAGGGGAAAAAGTACAGAAGGAGATGCTTCGTGAAAATGCGGATTATGCGTTGGTGGAGCTTATTTTTTCTGTGACGGATGAAAAACAGAAAGAACTGTTACGGGAACTGGACGTGTTCCCGGAGAATGACGAAGTCATCTTAAGCAGGAAGATCGTCAACGGCAGAGGTGTTGCAAAAGTGAATGCAGAGAGTGTTCCGGCATCCAAAATGCGTGAGATCGCCTCAATTTTGATCGACATTCATGGACAGCATGAACATCAGTCGCTTTTGTCGAAAAAGAAACATCTTGAAATCTTAGATGATTATGCAAAAGAAGAAATTTTTGATCCAAAGGAAAAGTTAAGGGAAGCCTACAAAAATTACCGTGCTCTGCTGGAAGAATTGAAGGAGGCAGATGTGGACGAGGAAGAACGGCTCCGGGAGATTTCGTTTCTGGAATACGAGATCAAAGAGATCGAGGAGGCAGACCTAAAAGAGGGCGAGGATGAGGTGCTGGAGGCTGACTACCGGAAATTCTCCAACGGAAAGAAAATCATGGAGGCAGTGAATGCCGCCTATCAGTATACCGGAAATCAGAGTGACAACGTATCTGAACTTACCGGAAGGGCATTGCGGGAATTGAATGCGGCGTCTGCATATGATGAAAAAGTAAAAGGGCTGGAAGAGCAGCTTTTGGAGATTGATAATCTAGTAAATGATTTTAATCGTGAGTTGGCAGATTATATCGATGAGACGGAGTTTGACGATGAAACGTTTTACCAGATGGAAAAACGTCTGGATGAGCTGAATCATTTAAAATCAAAGTACGGAAGCACGATTGCAGATATATTGTCTGAATTGGAGAAAAAACAAAGCCGATTGCAACAATTGCAGGATTTTGACCAGTATATTGGAAATTTGAAGCAAAAACTTGCAGATGCGGAGCAGGAGTTAAAAAAATACTGTGATAAAGTATCGAAAATCCGTAAAAAATATGCAAAAAAACTGACAGGTGCTGTGACAGAGGCATTGAAAGACTTAAACTTTTTAGATGTGAAATTCGAGATGGAGTTTGGACAGACCGCAGACTATACGGCAAACGGAACTGATGATCCGGAGTTCTTGATTTCCACCAATCCTGGAGAACCTGTAAAACCGTTGGGTAAAGTCGCATCCGGCGGTGAACTTTCGAGAATTATGCTTGCAATCAAAACGGTATTGGCAGATCAGGATGCAATCGAGACACTCATTTTCGATGAGATTGACAGTGGAATCAGCGGACGCACCGCACAGATGGTTTCGGAAAAAATGAATGTGCTTGCAAAAAATCATCAGATTATCTGTATTACGCATTTACCGCAGATTGCTGCAATGGCAGACGCACATTATCTGATCGAAAAATCTGTGGAAAACAAGACCACGGTATCGAAGATCAAGTGTCTTTCTGGGGAGGAGAGTATTGACGAACTGGCAAGAATGCTCGGCGGTGTGGAGATCACAGAGAAAGTCCGGGAGAGTGCAAGAGAGATGAAAGAACTTGCATATCAGAAAAAATGCCATTAATTGACACGAAAAAGACAGTTTGAAAAAAAGAAAGAGACACATAATAAAAGGGTACATAGCGTATATGTACTCTTTTTGTTATGGAGACAAGGAAAATAGCCCGATATTCATTGGGGTGCAGGAGATAAAAAATGGACAGATACAAAAGTTTTTTTCGTGGAATTGCATATGCAGGTTATTGTATCGTATTTTTATTTGCGGTCTATACATTTGAAAAATCAATACCGGATCAGATATATGTGAAAGCAGGGGAAGCAATCGATTACCAGTTTCAGGTACCTGTGACAATGGAAATACAGGAGGATAGCTCGCCTGTAGCAAAAAGCACAAATAATGCCAATGTGAGGCAGTCCTACATTGTCACCTGCCGCCTGTTTGGTATTTTTCCGGTGAAAGATATAGAAGTTGTACTTGTGGACGGAGATGCGGTCTATGCAGGCGGGATGCCGATCGGCATCTATGTGAAGACAAGCGGTGTCCTCGTGATCGGTACCAGTGAAGTGGAAATGGTACTGGCTTCACAATGTATCCTTCAGTCAAGACCGAAAACAATGCGAATTACCGTAGATGGAGAACTGCACCTGCGGAGAACATTTTGAAAGCCGGAGATTATATATTAAGTGTGAATGGGGAGAAGGTTGCAGAGAAGGAGGATCTGCAGCGCCTGGTACAGCAGAACGGTGCAGAAAAAGAAATTCTTAAAATTAACCGCAAGGGAGAAGAGGTTGAGGTTGGTGTGACACCCGTACAAAATAAAAATGGAACGTATATGCTAGGAGCATGGGTGCGTGATGATCTTGCCGGAATAGGAACTTTGACGTATTACAAAGAAGATGGAACCTATGGTGCTTTAGGGCATGCCGTCAGCGATGGAGATGTCGGCGAGCGCATCCAGATGCGTGAAGGCTATGTATACAATGCACAGATCATCGGAGTGAAAAAAGGACAAAAAGGAAATCCGGGCGAATTATCGGGAATGATCCGTTACCAGAGTGCTGACTGCCTTGGAACAATCGAGGAAAATACAGACATTGGTATTTATGGAAAACTGGATGGAAATATTGCAGCACTGCCGCGTGGAGATTACTATAACATCTGTTACAAGCAGGATATTAAACAGGGACCGGCGACGATCATCTGTGGTTTTACCGGAGAGAAGAAAGAGTATGCGATTGAGATAGAGAGTCTTGATTACAGTGGAAGAGAGGCGAATAAAGGAATTCTATTCCGGGTGACGGATGAGCAGCTTTTAGACATGACAGGCGGTATTGTGCAGGGAATGAGTGGCAGTCCCATCCTTCAGGATGGAAAAATAATCGGCGCCGTGACACATGTCTTTGTCTCAGATTCGTCCATGGGCTATGGGATTTTTATTGAGAATATGGTAGAATGAAAAAAGAAATTGTAAAATAAAGTCCTTTGGTACACTTGCCGACGAAGTTCGACAAAATTTACGAGAGGAAAATGAGTATGCTGATAACACATGTAAAGATTTGCCAGGAAAAGGGAAGACGTGGCTTTTACATATGTTTGAAATAAGTCAGCAGGAGGACCAGCATGGAGAAACTGAATGTAGCAATCGCAGATGATAATGAGAGAATGTTGCGGTTATTGGGGGCTATCATCGAGAGTGATGAGGAACTCAATGTCGTTGGAACTGCTAAAGATGGGGAAGAGGCTTACAATGTGATCAAGACAAAGGAACCGGATGTTGTCTTGCTTGATATTGTAATGCCAAAATTAGATGGACTTGGAGTATTAGACCGTGTGAATCATGATAAGACAATCAAAAAACATCCGACGTTTATTATGATCAGTGCAATCGGTCAGGAAAAAATTACGGAAGATGCATTTGAATTAGGTGCAGATTACTATATTATGAAGCCGTTTGACAATGACATGGTGATCAACCGGATCAAGAAGGCAAAGACAGCAAAAACAGGAAAGAGCACGGAGCCGCGCAAGGTGAATGCCTACGAGAAGGCAGAGGATGTCAGCGAGAAGAATCTTGAGGCAGATGTGACTGAGATCATTCATGAGATCGGTGTTCCGGCACATATCAAGGGGTATCAGTATTTGCGTGATGCCATTGTCATGTCGGTCAATGATATGGATATGTTAAATTCCATCACAAAAATTTTATATCCGACCATTGCAAAAAAATACCAGACAACCTCAAGCCGCGTGGAGCGTGCCATCCGTCATGCAATTGAGGTGGCATGGAGCAGAGGTAAGATGGATACGATTGATGAGATGTTTGGCTATACCATTCACAATGGCAAAGGAAAGCCGACAAACTCTGAATTTATCGCGTTGATCACAGACCGTATCCGGCTGGAATATAAAATGTATTAATACCTTTTCAGAGCGAAAAAAAAGAGTTATAATATTCTTAAGATTTCGAAGTATTTCGGGGTTTGGAGGGGTTATAACATGAAGAAAATACTATTTGCTGCTTCAGAAGCTGTTCCTTTTATCAAAACAGGAGGCCTTGCAGATGTAACCGGTTCCCTGCCAAAGTATTTTGACAGGAAAAAGTATGATGTGCGTATCATATTACCGAAGTATCTGTGCATGGACGAACGTTTTAAGGGACAGCTTCATTTTAAATGTCATTTTTATGTGAATCTAAGCTGGCGGAAACAATATGCCGGCATTTTTGAAGCAAAACAGGATGGTATCACCTATTATTTTGTAGATAATGAATTTTATTTTGCCGGAGATAAGCCGTACAATGAACTGTATCAGGATATTGAGAAGTTTGCATATTTTTCAAAAGCAGTCTTAGAGGCATTGCCGTTTCTTGATTTCTGTCCGGATATTATCCATTGCCATGACTGGCAGACAGGTCTGATCCCGGTATTCTTGAAAACTCTTTATGGGGATGAAAATTATTACAGGGGGATCAGGACTGTATTTTCCATCCATAATCTGAAGTTTCAGGGACGCTGGAGTCTTCCGGCAGTTATGGATATCACAGGTCTGCCGGAACAGATTTTCACGGCGGACAAACTGGAATCTTACGGGGAGGCCAATTATTTAAAGGGTGGCATTGTCTATGCGGATGCAGTGACGACTGTCAGTGAGACTTATGCCCGTGAGATCACAACAGAACAGGGTGGAGAGGGCTTAGACGGACTGCTGCGTGCCAGAAAAAATGATCTGTATGGCATTTTAAATGGATTGGATTACGAAGAATATGATCCACAGAAAGATGGATATATTTATAATCACTTCAATGAGCAGAATTTTCAGGAAGGCAAGAAGCTGAATAAAGCCAGACTGCAGAAAGAGCTCGGGCTTCCGGTGAAAGAGAATACCATGCTGATCGGTATTGTATCGAGAATGACAAGCCAGAAAGGATTTGATCTGGTAGCTTATATCATGGATGAATTGCTGGCAACCGAGGATGTGCAGCTTGCTGTGTTAGGAACGGGTGAGGATCAGTATCAGGATATGTTCCGTTATTTTGCACAGAAATATCCTGATAAAATTCAGGCTACGATCGGTTATTCCGAGGAGCGGGCACATCGTATCTACGCATCCTGCGATGCCTTTCTGATGCCATCCTTATTTGAACCATGTGGATTATCACAGTTGATGAGCTTGAGGTATGGAACCGTGCCAATCGTAAGGGAAACTGGCGGTCTGAAAGACACCGTGGAAGCGTATAACGAATATGAACATACGGGAACTGGTTTTTCTTTTGCAAATTACAATGCCCATGAGATGCTTGGAACAATCCGCTATGCCATCTCTGTTTTCCGTGACAGGAAGAAAGACTGGAATGGATTGATCCAGAGGGGAATGAAGCAGGATTTTTCCTGGAATCGTTCTGCCGGTAAATATGAAGCATTATACGAAAAACTTACCGATTTTGAATAAAGTTACATAGAAGTGATCACATAGAAATCTGACCAGTCTCACGGGAATAAAAGTAGACATGATCGGATAAAATCTCTTCTTTGGATAACTGTGTAGAATTGACTTCTTTTACCATAGAGGTGAGTTCATCATAAGAATCATGGTCGTATGCAGGAATCAGGATTACTTCGTGAATACTGCTTGGAAGAATATAGAGATCGCATTCTAGTTTTTCACAGAGATTATGCAACAGGTTGTGGTAAAAAATACAGCCGGAGCCATTCAGTTTGCTTTTGTTGGAGAGCACATACATTGGAACCATGTATTCAAATTCTTCCTTCATGGAATTGCAGGGAACACCGGCCATTAACTCGATCAGAACATCTGACATGTCCCGCAGTTCATAAGTGAGGAGAGCAGGAGTGTTTTTCATGGCGAGATGATAGAGGTCGTCCTTGGTGATATTCCAGAGAGACAGATGCTGGTTATAAATTAATATTGTTGCATTTCCGGTCTCGTCAGCATCTACAAGACAATTGAAGATGATGGCGAGATCTAATATTTTTATGTGAGGGATTTTTTGCAGCAAATTTTTATTCTGTTCATAATTGATAAGTTTAAACACAATACGTTTTTTTACCTGCTCATAGTTTGTAAAAAAGGAGATATCGATATTTCCGGACGGCTTGTTCTCCTCATAAACAGATAAAATATCATGGCAGATCTCTTCTAAGGATCTGCCCTTTAAATATTGTTTAAAATAAAAGTTCAGATAAATAGTTGGGGATATATTCAGCTGATTGGATAAGATCGTGAGACCATCATAATGAGTATCATTATTTTTGATGATCTCCTGAATCGTCACTTTCACATTAGAACCAAGCCGGTTCTGAATGACTGTTGTTACATTTTCTTTGAATTCCTGATATGTCATAAAAATCCTCCCAATGGCAGATGCCCTGGGAAAACAATTACATTCCGTATCAGTCGGATGATAAAACGATATGCAGATAACAGACTGGAAATTCAAACATCTGTTATAAAAAAATCCACGCATCGGGAACTGCGTGGATTTACTTTATCATGGATAAAATGGAAAAACAATAGGAAAAGAAAAAAGTTTCGAAAAATTTTATTATTCGGACTTTAATTTTTTCCAGAGATAATTCGATAACTTTGTCGTGTCGATGTCATATTGTTTATACACCTCACAATTGGCAAGCGTCTCATCTGTCGGGAAAATCGTTGTGTCGGATAATGTTTCCTCATCTAAATTTTCTTTGACAGCGAGATTTGGCGTAGCATAATAAACATAGTCAAAGTTTAGCATGCCAATGTCTTCCCGGCAGAGAAAATCCAGAAATTTTTCTGCATATTCGGTGTTATGGCAGGATTTTGGCATAAACCAGGAGTCGATCCAGAGGTTGGAGCCTTCTTCCGGGACACTGTAGGAGAGGTCATCATTTAATTCCATGGCGTAAGCAGCTTCCCCGGAATAAACAAGAGCCATCGCCGCATTTCCCATTGCCATTTCATCTCCGGTCTCATCGACATAATAGGCATAGACAAGCGGTTTCTGTTTGATCAGAAGATCAAGGGCATCATTTAACTGATTTTCATCGGTCGTATTGATATCATAGCCTGATAGTCTTAATGCCGGGGTAAAGCTGTCGCGGACAGAGTTCTGCATGATGATCGAGTCTTTGTATGCTTCATCCCAGAGAACGTTCCAGGTGGATACTTCCTCGTCGGATACCATCGTCGTGTTGTAGAGGATACCGAGCGTACCGTAAAAATAAGGCATGGAATATTTATTTTCCGGGTCAAAAATCTGTGATGCTTCAATAATGGATGAATCAAGATTTTTATAATATTCGAAATCATCAAAGTTGATCTCTAACACCTGATCTTCGTTGATCAGACGCTCCACCATGTAATCTGAGGTACAGACGAGATCATAATTGATGGAGCCTGCAGAAAACTTGGTATACATTTCCTCAGGACTTTCGTATTCCTCTAATTTGACCTTAATGCCGGTCTCTTTTTCAAATTGATCAAGAACAGATTCATCAATGTATTTTCCGTAATTTAAAATTACAAGCGTATTGTCATCTTTCTTTGTTGTCTCAGTGGAACTGGTGTCTTTTCCGCAGGAGGAGAGAACACCTGTCATGAGGCACAGTGCAAAGAGCATTGCAAGTCGTTTTTTCATAGCTGCCTCCTAGATTGCCTGTTTTGCACCTTTTCCCTCGGAGGAAGAACGGTGGTTCATCACGAGAAGGAGCAGGAAGGCGATCAAAAATAAAATGGTCGATAAAGCATATAATTCCGGGCGGATCCCCTTCCGGAGCTCTGTGTAGAGCATGGTAGAGAGTGTGTTGACGCCCGCACCTTTTGTAAAGAAGGTGATCGAAAAATCGTCCAGCGACATGGTGACTGCCATTAAAAATCCGGAGAACACACCGGATTTGATCTCAGGCCATGTGATCCTGAAAAAGGCATAGAGCGGTGTCGCACCGAGGTCTAAGGCAGCCTCGTAAGTGTATCGGTTTGCCTGATTTAATTTCGGAAGCACATTTAAGATGACGTAGGGAATGTCAAATGTGATATGTGCGATCAAAACTGTGACAAAGCCGAGGTTCATAAATTTTACAAATAAAAGCATCATTGCGATACCGGTTACAATATCTGCATTTAAAAGCGGAATGTTAGTAGCACCTAACATGATCGCTTTATTCTTTTTTTTCATGGCGCTGATACCGATTGCTGCCAGAGTTCCAAGCAGCGTTGAGATAATAGCAGCGGCGAGTGTGATCTGGATCGTTGTCACAAAAGCATTTGTGATCGTCTCATTTTTAAAACATTCTGCGTACCATTTTAAGGTAAATCCACCCCATACAACACGGGATTTGGAATTGTTGAAAGACAGGACGATCAACACTAAAATTGGAAGATATAAAAATAAAAATATAAGTGCAAGATAAATTCTTGACGCAGCTTTTTTTACCATACCGCAGTACCTCCGCCGTCTTTATCGAAAATATTCATGAGAGCCATGCTTGCGATGACAAAAATCATTAACACAACGGAAAGACCGGAGCCCAAGTTCCAGTTGGTTCCCTGCATAAATTCCTGCTCGATCACGTTACCGATCAGAAGCACCTTTCCACCGCCTAGCAGGTCGGAGATGACAAAGGAGGTCAGAGCAGGAACAAAGACCATGATAATTCCACTGATAATGCCGGATAAGGTCAGCGGAATGATGATCTTGAATAAAATGATGGCGTCACTTGCACCAAGGTCTTTCGCGGCCTCAATGACATCATTTGTGATCCTTGCCATGGAGTTATAAATTGGCAGGATCATAAACGGAAGAAAATCGTAGACCATACCAAATACAACGGCAGTCTGTGTATTGAGCATTTTTACGGTGCCAAATCCAAAAAACTGGAAGATTGCATTGACAATTCCGTTGTTGGATAACAGCAGACGCCATGCTAAGATCCTGAGCATGAAGTTCATCCACATTGGCAGAATAAAAATGAATACGACAAAGTTCTGCTGCTTGATTTTTAAGCCATTTAAAATCATAGCGAGCGGGTAAGCTAACAACAGACAGACTATCGTGCAGATTATACCAAGCTTTAAGGATAAAAGGATGGATCTGACATGCACGGGATCTGCGATGGCAGCCACATTTTCAAAAGTAAAAGTTCCTCCGGAGGTAGTGAACGCATAATAAATGATCATTGCCAGCGGAAGGAGGATAAAACCGATGATCCATATCAGGTATGGACCGGCGAATAACTGTCTTCCTGATTTACGCATCGATCTCCACTGCCTCCTCATCTTCGGATTCTGGTTTGTTCATGATCTGGATGTTGAATGGAATGACATTGATTCCGACATGCTCCCCCACATTGTGGAGCAGGGTGGTGTGGACAAGCCATTCAAAGCCGTTTGCCACAATCTCGATTTCATAGTGGACACCCTTGAAGATAACAGAGGTGATATCACCTTCCATAAATCCTTTTTCCGGTTCTACGATCTCAATATCCTCCGGGCGGATCACAACGTCCACCGGAGTGTTATTTCCAAAACCTTCATCGACACAAGGAATCTTTACACCGAGGATTTCCACGACTTTGTCCTGGATCATAGTTCCATCGATGATATTGCTGTCACCGATAAAGTCTGCGACGAAAGCGTTCGTAGGTTCATTGTAGATCATTTCCGGTGTACCGATCTGCTGGATGTATCCCTGATTCATAACGACGATCGTATCGGACATGGTAAGTGCTTCTTCCTGGTCATGTGTGACGTAAACGAAAGTGATTCCAAGTTCGTTTTTCAGGCGGATCAGCTCGTACTGCATATCCTGACGCAGTTTTAAGTCCAGTGCACCGAGTGGTTCGTCTAACAGGAGCACTTTCGGCTCGTTGACGATCGCGCGCGCGATTGCGATCCGCTGCTGCTGGCCACCGCTTAAGGAGTCGATGGAACGGTTTTCAAAACCGTCCAGGTTCACTAATTTTAATGCGTATTTGATTTTATCGTTGATATATTCTTTGCTCTTTTTATTGATTTTTAATCCAAACGCAATATTTTCCGCAATCGACATGTGCGGAAATAAGGCATATTTCTGGAAAACAGTATTCAGATTTCTTTTATTTGGAGGCAGGCTGGTAATGTCGACACCATCGAAGATGACCTGTCCCTTATCAGGTGTCTCAAAACCGCCTAAAATACGGAGCGTTGTTGTTTTTCCACACCCTGATGGACCGAGGAGCGTGATAAACTCATTCTCACGGATATATAAATTTAATTCATCAAGTACCAGATTGTTTCCATAAGACTTGGAAATATCGACAAAATTGATTAGCTTTTTGCTCATAACATAATTCCTTTCTGAATCCTACCAATCGTGATCTAAAAGCTTGGTGGAGTAGATACCCAGATCAATACGGCATCGCGGCTGCCGGGATTTTCTATGTAATGCTTTTTGTCGGCTTTCAGGTAAAAGGATTCGCCGGCGTGCAGCACATGGCTTTTTCCACCATAATATATTTTGACGGTTCCCTTGATCAGGTAGCCGAACTCTTCACCGGAATGGGGCTGCATAATGTCGGAAGATCCACCTGCTTTCAAGGTTAATCTGACGGGTTCCATGGAATCTTTCTGGGCATTTGGAACAACCCATTCAATGATATTATGTTTGTCTTCATTCACCTTCGTGAAAAAGTCTTCATTTTTAAATACGATCTGTTCCGGTTCTTCATCGGTAAAAAATTCTGCCGGTGTTGTTCCGAGACACTGAATGATATCGAGCAGTGTTCCGATCGACGGCGTGTTCTGGTTGCGTTCCAGCTGGGAGATAAATCCCTTGGAAAGCTCTGAACGGTCTGCCAGCTCTTCCTGTGTCAGCCCCTTTAAAACACGCAGTTCTTTCAGTTTGTTGCCGATATCCATGATATCCTCCTGTTTTACCTGTAAGTAACATTTCTTATACACAAAGTTTACAAATACTAACTGAATATAAAAATAAGCAAAAAGTTTAGTATTATTAAACAAAGTCGAGTTCCATTATACATTAAATGAGAATAGTGTCAATACCTTTTCTGAAACTTACAGGTTAACAAATAATTAAATGTATGGTATGATGAACGCATGGAAAAATAAGCGCGAACGGAACCGTCTGCAGCAGCAGACAACAGAGCACATTGGTGCGTGTCCGTGAGTGGAAAAACACAGACAATATCCAAGGAGGTAAGCTGTATGAGCGGTAAGTATATGGCGTATGTGGGTTCCTATTCCTATACGGGAAAAGCAAAGGGAATCACCGTATTTGATGTAGATGTAGAAAATGGAATGTTTAAAGAGCGCTGCGAGATCGAAGTGGACAATTCTTCTTATGTAATTGCATCCAGTGACGGAAAGACACTGTATTCCATTGCAGATGAAGGCGTTGTATCTTTCCGTATCCTTCCAAACGGAAGCCTGGCACGTTTAAACAGTGCCCCGATCCGTGGAATGAGAGGCTGCCACCTTTGTACCGATGAAGAGGATAAATATGTATTCGTTTCCGGTTATCACGATGGAAAGACTACGGTATTAAGTCTGAACCCGGACGGTTCTGTAGGAAAGATCGTAGACGGTGTATTTGACAGAGGATACGGCAGTGTGGCAGAGCGTAACTTCCGCCCGCATGTGACCTGCACCAGAAGAATGCCTGACAACCGCTTTGTACTCAGTGTAGATAATGGTATTGACCAGGTTAAAATCTACCGTTTTAATGATAAAGAACAGAGATTAGTCCAGGTAGACGCCATCCGCTGTGAGTTAGAGTCTGCGCCAAGACATTTCCGTTACAGCAAAGACGGAAAATTCATTTATCTGATGTATGAATTAAAGAAAGCAATTGATGTATACACCTACAAGACTGGAGACAGAGCACCTGTGATCGAAAAGATCCAGACCATTTCCACCACTTCTACCAAGAAGCCGGACAACCTGACTGCTGCCTGCGCCATGAGAATGTCTGTTGACCAGAAATACATATATTGCACCAATGCAGGAGAAAATACCATTAGTGTTTACAAGAGAGATGAGGAGACAGGCCTTCTGACCATGATATGCTGTCTGCCGATCAGCGGCGCATATCCAAAGGATGTAGCTGTATTTCCGGATGGAAGACATATTGCTTCTGTAAACCATGACAGCGGCACCATCAGTTTCTTTAAAGTAGATTATGAAAAAGGCCTTCTGGTTATGAGTGGAAGAAGTATTCCTGTAAATGAACCTAACTGCTGTGCCATTGTAAAAATAGGAGATTAATAACATGTCAGGTTCAGTATACGGAACGATTTTTAAGATAAGCACATGGGGAGAATCCCATGGATCAGGTGTTGGTGTTGTAGTAGATGGCTGTCCTGCAGG
>OHTH01000744.1_pt1 | contig 17285 bp, 10 predicted proteins | sample 1578831 | NCBI WGS metagenome assembly OHTH01 (sample SAMEA3879590, study PRJEB24766) | human gut metagenome | biome: human-associated habitat; feature: feces | place: USA | collected 1985/1987 | reverse complement strand
TACAGCAAGAACAACATTCTTGCACAGGCAGGTCAGTCTATGCTTGCACAGGCTAATCAGTCTACTCAGGGTGTACTCTCTCTGTTACAGTAATTTGTGTAAAATGTATCAAAAAAGAAGCTCGCAGTTTTGTGGGCTTCTTTTACTAAGTTATTGCTGTAGCTTTTTCAATTCATCAATTGATAGACCAGTAGCACGAGAAATATTCTCTAAAGACAGCAGATTAAGCTCCAATAGATGACGTGCAGTATTAAGGACACCCTTTTGAATACCAGCCTCATACTCCGCTTTCCGAAGTTTCTTCTCTTCTTCTTCCTTGTCATATTCAAATATACTCATACTGATAACCTCCGCGCGGTTCTTTCGAAGAAAATCCGCAAGAATATTTTCTTTGATACATTCATCAACAGCGCATTCCACTGCCTCGTTCAGAGACATGTCGGCTGTGTATTTTCGCACCTTTGCAACATATTGTGCATATTCCCTTAATGTTTTGCAATGTTCCATAAGAAGGGCATTGTGCCCCTCGTTGATATTTAAGACAGTTACGATCAGTTCCAGTTTTGGCTCACCCGACAGATGTTCAAAAGCAGAGGAAAGTCTGTGCTCAAAAACATCGCAAACTGGATCAGAACCATTATAAAACTCAATAAAATTAGGAGTAGGTATCTTTTGCAGGCTGGATGAGTATAAAGATTTTTGATCCAGCATTTTTTGATATTCACTGCTAATGTAAAATAAATCACGAAGTGGCATATTTGGATTGTAAGTCGACTGATGTTCGTACAGGTATAAATTCGTGTCAATGATAAATGCCAGATCGTTTTTCATTCCCATATAGATAGCGTTTTCCAAAGTAACAATCTCTAAATCATCCGGATTCGTATAGTCTCTGCTGTTTACTGCATTGTAAAGCGAGAGCAGATTCTTTTTGTCTGAAAATAACATCCGGAAAACAGTATCTTTGTAGTTGCGATTTGCAGAAACTGCTCCTGCTGTAGTTGATTTGTAACGATCTTGTGGTCGCATTGCCATAGGCTTTCCTCCTTATCACGGTGGACGGCAGATGCACATAAATGCATCGTGCCTCCGGCAGGAGAATAGAGCATTGTAAAAATAGTTTTCATCCGTTTCCTGCTTTTAAATTGGTTAATGGGTAATAAAAGCATAGATACGAAATGAATGACACCGATTGTTTTTGATAATCGAGTGCTTCCTAGAATACAGATGGCTCATCAGCCACAAAGATTTTGTAAAATATGCTTTGGGATATTGTATCATACCAACATCAGGAAATGCAATGGAGAAAATAGTAAAATTTTAAATATTATGAGTACTAAAAAAATGAATAAAAGCATTCATTCAAATCTCCGCAACAGTAGCCCAAACAAAAGAATCATGCTACAATGAACCAAGGAAGATAAAAACAGCAGAAATGCCATAGAATAACGAAGGAGATCATCAGCCATGGACATAAATATTTTATACGAGGATGAGGAGGTTATTGTCTGCGAAAAACCGGCGGGGGTTGCGGCGCAGACAAGACGGTTAGGACAGGCGGACATGGAAAGCCTTCTGAAAAATTACCGGGCAGGAAAGGGAGAACAGCCGTATATCGGGGTGGTACACAGGCTGGATCAGCCGGTGCGCGGAGTGATGGTTTTTGCCAAAACAAAAGAAGCTGCGGCGGATTTAAGCCGTCAGGTGCAGACAAAAATGGCAGATAAATTTTATTATGCGGTGACAGACGGTGTGCCGGAACAGAAAAAAGGTACATTGGAGGATTACTTACTCCGGGATGGAAAAACAAACACTTCAAAAGTAGTATCTAAAAGTACGGAGGGCGCAAAGGCAGCAAGGCTGAACTATGAAGTGATCGCACAGAATAAAACGAACGCCGTTCTTCGAATCCAATTAGACACCGGAAGACATCATCAGATCCGGGTACAGTTAGCAAATGCAGGAATCCCGATCGTTGGGGATGCGAAGTATAATTTTAAAGAGACAATGACACGGAGTGGAAACGGTCTTTTACTCTGCTCTTATAAAATCGGATTTAAACATCCAAAGACACATAAAAAAATGGAGTTCGAAATCAGGAATCCATTTCTCATCTGAGACAGAAACGCAGGAGTTACAAAGGACTTCTGCGTTTTTGCTATAAAAATAGTTACTGTTCACTCAGCAGTAAAACACTTGCTGTTTTGCTGCGTAAGAAAGTGATTCAGGAGTGAGCAGACTCCTTTTGTGAAGCAAAAACTGAAATGAGTCAGCGAATCGTTACTGGAACGAAGTATGAGTGAACAGTAACGAAAAATAGAATAAAATCACGAAAAATGTCGAAAATAGAGTGGTAAAATAAGCATAATGTGCTAAAATACAAATAGGATTTAAAATTGGGTTCATAAAATAAAAAAGATGTAGTGGGAGGTATGAGTATGAACAATATTAAGGTGAGAACAAAATTAGTCATTGTAATGGTGATTGCACTGATCGCACTGGCACTATGCGCCGTCATTTCCAACACAAGCCTGTCAGGTCTTGGAGATAATGCGTTAGACATTATCGAGAATGATATGCGTTCCTCGTATGATGAACAGATCAAGGCACAGGTAGATAATGTAATATCTCTTTGCCAGAGCATTTACAATCGGTATGAAAAAGGTGAATATACCTTAGACGAGGCAGAAAAACTTGCAGCAGACCAGATTCGTGATCTGCGTTACGACAATAATGGATATTTCTGGGTAGATACCTATGATGGAACAAACGTAGTCCTTCTCGGCAATGACACAGAGGGAACAAATCGTATGGATGCAGTGGACACCAATGGATTTGCGTATATGCAGGCGATCATCAACGCAGGAAAGCAGGAAGACGGCGGTTTTACGGATTATGTATTCCCGAGAGAGGGTGAGACGGAGTCTTCTCCAAAACGTGCTTACAGCAAGGCATTTGAGCCATTTGGCTGGGTACTTGGAACCGGAAATTACACGGACGATATTGATGATGATGTACTGGATGTCAAAAATGAATTTTCTTCCTATGAATCCAACAGCAGAATGGCAATCATCGGAATCGCTGTTGTCATGGAAGTAATCTTAATTTTAGTCCTGACACTGATCACAGTCAGCATTGTGAAACCATTGAAAAAGAGCCTTACCCACATTAACGAGATAGCGCAGGGTGATTTTTCAAAAGAATTTGAACAGGATCTGTTAAAGAGAAAAGATGATTTTGGACAACTGGCAGATTCGCTTGAGAAAATGCGCTCTGAGATGAAGGAACTGATTGGAGAGGTGAAATCAGAAGCATTAGAGATCACCGGCATGGTGCAGGAGATTGATACAAGTCTTCAGGCATTAGATGATCAGATTGAAAATGTATCTGCGACAACGGAGGAGCTTGCGGCAGGTATGGAGGAGACAGCGGCATCTTCGGAAGAGATGAATGCAATGTCACATGAGATTGAGAGCGCTGCGAAGAGTATTGCAGAGAGATCTCAGGATGGCGCTAACGAGGCAGATGAGATCAGGGAACGTGCTGTGAAAATCAAAAAAGATACAGACGAAAATGACAGACGTACCAGATCGATTCATGAGGAGATTAATGAGAGCCTGACAAAAGCACTCGAAGATATTAAGGTTGTGGATCAGATCAATGTTCTTGCCAAATCAATCATGGATATTACCGGACAGACGAACCTTCTGGCTTTGAATGCATCCATTGAGGCTGCCAGGGCGGGAGAGGCAGGAAAAGGATTTGCGGTTGTTGCAGATGAGATCCGTGTATTGGCAGAGCAGTCAAAAGCCGCAGTTGCCCATATTCAGGAAGTGACTGGCAATGTGACCGCAGCCGTTGAGAATCTTGCAAATGATGCAGAGAGGCTGCTGGAGTTTGTCGGAAATGATGTTGTGGAGAGTCTTGGAGGATTTGCAGAAATGGCAAATTCCTATAACAGTGATGCTGCCAATGTAGATTCTCTTGTAACGGACTTCTCGGCATCATCGGAGCAGCTGCTCGCATCCATTAACGGAGTGATGGATGCTATCTCCGATGTCAGCAAGACTGCGACAGAGGGAGCTACCGGAACAACGGATATTGCTGAAAAAGTAGGAAACGTTGTGCAGGAGGCAGAGGCAATTAAACAGAAGGCAGAGACAACCTATCATTCTGCTGAAAAACTACAGAAAAATGTGGAACGTTTTATTGTATAACCGGTAATGGATATAGAATGTGACAAAACAGCAAGCGTTTTTTTGGAGCAAAAGGGGATCGTATGATAGAAAAGTATTATAATGGGGTTATCGAACAGGTCGCAGGAGGAATCGGAAATGTAGAACATAACAGTATCCTTGTGCGGTATAGCAATGATTTTTCTATATGGGATTTAGAGAGTGTCAATCATTATAAGGACCAGACAGATATCTTTTTTACCTGTCATGAGTTTTCTTATAACAAGATCGCAGAGGCTTATGAACCATATCTGGGACTGATCCGGCAGATGTTCCATAAGTATTGCAGCGGCACATTGGAAGAGTTTATGGAAGAATGTGATGTCTACAAGCTTCAGAGACCTGTGTTTGAAAGTTATTTTGAAAAGGGATTTTGCGAGAGAACGGAACAGATCCTGATCGATGAGGTAGAGTATGAGCAGGAACGTATGCGCAATTCGATCGTGACGATGCTTCAGAAATTATCAGAGATCCGTCCGGTCGTCATTGTGTTGAACCGTTTCCAGCTTGCTTCGAAAAGCACCATGCAGCTTTCCAACAGCCTGCTTCAGGTGAAGAATAAAAATATCGGCATTGTCTTGGGAGTCAATGATGTGCAGTCGATTCCGGAATTTGCACATGAAGAGTGGGATGCGATCTGTGAGAGTATGGATGACCGGAACATGGTGTACCATATCGGAAATGCAGGCAGGAACATGGAACCGGATGTCATGGACTATTACTCTGATTATGAGAGTGACGATGGCTATCGGAAACTGAATAATCTGGTATACTTTCTGGATTTTGATCAGGCAGACCATCATCTGAGCAAGATTGAGCGCCGGATCAAGTTTGATAACTTTACGATTTCTGAGAAAAAGCATTATCAGCTTTTGCTGTTACAGATTATGGTGTCGGTGTTGCAAAGAGATATTGCGAAGGCTCTGGAATCCTGCGAAGATCTGGAAAAACTGCAGGATCAGGAGAAAGAGGGAGCATTTTATTATAATTTCTGGATGGCAACTTCTTACATGTATCTTGGAAAGTTAGAGGAAGCCATGATTTATGTACAGAAGGCAAAGGAGTGCGGAGAAGCGCTTGGGGATGATTTTTTAGTGTTCCGTGCGGAACTTTTAAAAGCGCAGAACCAGATGTCCGGCTGGTGCAATATTTTCTTCTGTGCCCAGGATATTGAGATCAGCGATAAACTGATCGAGAAGCTGAATGCGTACCATTACAAAAATCATCTGGCGCATATTTATATTTATGCATACGACAATAAACCGGAGATCGTGGCAAAAGCGTACCGGTCGGAAGCATTTCTGATTTATTTTTCCAAGGGCGTTGCGCTTGCAAAAGAGATTGGCAATGAGCAGCTTATCAGCATTGCATATCGGAAAAATATCATGATAGCATCCACAAATGGCGAGTACGAAGTTTCCCTGTTATATTCGATCCGTACCTATGAGGCGATGAAAGATGTTGACAGCGTGGAGGGCGGAAGGATCTATTCCGGTATTGCGTATAATTTATGTGCAATGGGAGAAAATGAGAGAGCCCAGAGCTATTACAACAAGGCAATTAAGATATTATGTAAACTGAGAAAGCCGGAGGATATTGCAGAAGTACATTATAATATGTCATTGAACTGCGTTATGCTGGGGCAGTATGACAAGGCGCAGGAATACCTGACACAGTGTATGAAAGCGATCGAAAAGCTGCATCTGAACAGTCTGCGTGTCTGCAACCTGTCCAAACTGTATGGATTGTTTGCTCTGGTTTCCATTTTACAGGGAAACCGTTTTAACTGTGAGCGGTATCTGTATAGCTGCCGCCAGTTTTTGAATTATATTTTCGAGAAGGAAAAGACAGAAAACAACCTCGCCACTGTGCATGACTACGCAAAGGCAGATGATGATATGTTCCTCTATACGTTTTCCAAGGCATTATTAGCACAGCATGACGGAGACAACGAGGAGGCGCTAAAATTATATGAGCAGGCAGATATTTATTTAAAGAGAGCAGAGGGAAACCAGTTTTTCTGTTATGTGCTGTTCCGAAGGAACAGGATGGAATGCTTCAGGAATGCAGGAAAAGAGATTCTTTATGAGCAGGAAGAGTTTATTTTAAAACAGTATGAAGAGACACATCGTATCATGTTCCATGAGTACGCGGAGGATATGAAAGATCTTCTGCCACCGGTAGATGACGACTGTGAGGAATTATCAACCAGGGAAATCGAGGATCTGTTAAAGCAGGAGAGCGTGGAGCGGGCATATAAGAGTAAGAAAGAACAGCTCGACTTTATTTCTATCTGGCAGAAACTGATCGATGTAAATGGTATCACTGCAAAAGAGATGCTCAATATGGTCATGAAGACATTTTTAAATCATTTTGACGTCGACCGGGCAGTCTATATCCGCTATAGCGAGAGGGTGCCGCAGGTACTTTACAATGACACAGAGAAAGAGATGACGCCGGAGATCATGAAGATCATGGAAAAATCCATGCGGAAAAATGCGGGTGGATTTGTGATCTCCAAGATCAGCAGCAATTATTCTGAACATCAGGATATCACATCGATTTTTGGTGATGAAGATGTGTGTTCTATGGTGGCGATCCCATTTTTTAACAACGCAAAAATCGAGAATATTGTCATCACCTATGTGCTGATGAAGGATAACTGGCATTCCTCGGTGAACCGTTATATGCTTGATGAGGACGATCTGAACTTTTATCAGCTTCTGTTCCGTGAGGTGCGTTACGCATTGAACAGGCTTGATGCCTATGACAAGATTTATGAGATGAATACAAAACTGTATATGTCGGCAGTTACAGACCAGCTGACAGGGTGCTATAACCGTGAAGGGTTCTACCGCAAATTAGACGCACTTCTGAAAGAGATCGCAGGGGAAAAAAGAAAACCAAAGCTGGGAGTGATGTTTATTGACCTGGACAATTTCAAACACTATAATGATACGTACGGACATGATGTGGGCGATTTCGTTCTGATCAAAATGGCTGATATTTTTACGGAAGTCTGTGGAAAAGATGGTTTTGTGTGCCGTTATGGCGGGGATGAGTTCCTGATCTTCCTTTATACAGATGACAGGGATATTTTCAAAGAAAAGGCAGAGCGTATCTATCAGATTATTGATGAGGCAGACGGATTTTCGGCGGAGATCAGTGAAAAACTCGGACAGTCATTCTCAATCGATAAACAGCATCAGATCTCCTGCTCCATCGGTATTGCAGCCGGAGACCATATCTGTACGGAAAATGATATGACAGAGATGATCAAGAGGGCGGATGATCTGTTATATTCGATCAAAACAACGACAAAAGGAACCTATCGTATATGAAAATCGTTTTACCTGAGAAAGTAACTTATATTATTGACACACTGACACAGCATGGCTTTGAGGCCTATGCTGTAGGTGGGTGCGTCCGTGATACGATGTTAGGACGGATTCCTATGGACTGGGACATCACGACATCAGCAAAACCGGAACAGGTAAAAGAGTTATTCCGACATACCATAGATACTGGGATCCAGCATGGAACGGTTACCGTGATGCTTGAACATGAGGGATTCGAGGTGACCACATACCGTATAGACGGGGAATATGAGGATGCAAGGCATCCTAAGGAGGTACAGTTTACTTCCAATCTGTTAGAAGATCTGAAGCGCCGCGATTTTACGATCAATGCTATGGCTTACAATGATAAGGATGGGCTGGTCGATGCGTTTGATGGTGTGGGAGATTTAGAGCGCGGTGTGATCCGGTGCGTGGGAGCTGCTGTGGAGCGTTTTACGGAGGACGCGCTTCGTATGCTGCGTGCAGTGCGGTTTGGAGCGCAGCTTGGCTTCTCTATTGAAGATGAGACAAGAGAGGCGATTGTTTCCCTGGCACCAAACATTGCAAAAGTGAGTGCAGAACGTATTCAGATCGAAATGGTAAAACTTCTCACGTCCGGACATCCGGAACTGCTGCGCACGGCCTATGAGACAGGACTTACCGCAGTTTTTCTGCCGGAATTTGACGAGATGATGAAAACACCGCAGAATAATCCGCATCACTGCTATTCTGTGGGGGAGCACACGCTGCATGCCCTGATGGAGATACAGCCGGATAAAGTGGCGCGTATTACAATGCTGTTACATGATGTGGCAAAACCGATGTGCAGAACCACGGACGAACATGGCGTGGATCACTTTTATGGACACCCACAGGAAGGAAGTCTTGTGGCAAGGAAGATTTTGCGGCGGCTGAAGTTTGACAATGATACAACCGACCGGGTATGCAGACTGATCTTATGCCACGACGATAATCCGCCTTTGCAGGAGCGGACGGTCCGCAGAGCAATCTACCGGAACGGTGTGGATCAGTATCCGCTGCTTTTTGCAGTAAAAAGAGCGGACATGCTGGCACAGAGTGCATACAGGCGGGAGGAAAAAGCAGAGTATTTAAAGGAATACGAAGAAATATATGAGCAGATCATGGCGAAGCGGCAGTGCCTTTCCATAAAGGAACTTGCGGTTACGGGAACGGATCTGATCGCAGATGGAATGCAGCCGGGAAAGGCGATCGGCGAGACGCTGAAACAGCTTTTGGAGTATGTGCTGGAACACCCGGAGGACAACACGAAAGAAAAATTAATGGAACAGGTTCATAATATCGCATCCCCTCACATATGATGAATTGACACGGCAGGAGAGCATTTGCTCTCTTATCGCAGATTCATCGTATGGAGGGGATTTTCATGTATATCAGGCCGGAACAGATAGCAGAACAATATGAGATGGAGGTAAAGTCTATTTCGAAGGGAAGGGACTGTTTTTTGTGTGAAACAGATCTCGGAATGCGCGCGCTGAAGGAGTATAGGGGCTCTGTGGAGCGTGCGGAATTTCTGGCTGGAATGCTTGATTTCCTGAAGGGGCAGAATATTGTGGCAGAGCAGATCTTTTATACAAAAGAAGGGGAAATTTTTGCCAGGGACGAAGAGGAACAGAATTATCTGCTATTGTCAGTTTTCCGTGGAGCCGAGTGCGATACGAAGAGCAGGGAGGACATGGTGTATGCGGTAAGACTGCTCGCTGGTTTACATAATGCAACTGAACAGTATCCGGACGAGGTGCCTGAGTTTGTAAAAATGAATCCTAACGCCCTGCTTTTGCTTTATGAAAAACATAATCGTGAATTGCGGCAGGTGCGCAACTATATCCGTGGCAGAAAACAGAAAAATGAGTTTGAGGAAATGTTTATGCGTCAGTTTGCAGGCTTTTTTGAAAAGGCACAAGCTGTCACAGAGCAGTTACAAAATATGGAGATTCGTGAGGAGTTGACTGGCTTCTGCCATGGGGATTATAACCAGCACAATGTCATTTTTTCGAGAGAGGGCGTGGCAATCGTCAATTTCCTCAATTTTTCCTATCAGATCCGGGTGAGTGACCTCTCAAATTTTGTGCGGAAGATGATGGAAAAAAATAATTGGAACACGTCGCTTGGAATGGAGTTGATCGGGGCATATGATTCTGTGCGTAAACTAAAGCCGCAGGAATTTTCATATTTGTATTTTTACCTTGCGTATCCCGAGAAATTCTGGAAAATTGCAAATCATTATAGCCAGTCCCACAAAGCCTGGCTTTCCGGCAGAAACACCGAAAAACTCAGCAAGGTGATCACACAGGAGGGGGCGAGGGAGCATTTTTTGCAGACGCTTGCAGGGAAAGTAGAAAATAGGATATAATTAGGTAACAGCGAAACTCCTCATAGGTTATGTCGAATTGTGGAATACCAACAAAAACATTCAAGACACGCTCTCGCTACGTGTCGCTCGCAGCGGTACTAAGAAGTCATATCCTGCATTTCATTTCTGATAAATCAGAATGAAATACAGAATATGACTTCTTAGTGCCGGCGGCTCCCCAGTGTCTTTCATGTCTTTTGTTGATATTTCACAATTTAATTCACATTTTTACGAGTTTCGCAATTTACATGATTTGTATGACACATAAGAGGTGATATGTTGAGAAAATTAAGATACATGTTTTATAGCATTATTTTAAGTATGATTTTATTAGCGGGATGTGGACAGCAGACAAGACCGGTCTCGACTGCACAGTATTATAATCCGGCGAAAGAGACAGCGGCAGATACTGAGGAAGCAGAGGGTGCAGGGGCGGAGACATCGATCGGAACCGATCTCTATCTGATCATTGGCAATGACATGACCAATGAACAGTTGAATTTAAAGCAGCTTGCATCAGGAAAGCAGTATCTGTATGTTTATTCATTGTCTACAGACTTTCTGGATAAATACGGAAACAGTGCAACAACGATGGATTTTGAGCCGGGCAGGGTGATCCATATTGGAAAAAAAGATGGCGAAGGACGGCTCTTGCAGGCACAGATCGCGGATGAAGTCTGGGAATATTCGGATATCACAAAATATTCGGTAGATACAGAGCGTGGGATTTTCAAAATTGCGGATTCCAAGTATTCGTATGACGCAGATTTGTTCGTGGAATCGAATGGAGAAAAAATCCGTCTGTCCGACCTGAACGAAAAAGATGAGATCCGTGTCGTTGGAATCGGAACAAAAATATTATCCGTATCCGTCACTACCGGACAGGGAACTCTGGAGTTAAAGAATACATCCGTATTTGAGGGAAGTTTTATTCAGGTGGGAAGTAAGATTTTTGCACAGATCACACACAATATGAAGCTGGAGATCCCGGAGGGAACTTATACGGTTACCGTTGCAAATGAAGGATATGGCGGCAGCACAGAGGTGGAGATCGCAAGAGGGGAGACCTGCACGCTTGATCTGGATGAATTAAAAGGTGAGGGCCCTAAGACCGGAAGTATCATATTTTATATTGATGTGGAGGGAGCAACGCTTTCCATTGATGGGGATACTGTGGATTACAGCGCACCTGTGGTACTGACCTATGGCGTGCACACATTGCATGCGGAGGCAGAGGGATACGACGATTTTGATAAAAAGCTTTTTGTTAACTCTGCGGCAGCGAATATCGATATCTCTCTTACCGGAGACGGTACTACGTCAGACAATGACATGACAGAGGGCACAGAGTCTGTGGAGGAGACCGAAACTGCTGAGACAGAGACAAAAGACAGTGAGGAGGAGACAAAGAGTACAGAAAAAGATTCGGAGACGACAGACAAGTCCACGGACAAAGATGTCACATCCGATTATCTGGCAACACTTTCAGATCTCATCACATCGTTGAATAAGTAAGAAGATGTAACTATTCAGAACCTCATTCGCAAAATCGCTCTTTCGGAGCTTTCCTTGAATAACAAGCATGCTTGTTATTTGCTCATTGTGGTTACTTCGCCAAAGAAATTTTCAAAATTATGCTCATTCATGCAAGCATGATTCGCAAATTTTTGAAAATTGCCCTGGCTCTGAATAGTTACAAAAAAATAACTTGAAAATAGCGGCTGACAAAGCTAAACTATAAACGAGATCAATACAGGGAGGAAATAATTATGGGATACAAAGAAATGTATGAAGAATGGTTAAACAATCCATACTTTGACGATGCAACAAAAGCAGAATTAAAAGCGATCGAGGGGAACGAAAAAGAGATCGAAGACCGTTTTTATATGGATCTTGAGTTTGGTACGGCAGGTCTCCGCGGCGTGATCGGCGCCGGAACAAACCGTATGAATGTCTATACAGTCCGCAAGGCAACACAGGGACTTGCAAATTATATCAACAATGTGCATGCACAGGAGAAAGGGGTAGCAATTGCGTATGATTCCAGACATATGTCGCCGGAATTTGCAGATGTTGCGGCTTTATGCCTTGCTGCAAACGGAATTAAGGCGTATGTGTTCGAGTCGCTCCGTCCGACACCGGAACTTTCCTATGCAGTCCGCAGATTAGGATGCACCGCAGGAATCAATATCACAGCCAGCCATAACCCACCGGAATACAATGGATACAAAGTATACTGGGAGGATGGTGCACAGATCACGCCACCTCATGATACCGGAATTATGGCAGAGGTGAAGAAAGTCACAGATTATGCGGCCGTTAAGACGATGGACAAAGATGCCGCAGTTGCAGCAGGTCTTTATCAGGTGATCGGAGCAGATATCGATGATCCATACATAGAAGAACTGAAAAAACTGATCCTTCATAAGGATTGTATTGACAAAGTGGCAGGAGAGTTAAAAATCGTGTACTCTCCACTTCACGGAACCGGAAATATCCCGGTGCGCCGTGTGTTAAAAGAACTTGGATTTGAAAATGTCTATGTTGTAAAAGAGCAGGAACTTCCGGACGGAAATTTCCCGACCGTAGCATATCCAAACCCGGAATCTCCAAAGGCATTTGAACTTGCCTTAAAACTTGCAAAAGAAGTGGATGCAGACATCGTGCTTGCGACAGATCCGGATGCAGACCGTCTTGGCGTATACTGCAAAGACACAAAGACCGGAGAGTATGTGACTTTCACCGGAAATATGTCCGGAATGCTCATAGCAGAATATATTTTAAGAGAGAAAACGGCAACCGGAACGATGCCGGAGAATCCTGCACTTGTAGAGACTATCGTTACAACGGACATGGCAAAAGCGATGGCAGCTTCCTACGGCGTGGCACTGATCGAGGTACTGACCGGATTTAAGTATATCGGAGAGCAGATCAAATGGTTTGAACAGAACCACTCCCACAACTATGTATTCGGTCTGGAGGAGAGTTATGGATGCCTTGCCGGAACATATGCAAGAGATAAAGATGCCTGCGTGGCAGTCATGATGTTGTGCGAGGTGGCTTCCTGGTGCAAAAAACATGGAAAAACATTGTGGGATGCCATGATCGACCTGTATGAGAAATACGGTTACTACAGAGAGGGACTTTCCACGATGACCTTAAAAGGAATCGACGGAGCCGCCCAGATCCAGCAGATGATGAGTGATATGCGGAACAATCCAAAGAAAACACTCGGTGGATTTGAAGTGCTTGCAGTCCGCGATTATAAAGAGGATACAAGAAAAGATTTAAAGACCGGGGAAGTGACAAAAACAGGACTTCCGGCTTCCAATGTTTTATATTATGAACTTTCTGACAATGCATGGTGCTGTGTGCGCCCGTCCGGAACAGAGCCTAAGATCAAATTCTACTATGGAGTCAAAGGCACCTCTTTGCAGGATGCAGAGGAAAAACTGGAAGCATTAAAAAAGGATCTTGTGGAAGAATAGATAAATGAATATTTGCAGAAGTTGTGATTGCCTCTGAGAAGAAGTAAATATATAATTTAGATTTAATATTTATACCAAAATAAAAAACAAGAATCAGAGACAGAGAAGGAGAATCACATGTTTGATGACAAATTTGTCTGGGGCGTGGCAAGCAGCGCATATCAGGTAGAGGGAACTGACCCGGATGACGGAAGAGGAAAGACGGTCTGGGACACTTTTACGGAGCAGGGACGCATTTTTCAAAATCAGAATGCGTACACAAGCTGTGATCACATGCACCATTATAAAGATGACTATGCATTAATGAAAAATCTCGGAATCAAAGCATATCGTTTTTCCTTAAACTGGGCGCGGATTCTGCCGGAGGGCACTGGGCGTGTCAATGAAAAAGCGATTGCGATGTACCGCGACATGATTCTTACAATGAAGGAAAATGGCATTACACCATATATTACCCTGTTTCACTGGGAGTTTCCACAGGCGTTGCAGGAAAAGGGCGGCTGGCTGAATGAGGAAGTGGTAGACTGGTTCGGGGAATATGCAAAAGTGGTGGCAGAGAATTTTTCGGATCTCTGCGAGTATTTTATCACGATCAATGAGCCACAGTGTGTGGTAGGACTTGGGCATTTAAGCGGTGTCCATGCACCGGGATTGAAATTGTCGATTCCGGAGACTTTTCAGATCGCGCATAATCTGTTGAAAGCGCACGGACAGGCAGTGATCAATTTAAGAAAATACGCAAAACAAAAAATCCGGATCGGCTTTGCACCGACTGGAGGAGTGGCTTATCCATACACGGACAGTGCTGAAGATATCGAAGCTGCCAGAAAAGTTTATTTTGGTTTTTACAATCCGATGGATAACTGGACCTGGAATATCTCATGGTTTTCAGACCCGGTCTTTTTAGGTCATTATCCGAAAGAGGGACTGGAAAAATTCAAAGAGTATCTGCCGGAGATCACAGAGACAGATATGCAGCTGATCCATCAGCCACTGGATTTTATGGGACAGAACATATATAATGGCTATTACGTGCGTCAGGGCGCAGACGGCGAACCGGAGTTTGTGGATCGGGAACCGGGATTTCCGAAGACGGCGTGCAACTGGCCGGTGACACCAAAAGCATTTTATTATGGAATCAAATTTTTGACAGAGCGGTATCAGCTTCCATTATATATTACAGAAAATGGTATGTCCTGCCATGACAATGTAAGCTTTGACGGCAGAGTACATGACAATGACCGCATCACATTTCTGGATTCCTACATCGGAGCCATGCAGAGGGCATATGATGAGGGAGCCGATATCCGGGGGTATTTCCTGTGGACATTTCTGGATAATTTTGAATGGTCAGAGGGATACAAGGAACGTTTTGGCATGATTTATGTGGATTTTATGACACAGCGGAGAATTGTAAAAGATTCTGCATTTTGGTATCAGGATGTGATTAAGACAAATGGAGGCAATTTATCAATGAATCAGACCACGAAAGAAATTTTATTTTTAGATCCGGTATGTACACACAACATCTGGGGCGGTACGAGATTGAGAGAGGATTTTCATTATCCGGTCGAGGGTGATGATTTAGGGGAGTGCTGGGGAATTTCTGCACATCCAAATGGAGACGGAACTTTAAGAGACTGTGGATTCAGTGGAATGAAGCTGTCCGAATTGTGGAAAAAACATCCGGAAGTTTTCGGAAATGTGGACAGTGACCGTTTCCCACTCCTGATCAAAATTATCGATGCGAAAGATGACCTGAGCATTCAGGTACATCCAGACGATGATTATGCAAAAGTCCATGAAAATGGTTCACTTGGAAAAACAGAGTGCTGGTACATTCTCGACTGCAAGGAAAATGCAACGATCGTTATCGGACACAATGCAGGGACAAAAGAGGAATTAAGCCGGATGATCCATGAGGGAAAGTGGAGTGAATTTATCCGTGAGATCCCAATCAAAAAAGGCGATTTTCTTCAGATCGATCCGGGAACAGTTCATGCGATCAAAGGCGGAACACTAATTCTGGAAACACAGCAGAACAGTGATATTACCTACCGCGTTTATGATTATGACCGTCTCTCCAATGGAAAGCCGAGAGAGTTACATATCGACAAGAGTATTGACGTGATCACTGTGCCTGCAAAATCGGTTGCAGACAGTGTGAAATCGGTGGCAGATCTTCCGGTCAATACGTTAAATGAACTGTATGTCTGCAAATACTTTCATATCTATAAAATAGAAGTTTCAGGTAAAATGACTTTTGAGCAGAATGCGCCTTTTATGAATATGACAGTTACGGAAGGCAATGGAATCGTCAACGGTCAGCCGGTGAAAAAAGGAGATCATTTCATACTTCCAAATGGCTTCGGAAACGTGGAATTGCAGGGCAGAATGCAGATCATTGCCTCCACGATATAAACCAAAAACCGTTGATTATTACGGCGTGCACTGCGGGGTAGAAGCATGTAGATCAAAATTCCCCAGAGAGGAAATACACAGATGAATCAGGAAGAAAGACGAGAGAAACGAAAAAAAGATACACAGAGTGCGGTCATAGTTGTGGCAGTATTTTTTATAGTACTTGCAGTTTTGATCGGAGGAATTGTGTTTGCAGTCCATAAATTTGTAAAACCGGGAGCAGATAAACCGGAAAAGAATACCGAGAGCGTGACAACAGAGGCGACAGAAGAACCGGAAACAACTCCGGTAACCGAAGTCAGCGATCCGTTGATGGATCAGGCAATGCAGATTGCTGCCGGCATGACCTTAGAGCAGAAAGTAGCGCAGATGTTCATGATCACACCGGACGCACTGACCGGAGTGGACGGAGCAACGATGGCAGGAGATTCCACAAAGACAGCCTACACGCAGTATCCGGTCGGTGGTCTGATTTATATGGCAAAGAACCTGACCGGAACCGATCAGACGACACAGATGCTTACCAATATGAAGAGCTACAGTCAGGAAATAGTAGGAATTCCAGTGTTCCTCGGTGTGGATGAGGAAGGTGGAACAGTAGCAAGGATTGCATCCAACAGTGCTTTTGGAGTGACAGATGTTGGAAATATGAGTGATGTAGGAGCGACCGGGGATTCCCAGAATGCATACAATGCAGGAAGTACGATCGGAACGTATCTGAACACACTTGGTTTTAATATGGATTTTGCTCCGGTTGCGGATGTGTTGACGAATCCGGATAACACCGTGATCAAAGACCGGTCATTTGGTTCAGACAGCCAGCTTGTGGCGGATATGGTCTGTGCTGAGATGCAGGGACTGAACGAACACCAGATATTAAGCGTGGTAAAACATTTTCCGGGACAGGGAGCTACAGCAGGGGATTCCCATGACGGGGCAGTTTCTACAGATAAATCTTTGGATGACCTGCTGGCAAATGAGCTTGTTCCATTCCAGCAGGCAGTGAATAACGGAGCATCTTTTGTGATGGTAGGACATATTTCAGCACCAGCTGTTACAGGGGATGATACGCCGGCTTCGCTTTCCTCTGTCATGGTGACAGATGTGCTTCGCAACCAGCTTGGCTTCCATGGTGTAGTGATCACAGACGCAATGAATATGGGGGCGGTCACCGGAACATACAGTTCTGCTGATGCGGCAGTGACGGCAATTCAGGCAGGTGTGGATATGATCTTAATGCCGGAGGATTTCCAAAGTGCATATCAAGGTGTGATGGATGCAGTGACTGGTGGAACGATCACAGAGGATCGTATCAATGAATCTGTTGCAAGGATCATCAAGGTAAAGCTCACAATGGCTTGAGTGAAAAAGTAAATTCCGCACGTAAACTTAAATTCCATACGGAAGACTA
>OHTH01000736.1_pt1 | contig 17418 bp, 10 predicted proteins | sample 1578831 | NCBI WGS metagenome assembly OHTH01 (sample SAMEA3879590, study PRJEB24766) | human gut metagenome | biome: human-associated habitat; feature: feces | place: USA | collected 1985/1987 | reverse complement strand
GCTCTAAACGCTCCTGAATGATTTCTAAATGAAGCAGGCCTAAAAATCCGCAGCGGAAACCAAAACCAAGCGCTAACGATGTCTCCGGCTCATACTGCAAGGACGCATCGTTGATCTGTAATTTTTCCAATGCATCACGGAGATCCGGATATTTTGCACTGTCAGCCGGATACATACCGCAGTACACCATCGGATTGACCTTTTTGTAACCCGGAAGCGGCTCACTGCATGGGCGGTCGGCATTTGTCACGGTATCACCGACACGGGTATCGCGGACATTTTTGATACTTGCACAGAGATAACCTACCATTCCCGCTGCAAGCTCATCACACGGGATAAACTGTCCGGCACCAAAATATCCGACCTCTGTGACCTCGGACTGTGCACCGGTTGCCATCATGCGGATGGTATCTCCCACTTTTACCGTTCCCTCTTTGATACGGCAGAATACGATAACACCCTTGTAAGAGTCGTAAAGTGCATCAAAGATCAGCGCCTGAAGCGGTGCTTCTTTATCTCCAGTCGGGGCTGGGATCTTTGTTACGATCTGCTCTAATACCTGATCGATATTTAAGCCGGTCTTAGCAGAAATACGCGGTGCATCCTCCGCCTCAATCCCGATCACATCCTCGATTTCTTTTACCACTTCATCCGGCTGTGCACTCGGAAGATCAATCTTGTTGATGACAGGCATGACATCAAGATCATGATCTAATGCGAGATATACATTTGCCAGTGTCTGTGCTTCCACTCCCTGTGCTGCATCCACAACCAGGATCGCACCGTCGCAGGCTGCAAGGCTTCGTGATACCTCATAGTTAAAATCGACGTGCCCAGGTGTGTCGATCAGGTTAAAAATATACTCTTCCCCGTCATTTGCCTTATAAATGATACGGACTGCCTGTGACTTGATCGTAATTCCACGCTCGCGCTCTAAATCCATATTGTCAAGAACCTGCGCCTGCATCTCACGGCTGGTCAAAGTTCCTGTACGTTCTATGATACGATCGGCAAGTGTCGATTTACCGTGATCGATATGTGCTATAATACAAAAATTTCTGATTTTACTCTGATCTATTGACATGTTACTCTCCATTTCAAAAAAAAATACGCCGGGCATATGCCCATACGTTTTTATTATACGGGAAAAGCAAAGGAAACGTCAAGTCATCCGCAATCCTCTTTCATGTTTCATTTTCATTTATTAACACTTAAAATACAAAAATTCACAATATGTTCACTGGATTTTTAGTACTTTTGGGTGCATAATAGACTTGCTGTTAAATATTTAACAGCTGGGTTTCTATCGTCAATATGACAAAACCCCCTTCTTAATATGAAAATCCCCCACGCAGTGGCTGCAAACACTGCGTGGGGGATTTTTTATATCATGTGCAAAACCAGCACATGATCGTGATCTACACTTGCTTCACTCGGCTATCTTATTATTTCATTGAACTCTTACTTTTATTCATAAATCGGATAAGAGATTCCCTCTCTCATAAATACCGGAATCACATCGATCGGTGCCGGTACTGTCACATAATTTCCGCCCTCGTATACCTTTTTCGTGTAGGCATCCGTCCATTTTGTACCTGCTGGGAGATATACCCTGCGCTCTGTCGCACCTGCCTCCATGACCGGTGCCACTAAAAGATCCGGTCCGAACATATACGCATCCTCCACGTTCCAGCTCTCTTTATCCTCCGCAAAATCAAAGAACAGTGGACGCATCACCGGTGCACCTGTTTTACTTGCCTGTTCCATGCAACTACGGATATACGGGCGCAGACGTTCACGGATAAACAGATATTTTTTCAGGATCTCATAATTGTCCTCCCCAAAACTCCACACTTCATTATCCTGACCGGAAGTAAGCTGGCGCACACCATCGATAAACTCCTGCTCTCTCTCGTACCACGGAGAACGCTCCCCATGCATACGGAATACCGGGCAGAATGCACCCCAGGCAAACCAGCGCACCAGAAGTTCTTTAAATGCCGGATCTTTGATATCCCCGCCAAGAAAGCCTCCGATATCCGATGTCCACCACGGAATACCAGCCACGCACATATTAAGTCCTGCCTGCAGCTGCTCTCTCATGGAGCGGAAGGACGAGTACACATCCCCGGACCAGGTAAGAACGCCATATTTCTGGCTGCCTGCCCATGCACAGCGCACCAGACTCATGATATCTTTTTCTCCCTCCGCTTTCAATCCGTCATAAAATCCTTTCGCATAGCCAACCGGATAAACGTTGCTGCACTGCAGTGCCGGTCCCTCATAATAGCGGTAATTATCAAAATCATATGGTCCATACTCCGGTTCCGCTTCATCTAACCAGAAACAGCGGATTCCGTTTTTATAGTAATTTTCCTTACATTTTTCCCATACAAATTTCTGCGCGCACGGATTGGTCGCATCGTAAAATACGGTATTTCCCATCCAGCTCATATGATAGGAAAGTCCACGATCCGGTGTGACAAGATATCCGCGGTCGTTCATCTCGCCATAGTTTTCGCTGCGCTCATCCACGGTCGGCCAGACAGAGACAACCGTCTCGATTCCCATGCTCTTTAACTCATCCACCATCGCTTTCGGGTCCGGCCAGTCTCTCGGCTCAAATTTAAACTCGCCCTGCATTGTCCAGTGGAAAAAGTCGATCACGATCGCATCCATCGGAAGTCCGCGCTTTTTGTGTTCTCTGGCAACTGCAAGGATTTCATCCTGGTTGCGGTAGCGCAGTTTGCACTGCCAGTATCCCATACCATATTCCGGCATCATCGGAGTCCTTCCGGTTGCCGCAGAATACTGTTCCTCGATTTCAAACGGTGTATCTCCTGCCGTAATAAAGTAGTCCAGTTTTTTTGTGCTCTTTGCGTACCACTCTGTCTTGTTTGCACCAAAAACTGCTGTTCCGATTGCCGGGTTGTTCCAGAAAAATCCATAGCCTCTGCTTGAGACCATAAACGGCACGCTCGCCTGACTGTTTCTGTGCGCCAGTTCTAACATTGCACCTTTTTTATTCAGATTTTTCTCCTGGTACTGTCCCATACCAAATATTTTTTCATCATCAAACGCCTCAAAACGCATAGTCAGTTCGTAATCCGTACTGCCCGGGATCGGTTTTAACTCTCTCGCATCAATGCGCAGCGGCACACAGTAGCGGTTGATCCGGTTTCTGTTTCTCCAGTACTCTTCGGTCAGAAGTTCTCCCTTCTGATTATAATAGCTGATCCATCCCTCCGGGGAGATCACGGCCGTGATTTTTCCATTTTTAACGGTGTAAACTTTTCCGGTCTGATGATATTTTGCAAACTCCTCGCCTTTGTACCATGGATCCGTCGTATCAACTTCTTTACACTCCACCTGAAGCGGACACATTTTTACCTCCTCGGTCAGCGCCCAGTCATGTGCATCCATCTGTGCCTCTTTGGTCATGCGCACACGGAAGGAATTTTCTCCCCATGGTTCTAACCATAATGTCAATGTTCCATCTGCAATTACAAGTCTGTTGTTTTCTTCGTAAACTCTCATCTAACTTTTCCTTTCTTAATATATAGATATATTCTTACGTTTGTCTTTACACCTGATAAATCAGGTAAATGAATTCTTCTCTCCCAAAATTTATCTTTCTGCTATATTATATTTTCCGACTCTGACGTTTCATCTCCCCATACAAAACACCGCGTGACCCGGTCGCCAGAAAAAATCTGCCAAACTTTCTTTTATCCCCATCGATACTGTTGATCTCGCCGTACATCTGGTTATCCTGATTCAGCCGCTCATACGATTTTCCCTCATCAAACGTGCGGTAAAAACCATATTCCCCTTCAAGGCGTCCGCAGAAATAAATTGCTTTTTCCTCTGTCAGATAATCCCTGTCCTCTCCGATCACACCAAGTCCCATCCGGTAGCAGGCATCCCCCGTGTCCGTCAGGCGTTTCACATGGATTTCTTCTGTTTTCGTGTCATAACAGAGTTTATAAAGTCCTGCATCACCCAATGCCAGGTAAAATATGCCAGTCTTTCCGCCCTCACCGCGCACTTCCGTCTTATTTGCAGTATCAATATAGCCAAAATCACAGACCGGAAATGCCTCTTTCGGCTGTTTCTGATAAAAGTTTCTTCCTCCATCCCTGCTCACATAGATTTCGGACGCACCGCCAAAACCATAAAACAGATCTTTCCTGCTGCGGTCGGAAAATACTTTCAGATATCCCGTCTCAACAGGCTGCCCCGCCAGATCAAACACTCCTGCTTTTTGAAAACTGTGTCCTCCATCATTGCTGACAAGCACCAGTTCCACCGGAAGCCTTATCCCATCCGCAACCGACCATACAATATTGACGCCATCCGGTGACACTGCCACCCATCCGGCATTGACATTCGGGTTTTCGATCTCATGCAGTTTCTTGTCGATCTCTGCATTGATACCAAACGGCATGCCGATCCGGTCAAATGTTTTAAAATTATCGCATGTGCGCACCAGACCGCCTTTGGTTTTTCCTTTCCAGTTTCCCCTCGCCGTCACAATGCCAAGATTACTGTCCGCATCGGAAATATCTGCGTTGATACAGGTAATGTAACGGTTGCCCTCGCTGTCATCAAAAGAATTTTTACAGGGTTCATCAAGATTCCGGAATGCAAATCCGCCGAGGTCTCCAACGATATCCACAAGCTGTACCTCTCCATCAACCGGCGCATATACATTCAGATGAACGGTCTCCTCGATTCCGGTACACGCATCATGATAGCGCGGATGCTCACTGAGCAGCGCATCCGTCATAAAAACGCCGGTTCCCGAATTAAACCATACCTCATCCGGATCAAACGGATTGATCTTAATATCACTCAGCCAGTGCAGCAGACAATGGTTTCCGTTATACTCCGGTTTCATGTAGGAAGTATTAAAATATAAATCCCCCTTTTCCAGTCCGCAGAGACTCACGCTCCAGCTGCTGCCATAATCTTTCGAAAGATATACGATTTCATCGCTCTCTTTTTCCCTGCAGAGCGTTGAACACACCAGAAGTCCCGGCATTGTTTTACAGGAAGAAATACCGCCAAAACCATAATTTAAAAAATCTGCTGTCAGCGTGCCATCCTCATCCGGTGTAATGTCATCATACCCTGCAATTTTCCCGTCTGAAAAATAATACCGCAGCACTTTCCCGCCGATCACATCCCCGGAATCACAGCTATATCCAAGGTCGACCACATAATTCCATCTTCCAGTGACATTCATCGTCACATAAAGGTATGTTCCATCATAGTCATAGCGCGATGCCACAAGACCGTTCATTTTACTGTCATGAATCATGACATTTTCCGGCTGCATCAGTTTTTCAAACGTCTGCCCTGCATCATAGGAAACATACAGGCTGTGACCGCGAAGCGTATCACTCTCCCTTGTCGTATATCCTGCGGTTCCTGCAACAATTGTTTTCGAATCATCCGATACCCAGACACAGGTCATGTAATTTTCCTCTAAAGGAAGCCGTTCCCAGGTATCTCCTCTGTCCGTGGTTTTCCAGAGACCATCTAACTGGCTTGCAAAATAAAGTGTGTTTTCATCTTTTTTATCTACCACCAGACGGTATCCGGTTCCTCTTCCGCAAAGATTGCCATGAACGGTCACCGGGATTTTTTTGTGAATAAATGTCTCTCCATAATTCTCTGAAATTGAAAATTTTCCATAGCCCTGTCCGTTAATGCCGCTCATGATGTACAGGCGCTCCGGTTTCTTTTCATCGAGTGCGCATGCGATTGGAAATGTTTCGGAGATGTCCGCCATGCTCACACTGTCGATGAGGCTTTTCCAGCACTTTTTTTCGTATTCATACCGGTAAACGCCTCCGATGTCTGTTCTGGCATAGAGGATGCCGGGCTGTTTTGGGTGGTACAATAAACCGGTGACGTAGCCGCCGCCGGGGATTGGGGCGTTTTTGTATTCGTAGGTGATTGTTTTGTGGACTTTCATTGTATAGGTGAACTCCTTTCGTGGGTGGTTTTCGGTGTAAGTGGATCCGTTTGTGTGCGAAGGTGAACTTTTTTGTGCGTTCTTTTTTGGGGGAAAGATGGCGAGCCTGAGGGCCGTGGGTGGGCTGTGCAAAGCTCTGACGCTTTTTGCACAGCCCGCCCGCGGCATTGAGGGGACCTGCACCAAAATCTTCCCAGAAGATTTGCAGTGCACCGGTGCGCCACAGTGTAGCGTCTGTCAGGGGGCGGCAAGTCCCCTGCCGGCGTCCTGACAGCCACCACACCCCCACGCACCGCTTCATTACAAATCCTCCACGCAAAAAAGGAACCCCGCAACGCAGGATTCCTTTCTCAACACCAAACGAATCCCTACTTTAAAAGTAAGGATTTTCGCCTCGATTTTCTACCATATTTATTCGCCCACTTTTACCCGAAAAATCCGCTTTTACTCAGCATCATAATTATCCAGGAAATTGTGATACTCTCCATCTTTCTTATAACCAATGATGGTCTTTAAATTCACATTGCTGACACTATTGAAAATATTACTGTCGATGAACTCACTCTTTTTGCGAAGTTCCGTCACAAGATCTTTCATCTCCTCACGTTTCGAACCTTTTGCCCCGCCACAGCTTGTACAGTTTTCAGTAAAACGGCATGCACACTGGATAAACTGCAGGCGGTTGTAATCACGCCATGCCTTGATATCCTCTTCTTTGACAAGATACAGCGGACGGATCAGTTCCATGCCCTCAAAGTTCTGGCTGTGAAGTTTTGGCATCATAGTCTCCACTTTGCCGCTGTACAACATTCCCATCAGGATCGTCTCGATCACATCGTCAAAATGATGTCCCAGCGCGATCTTGTTACAGCCTAACTCTTTTGCCTTGGAGTACAGATATCCTCTTCTCATTCTTGCACACAGGTAACACGGATTCTTATCCACCTCCGCAACAGAATCAAAGATCTGTGTTTCAAATGTCGTGAGCGGAATATCAAGAAGTTTTGCATTTTCCTGAATAATACGCCAGTTTTCCTCGTTGTAACCCGGATTCATGCACAAAAAAACAAGTCCAAAATTGCGTTTTCCGTGTCGGTATAATTCCTGAAACAGTTTTGCCAAAAGCATGGAATCTTTTCCACCGGAAATACACACTGCAATCTTATCGCCGTCCTTTATCATTTCATAATCATGCAGTGCTTTGGTGAAACGGCTCCAGATTGGTTTTCTGAATTTTTTGATCAGGCTTTTTTCAATCTGCTCCGTGCGCTCTTTTCTTGAATCGTCCTCCATTGTCACGCGCGTGAGCTGATGTCTTAACCATGCGCGGTAACCACCCTCTAAATTGACAGTCGTAAACCCATCGTCCTCTAATATTTCAGCTGCATCACGGCTGTTTTCACCCACATGGCAGTACAGATAAACAGGCTGATCTTTTTTTAAAATAGCTGTCTCACCCGCTTCAATCTTTTCTAATGGAAGATTAACAGCGCCCTCGATCGCTCCGTGCGAGAAATCATTTTCCGGACGGACATCTATAAGCTGCAGTCCCTCTGTTCCGTTCTGTGCCAGTTCTTCTACAGTAATTGTATTCAAAATATTTCCTCCAATTTCGTTCACTTCGTGTGGTATTACAATAAAATATTTTCCCGCTTTTCGGGCAAACCCGTTGTTCCAATCCATCGATTGCATGTTCCACACACTTCCTGTTATCAGCAATTACACCATGCGTACACGTTTTCCTTCTTTGATCTCCTCTAAGATCTCAGCCACTGCCTCACGTTCATCAAAATGATACTTCACGCCACGGATTTCCTGATAATCCTCATGCCCTTTTCCGAGCAGTACGATCATATCTCCCGGCTGGGCATTTACCATGCAGTAAGCGATTGCTTCTTTTCTGTCGTCGATCTCGATATACTTTCCATTGCTCTTTGCCAGTCCGACTTTAATATCGTTATTGATATCACGGATTTCTTCGTCTCTCGGATTATCGCAGGTCAGTACACAGAGATCCGCCATCTCACCGGTCACCTCTCCCATATCATAACGGCGCAGTTTTGAACGGTTTCCACCGCCGCCATACACACAGATCAGGCGTTTCGGATGATATTCCATCAATGTTGTAAGCACGCTTCTGGTGCTGACTTCGTTGTGTGCATAGTCAATAATCAGGTAATAATCTTTTGATACCGGAAGCATTTCCACACGGCCTTTAACCTGTACCTTGTTTAAACCATCTAAGATCGCCTGATCCGAAATTCCTGCCAGATGACATACCAACATGGTCACCAGTGAATTGTATACCGAAAATCTACCCGGAATATGCACTCTTGCCTCACAGTCCATGCAGCCTTTTACATGAAAATGCATACCGAGTTTTCCATTCTCCTTGATAAATCCAAGATCCGCTGCAACCAGATCAAGCGGCTTCCCAAGAAATGTTTTTTCATTATTATCCTCTACGCCAAAACTGTGGATCTCACAGGTATGGTTTGCTGCAACTGCCCCGCTGTGCTCATCATCCGCATTTAAAATACCAATCTTGCACTGGCGGAATAGCATGCTCTTACATTCTAAATATTCCTCAAAAGATGCATGTTCATTTGGTCCGATATGATCTGGGGAAAGGTTGGTAAACACACCATAATCAAACATGATTCCCGCTGTACGGTCCATCTTAAGTCCCTGGGATGATACCTCCATCACCGCATACTCACAGCCTGCCTCCACCATAGATGCAAACATGCGGTGCAGTTCGTAGGATTCCGGTGTTGTGTTTTTAGACGGAATCTTTTCATCTCCGATCATTGCACCGATCGTTCCGATAAGTCCAACTTTTTTGCCGGCCGCTTCCAACACATTTTTGATCATGTATGTTGTGGTTGTCTTTCCTTTTGTACCGGTCAGTCCGATCGTAATCAGTTTTTCTGCCGGATAGTCAAACAGCGCTGCTGACATCAGTGCCAGTGCATAGCGGGCAGACTCCACTTTTAACACCGTGATCGTATCCGGGATCTGAGCAGCTTCTTCATCGCGCTCCACAACAATGACGCTTGCCCCCTTTTCCACCGCATCCGGAATATATTTATGACCATCCGTCACTGCTCCCACCATGCAGACAAACATGGTTTCTTTTGCAATCTTTCTCGAATCATAGATGATGTCCCTGACCTCTGCATCCATGCTTCCCTGTAAACATTCATATTTTATCTTTTCACAAATCTTACTTAATTTCATTTTTCCTCCGGTTCCGGACAATTTAAAACTGCAAAGATATCATTTTTTAATTTTCATTTCCGGCAATTATTATGATAAATCGTCCTTATTCTTAATGTACAACTTCAAACCATGAAAAGCCGCCGTACATTCTGCACGGCAGCCCCGATATCAAATTTCTGCTGCTGTTCACAAAATTCATTCTCTGGCGCACAACCTGACAGCAGATGCCAAGTCCCCGCGTGAACAGTAACAATTTCTATTATTTTTCTAAAACATGTGACGCATCAATCTCCGCTTCAAATACGGTGTGTGATGGTCCCGTCATAAACAGATGGTTCGTTTTTTCATCCCACTCGATCAAAAGCGGTCCACCGATCTGCTCCACAGTAACTTTGCGGTCTGTTCTTCCAGTTAAAACACCTGCGACAACCGCTGTCGAACAGCCTGTCCCACATCCGATCGTCTCGCCGGTTCCACGCTCCCACTCACGGATCTTGATATAATCACGTTTTACAAACTCAGCAAATGTGACGTTCGTCTTGTTTGGAAACAGGGATGTCATATGTTCGATCGTCTTTCCGTAACGCTCCACATCAAGGTCTGCAACAGAATCCACAAACATTGCACAGTGTGGATTACCCCAAGATACTGCTGTAATATGGAATGTTTTATCTAAAACCTCCACCGGCTGTTCCACGAACTGATCTAAATTTGTATTTACAGGAATTACTTTCGTATTCAGTCTCGGCTCCCCGATATCCGCCCGGATATTAGATACTAATCCATCCGTCACAGTCAGGTTCAAATGCTGCATTCCACCAAGTGTTTCGATCACAAGTTCTGTCTTATCCGTCAGTTTATGGTCATAGACATATTTCCCGACAGAACGAAGTGCGTTGCCACACATTTCGCCTTCTGAACCGTCCGGGTTAAACATCCGCATCCGGAAATCTCCCTTATCAGACGGACAGATTAAAACCATACCGTCCGATCCGATTGCAAAATGTCTGTCACTGACAAAACGTGCCAGCTCCGGTAAATTTGTAATATTCTGATGAATGGCATCAATATATACATAATCATTTCCAAATGCCTGCATTTTTGTAAATTTCATGGTAATCCTCATTTCTGCGCCGCGTTTTTACGCATTCATTGCACGATCAAGATCTGCGATGATATCATCTACATTCTCGATTCCGACTGACATACGAAGGAAACAATCTGTGATGCCAAGTTTTTCCTTGATATCAAGCGGTGTATCTTCATGTGTCTGCGTGGTCGGATAAGTGATCAGTGTCTCTGTTCCGCCAAGGCTCTCTGCAAACATGATCATATCAACACCCTTTAAGATTTTCTTTACTGTTTCAAAGCTGTCAACGGTAAATGAGATCATTCCGCCAAAACCCGTCGTCTGTTTTTTGGTCACTGCATAATCCTTGTGATCCTCAAATCCCACATAATATACTTTCTGTACTTTCGGCTGTGTTCTGAGCCACTCCGCAACTTTCTTTGCATTTTCATTATGTCTGTCCATACGGACTGCCAGAGTCTTGATTCCTCTTAAGATCAGCCAGCTGTCAAGCGGTGCAAGCTGACTGCCATGGGATTTAATGTGAACATGGATCTTTTCTGCGATCTCCTCGTTATCCTTTACAACTACGATACCGGAAATCGTATCATTGTGTCCTCCTAAATATTTCGTGGAACTGTGTGTTACGATATCTGCTCCAAGCTGTAACGGTTTCTGGAAATACGGTGTCAAAAACGTATTATCTACAACCGTAAGTGCTCCGATACCCTTTGCGATCTCAGAAAGTGCATGGATATCTGCCACCTTCATCATCGGGTTGGTTGGTGTCTCAATGAAGAACATCTTTGTATTCGGGCGGATTGCTGCCTTTACCTCATCAAGTTCCGACATATCCACATAAGTGTGCTCGATTCCGTATTTTCCAAAAACATCACCGATGATACGGAATGTTCCACCATAAATATCGTCAGATAAGATCACATGATCTCCCGGATTTAACAGGGAAAATACTGCCATATTAGCTGCCTGTCCGCTGGAAAATGCAAATCCTTTGATCCCACCCTCTAAGATTGCCATGGTACGCTCTAATTCCTGTCTGGTCGGATTCTCAAGACGACTGTACGCAAATCCTGTGGATTCCCCAAGTTCCGGATGACGGAAAGTTGCCGTCTGAAAGATCGGCATGCTGACGGCTCCGGTAAGCGGCTCCGTACCAAGTGCTCCGTGTACTGCTTTTGATTCAAAATGTAACTCTTCTTTTGTACTGTAATCGTTGTAATTGCTGAAATTCTTCATGCCGTTCTCCTTCTTTTCTATCTTATTATTTCAAGTTTATAAAACATTTATTTCCTGTAACTGGTCTCTTTCATATGTTTCTATTATATAAAACACTTTTTAAAATATATACTCGTCCAGTGCTGTGTATATTGCAAATTGTGCTTTTTTATGTTAGGGTTGGATTGATGTCAGGGGAAAAGGTGGATTAAAGTTCCCTGAATGGCAGTTTGTTTTTCCTGACAGCATTTTATTCATCTAATTCGGAAGGAGTGCCTATATGCCGGAATATAAAAAAGTCGGTTATCTGACATCGAGTTTTAAATTATTTCACCTGAAAGATCAGAATAAAAAGGAGTTTTCCTATCACTATCACGATTTTCACAAGATCCTGATCCTGTTGAATGGTGATATCACTTATTGTATTGATGGACGTTCTTACCAGCTTGCCCCGAATGATATCGTGCTGGTTCACGCGGGGGAGGTGCACCGGCCGATCATCCAGTCGGAGTCTCCTTATGAGCGTATTATCATCTATGTTTCGCCGGACTTTTTGAAAAAATACAAGGAGCCGGACTGTGATCTTTCACATTGTCTGAAACAGGCTGCTGCTGAGCAGTCCCACGTTCTGCGTTTTCACGGCTCGCGTGCTGCAAAGTTAAAGACAGCGATACAGTCACTTGACCATGCTAAAAACGATAAAGATTTTGCAGCTTCCCTGCATCAGGAAATTTTATTTTTGGAATTTATGATACAGTTAAACCGTGCCGCCATGCATGATGGCATTGAATTTATCAATGATTCTGCCTCCGACGAAAAAATTATCGCCGTGTTAAATTATCTTGGCGAACATCTGACGGAAGACATCTCCATTGATACTTTGTCTGCGCATTTTTTCCTAAGCCGCTCTTATCTGATGCACACATTCAAAGAGCAGACCGGCTACACGATCGGCAATTATCTCTCGACCAAAAGACTGCTTCTCGCAAAGGATCTGATTGCGGAAGGGGCACCGATCACCGAGGTCTGCTATGCATGCGGTTTTAAGAATTATTCGACCTTTTCGCGCGCATACAAAAAAAGTTTTGGAGAGGCCCCACGCGAGTCTCTCCAAAACCTGAAATCCTAGCATCTAACTTTTTCTCACACTTATTGTGTGAACAACAGCGTTTGCATCTTACTGGCGCTCTGCCATCTCATTCATGAGCGTCGGTATGAACTGTTTCTTTCTTGAAACGATTCCCTCTAATAAAATGCCCTCACTGCGTTCTTCTTTGCGGAACGCAGCTCCTAAAATTTTGCCTGCATTTTCCCCGTCAAAAATAATCTTTGAAGATTCCTCTAAGATATCTGTCAGCATAACATAGACCATATCGATCTTCTTTTCTGCAAGCACCTGCACCATAAACGGACGTATCTGCTCTGCTACTTTGTCTAACTCTTCCCGGCTCATGGCACTGATCTGCGCTACGCCAAAATCACAGTCATCGGTATGGAAAATTTTGAAATCCTGATAAAAAATCTCTTCTGTCGTTTTCCCACTGAAATTACTGCCCGCCTGGAACATATTTTTCGCATAAGTCTCAATATCCACTTCCGCGATCACTGCAAGAGCCTCCGCAACTGATTTATCTAACGGAGTACATGTCGGTGAACGGAACATCAGCGTATCGGAAATAATTGCAGACAATAAAAGACCTGCGATCTGTTTCGGCACATCCACACTCTTTTCCTGATACATCTGATAAATGATCGTAGATGTACATCCAAGCGGCTGGTTTCTAAAATATACCGGTGAAACTGTCTCAAGACTGCCGAGACGATGGTGATCAATGATCTCTAAGATCTCAGCCTCGTCAATCCCGTCTACCGCCTGCGCCTTCTCATTATGATCAACAAGTATCACCTGTTTTTTCTGCATATTCATCAAATTACGGCGTGAAACCATTCCGGCATAATTACCGTTTTCATTTAAGATTGGGAAATCACGGTGTCTGATTTTTGACATCGTCTCCCGCACTTCATCGACATAGTCTTCAATTCCGAATGTGATGATATTTTTCTGTGTCATAAACTGTTTGATCGGCATACTCTGATTAATAAGACGTGCCACAGAAAAAGTATCAAACGGTGTCGTAATAATGATGCAGTCATGTTTTTCTGCCAAAGTGCGCACGTCCTCGCCGACTTCGATTCCTCCACCGATGATCAGACAGCTCGCATTTGACTCGATTGCCTGCTTCTGCGCCTCTTCCCGGTCACCTAAGATTACCATATCATCATCCTCGATATAGTCTGCCATATATTCCGGATTTGAAGTAGCTACCACTACCTTTCCCTTTACAAAATAGGCATGTTCATTTCCTACAATAATCGTTCCATCTAATGTTGCGGCAATATTTTTATACTGTGTTCGTGCCTGGGATAACACATGATTATCAAAAACGTCCATGTAAGACGTTGCAATATCCTTCGTAACAATGATTCCTTCGAGTTTTCCAAACTGATTGGTTACCGGAAGTGTTACAACCTCTAATTTTTTCATGGTCTCCCATGCACGTCTTAAGGAAATCTGGCTGCTTACGCCTGCCGTTCTTCTGAAATTGATATCCTTAATCTGTGTTCCCGCATAGGTGACTAACTCCGGCTCCTGTGCTCCAAAATAATCCAGCACATAATGTGTCTCCGCATTTACTGCTCCGGCACGTTTTGCCACATAGGTTTTATCGTTTTCTGTCTGATTTTTTAAATATGCATAAGAGAGAGCTGCACAAATAGAATCCGTATCAGGATTTTTGTGCCCTACAACCCAAACTTTTCTCTTTTCTGCGCTCATGAAATTCCTCTCTTTACCTAAAAATTAGCAGCTATTATATAGATTGCTGCAAAATTCACTTTTCTTATTTTAAAAAAGAAAGAAACAGACGCTGGCAATGCCGGCGTCATGTTGTATACCATTAAAAGTGAAATACTCCCATAGAGTATAAAATAAAAATAATCAATACTACAAAATTTAAGATTGAAAACCAGGACAACAGCTTCACATAACCTTTGACAGAGTCCACACCACCCTCCATCTCGTCCATTTTTTCGATCTTGGAATCAAACTCATTGAACAGATCCTGTATGTTGCGATAACATTTGACATTTTCCGTGTGTACTTTTTCAGAAAGATCCGTCTTAATAGACTCTAACTGTGACGTTGCATTCTCTAACAGTTCTTTGACCTCCGCAATCTGTCCCTCGCTGAGCTTCTTATTTGCAATCGCCTGTTCCTCTAAGAACTGTTTGTTCGCAGCGATCTGTTCTTCATTTAATTTCCGGTTAGAAGCTGTCTGTTCCTCATTCATCCTGCGATTTAAGGCAATCTGTTCCTCACTGGTCTTTCGGATATCAGCCACCTGTCCGCTAAGACCTGCCTCAATCTCAGCCATTTTCGTCGTCACTTTATCCGCAAGCGCATCTACCTTTCTTCCAAACTCAGTAACGATCTTGTCCGCCTCTTCCTGACGTTCTGTTAAAATATGTTCTAACTCCTGTGCTTTGCCGGCTCTCTCATCCACAAGTGACTGCAGTTCCGCTGCCTTGCTCTCCTTTGCCTCTAAAAGCACCTGAAGCTGTTTTGCTTTCTCGCGAAACTCATCGATCTGATTGATCAGTAAATCTTCATTTTCCACGTCCTTTTGTGTCCTTTCCTGTTCCTGCGTGTGCATCTGTCCACTCTCTTCCGGCTTATTCCGGTTCAAAAGTCGTACATTCTGCGGCACCATCCGCTTTTTCCGGGGTTGAAGCTGTCTGAATACCATCTGCCATAAACCAGCCATCTGTGTTCACTTCTTCCCCCTTTCTGATTTTTCTGCACTACATCCCAGTATACTGACCTGTTGATATTCCATTAAATACCAACAGGTCAGCATACTATGGTTATTCTATCATTATCATTTTTCTTTGTAAACAATAAATTATTTTCCATTATGTTAAACATGTGGACTGTGAAACTTTATATTTTCATTAAAAATCGTATAGATGACAAAGAAGCGATTCCAACCGGAACCGCCTCTGTCAAAAAAGGGATTATTTTTTCTTAAATATGATTTCATTTCACAAATATTATGTTTTTGATTATCTACATAATTTTTTGAATTCATCAGCTACGAACTGGACTTTTGTTCCAATGACAACCTGAACAGCTGTTTTACTTGGTCTGATAACACCAGCAGCCCCTGCTGATTTGATTTTCTTCTCATCTACTAAAGAACTGTCTTTTACTTCAAGCCGAAGTCTTGTAATACAGTTATCAATATTTTTAATATTTGCTGCACCACCAACGCCTTCTAAAATTGCTGCCGCTACAGTTGTATAATCACTGCTCCCAAGGTCGACATTTTTCTCTGCTTCCACATCATCGTCTTCTCTACCAGGAGTTTTCAGATCAAACTTTGTGATAGCGAAACGGAATACAACATAAAATACAATAAATGCTGCAATACCAAGTGGAATGATCATCCAGGTATTCTTCGCTGCCGGAAGGGTTGCAGAGAAAAGAAGGTCTGTTGCTCCAGCAGAGAAACTAAAACCTGCTCTAAATCCAACTAATACCGTGATCACTGTGAAGATACCATATAATAATGCGTATACAACATAAAGTGCCGGTGCAAGGAACATGAACCCAAACTCAAATGGCTCTGTAACACCACAGACAAATGCACAGACAGCTGCGGAGGCAACCAGACCGATTGCAACTTTCTTCTTATTACTCTTAGCCGTCTGAATCATAGCAAGAGCTGCACCCGGAACACCGAACATCATACATGGGAAGAATCCAGACATATACATACCTAAATCCCATGTTACATCTGCAGACGTCTCGCCTGCCCAGAAATGTTGTAAATCCCCAAGTCCGATCGTATCAAACCAGAATACATTGTTCAGTGCATGATGTAATCCGGTTGGAATCAGCAATCTGTTTAAGAATGCATAAATACCTGCACCAACAGGACCAAATCCAACAATTCCTTCACCGATTGAAACTAATGCTCCAAATAATAAAGGCCAGATGAATAATAAGATTGCGGATACAATGATAGAAACAACGCCTGCAACGATTGCTACACAACGCTTACCACTGAAGAATGACAGCCAGTCAGGAAGCTTAGTTGATTTGAATCTGTTGTAGCAAAGTGCACCGATGATACCGGCGATGATACCGATAAATGGGTTTTCGATTTTGCTGAATGCGATAAATGCTGTTGTTCCTTCTTCCAGTGTTCTAAGAACAGATACTGCTCCAGTAGAAAGAAGGTTTGTGATCATCAGCCAGGATGCAAGTGCAGCAAGACCTGCTGTACCATCATGGTCATCAGACATACCAACACCAACACCGATTGCAAAGAGGAGTGCCATATGATCGATCAAGGCACCACCAGCTTTTACAAGGAAAAATCCGATCTGCTGAACAACACCAGTTACATCTCCACCCTGCATAGTAGATGGACACATTGCATATCCTAATCCCATCAGGATACCACAAATCGGAAGACAAGCAACAGGAAGCATAAGAGCTTTTCCTAATTTCTGTACGAATTTCATAGAATTCCCTCCTTAATAATCTCTCATTTTTAATCCCTTTTTATTTTAACCGGCAAATGAGTCTTCCGGTCAAAATCAACTCTGATCCTCCGGGTCTTCCACAAACCAGAGAACCATCTATGACAAAAGCGCAATGCGCTAAAGTCCGATTTTACAGTAGCTGTTCCCTAATACAGCCATTTCTTTCGTTACCGTTCAAAGCAACCCTCTATTCGTCCTCCGAATCCGCCATCGCAACACGGCGGATATGGAGTGTCAGATACAAAACTTCCTCTCCTGACAGCTTGCAGTCTGCCGTCTTTTCTATGTAATCTGCAAC
>OHTH01000729.1_pt1 | contig 17592 bp, 10 predicted proteins | sample 1578831 | NCBI WGS metagenome assembly OHTH01 (sample SAMEA3879590, study PRJEB24766) | human gut metagenome | biome: human-associated habitat; feature: feces | place: USA | collected 1985/1987 | reverse complement strand
TAGAGACAGAACAGTCGGATATTACTGTTGCACAGGCATATCTTCAAATTGTGTTGGCACGCTGCATAGGAAAATTAAATTTGGTAGAAAAGAGCAGTGTGGGGAGCAACGATCTTATTTACCAGACAGTTTCCTATATATCAGCAAATTTTAAGAAGAAGTTTTCGCTGGAAGAGATGGCAAAAGACCTGGGCGTGAGCAAATATGTTTTATCCAGACTCTTTTCCAAGACATTCCATAGAAACTTTAATCAATATCTTAACGATGCAAGGCTGAACTATGCATGCCATCGTTTGGAAAATACGAGTGATTCTATTACAAACATTTGTCTGGATAGTGGATTTGAAAGTCAGAGAACGTTTAACCGAGTATTTAAAGAAAGATATAAAATATCACCAAGTGATTATCGAAGTACTTGTGTGAAAGAGATGTTGTCATAAAAGGTTCTGTTGATCGAAATATTTACTTTGATTTTACAGTGCTATGTATTTGATTTCTTCACAGACTCCTTAAATCCTATAATTTCAAGCGTTTGCAAGTGCATTTGTATAGGATACTTGTTCCTGATATGCAGTAGGTAATATCTGAAATATATCTCGGAAGGCCGATGTAAATTTACTTTGGCTTTTATATCCCACAGCGGCGGCAATTTCCGAAATAGATTTATCTTTCTGCAACAGCATATTCGATGCCAACTTCATACGGTATTCTTTCATGTAAGAAGCGATGGGCATTCCATAGACTGCTTTGAAAACGGATTTCAAAGTAGTGGTGTTCATCAGGTACTGTTTTGACAACTCTTCAATTTTGGTAACTTTTTTGAAAAAATTTGGATTAGACCACCAGTTAGGGGCTAACCCTGTAACTTAACGAAATGACATTGAAGTAACATAAAAATAAGTTTTTTTGTACTGTACACAGGACAGTTCTTGACGTATACAACTGTGAAACGTATAATAGGCAAAGGATATTCAGACAGAAGATGGAGGAAATTTCATGGCATTAAGTAAAAAGCCGGTCAACGGCATGAAAGATATTTTACCGGAGGAGATGCAGATCCGGGATTATGTGCAGCAAGTCATCAAAGAGACTTACCGCAGTTTCGGATTTACGCCGATCGAGACACCTTGTATGGAAAATATTGCAAACCTGAGCAATAAACAGGGTGGAGAAAATGAAAAACTGATTTTTAAGGTAATGAAGCGCGGTGAAAAGCTGAAAGTCGCTGAAGCAAAAGAAGAAGCGGATTTAGTTGATTTTGGTATGCGTTATGATCTGACTGTTCCGTTAGTTCGTTTTTATTCGAATAATGCAAATGATCTTCCATCTCCGTTTAAGGCGATTCAGATGGGAAATGTCTGGAGAGCTGACCGCCCACAGCGTGGACGTTATCGTCAGTTTATGCAGTGTGACATCGATATTATCGGAGAGCCGACGAACCTTGCAGAGATTGAGCTGATCTTAGCAACAACTACAACAATCGGAAAACTCGGATTTAAGAATTTCGAGATCCGCATCAATGAGCGCCGGATCTTAAAGGCGATGGCAGCATACAGTGGATTTGCAGAGGAAGATTTCGACACTGTATTTATCATCTTAGATAAGATGGACAAGATTGGACTTGACGGTGTGGCAGAGGAACTCGAAAAAGAGGGCTATGCAAAAGAGTCGATCGAGAAATATCTTGCACTTTTTAAAGGTGTTGAGGAAGCAGAAAACGGCATCAAATATCTTGCAAAGACTTTGGAGGGATATTTAGATCCTGAGGTGGAGCGTAATCTTTTAGAGATCATCGATACCGTGGAGGGTGCAAAGGCGGCTTCCTTTAAAATGGTATTTGACCCGACTTTGGTTCGTGGTATGAGCTACTATACCGGAACCATTTTTGAGATCTCCATGCCGGAGCTTGGCGCAGCCTGTGGCGGCGGTGGACGTTATGATAAGATGGTTGGAAAATTTACCGGACAGGATGTGCCGGCATGTGGATTTTCCATCGGTTTTGAGCGTATCATCCTTCTTCTGATGGAGAGCGGATTTACGGTTCCGACACAGCGTCCGAAAGTTGCATACCTGATTGAAAAGGGATGCCCTGCAGAAAAACTCGGCGAGATCATCGGAAAGGCACAGGAAGAACGTGCGGCAGGCAAACAGGTGCTGGTTGTCCGCATGAACAAGAATAAAAAATTCCAGAAGGAAAAATTAGACGCCGAGGGATACAAAGAGATCATTGAGTTTTTCAATAAATAAAGTTTAATGACAGAGTGAATAATCTCTTCGAGATTGTAGAATTTTTTAATAAGTAAAAGGAAAGAGGTTTGCAGTAATGGCAGAATCAATGCAAGGCTTACACAGAAGCCATAGATGTACCGAGGTTTCAAATCAGAATATCGGTGAGACCGTAACCGTCATGGGATGGGTACAGAAGAGAAGAAATTTAGGAAGTCTGATCTTTATCGACTTAAGAGACCGTTCGGGTATCTTACAGCTCGTATTTAACGAAGAGAGTGTCGGCAAAGAGGGATATGAGAAGGCAGAGCGTTTAAGAAGTGAGTATGTGATCGCGGTAACCGGAAAAGTTGAAAAACGTTCCGCAGCAGTGAATGAGTCTTTAAAGACTGGTGATATCGAAGTGATCGCAACCGATATCCGCATCTTATCCGAGGCAGAGACACCTCCATTCCAGATCGAGGAGAACAGCCAGACGAAAGACGAAGTCCGTTTAAAATACCGTTATTTAGACCTGCGCAGACCGGATATCCAGAAGAACCTGATGCTCCGCAGCAAAGTTGCATATCTGATGCGTGACTTTATGGCAAAAGAGGGATTCCTTGAGATTGAGACTCCGATGTTATGTAAATCAACACCGGAAGGTGCAAGGGATTACCTGGTACCGAGCCGTGTCCATCCGGGACATTTTTATGCACTGCCGCAGTCACCGCAGCTTTACAAACAGCTTTTAATGTGTTCCGGTTATGACCGTTATTTCCAGATCGCAAGATGTTTTCGTGACGAGGATCTTCGTGCAGACCGTCAGCCGGAATTTACACAGGCAGATATGGAGCTTGCATTTGTGGATGTGGAAGATGTATTAGATGTCAACGAGAGACTGCTCAAATATATTTTCAAGGAAGCAATCGGTGTGGATGTGACACTGCCGCTGCCGAGAATGCCATGGCAGGAAGCAATGGACCGTTTCGGTTCCGATAAGCCGGATACACGTTTTGGCATGGAACTCTGTGACGTATCCAAAGTTGTAGAGGGCTGCGGATTCTCCGTATTCACAGGAGCACTCGAAAATGGTGGTTCCGTCCGTGGTATCAACGCAAAAGGACAGGCCGGCATGCCGCGTAAAAAGATCGACAAACTGGTGGAATTTGCAAAAGGCTACGGTGCAAAAGGACTTGCTTACCTTGCAGTGAATGAGGATGGCACTTACAAATCTTCCTTTGCAAAATTCATGACAGAGGATGAGTTAAAGGCACTTGTTTCTGCAATGCAGGGAGAGCCGGGAGACTTATTATTATTTGCAGCAGACAAAAACAAGATCGTATGGAATGTACTTGGAGCACTCCGTCTCGAGCTTGCAAAAGAGTTAGATCTGCTTGATCCAAACCAGTACAACTTTTTATGGGTAACAGAGTTCCCGCTGTTAGAGTGGTCTGACGAGGAGAACCGTTTTATGGCAATGCACCATCCGTTCACCATGCCGATGGAAGAGGACTGGGATAAGATCGATTCTGATCCGGGCAGTGTCCGTGCAAAAGCATACGATATTGTATTAAACGGTACAGAGCTTGGCGGTGGTTCCGTGCGTATCCATCAGGATGACATTCAGGAGAAGATGTTTGAGGTGCTCGGCTTTACCAAAGAGCGCGCACATGAGCAGTTTGGATTCCTGTTAGATGCATTCAAATACGGTGTTCCGCCACACGCAGGATTGGCTTATGGACTTGACCGTCTGGTCATGCATATGGTACACGCAGATTCCATCCGTGATGTCATTGCATTCCCGAAAGTAAAAGATGCATCCTGTCTGATGACACAGGCACCTGGAATCGTGGATAAAAAACAGTTGGAAGAACTGGGACTTGAAGTTGAGGAAGTGTCAGAAGAATAAGTAAAAATTTGACAGGGCGTCGGGGACGCCCTGTTTTTGTATATGGGGGAAATATGGGAGAGAAAGTTAAGAAAAAGGGAACATGGGATGCCAGATGGCTCACCATACCGGAGTTTGCCGATGCCTTGCCCGTTAATCTCTTTCACAAAGAACAGGTCCAGCCAGCTTTTGAAGGAGAAAAAACGGCAGAATTACAAAATGTCCATGTGTTTGTGCGCGGGCATTTTACTTTAGAGCGTGCACAGAAGATTTTCTGTAAGGTCACAGCCGATGACCATTATAAGGCATATCTGGATGGAGCGTTTATGGGGGAAGGACCTGCCGCGGCATATCATACGAAGTATTATTACAATGTTTTGGAACTGGGGACATTTGCTGCCGGGGAGCATGTGCTGGCACTCCATCTGTATTATCAGGGACTTGTGAACCGTGTGTGGAATAGCGGGGATTTGCGTTTTGCCTTTGCGGCGGAGCTGTGGGATGAAAAGGGAAAGGAGATACCGGTTTCTTTTTGCTTTTTGAAAACGGATTGTTATGAGGGAGAGACAGTCGGATACGAGACACAGTTTTTGGAAAATTTTGACAGCTCCCAATACCCATATGGGTGGAAAAATGCTAAGTTTGATGAGAGCGGCTGGAAAAAACCTGTTCCGGCAGGGTGGGCAGATTACACGCTGACGAAACAGCCGACGGAGATGCTCTCTTACATGGAATATCAGTTGGAGACGATAAAGCTGCACGCTGGTAATGAGCATCCACTAGAACCGATAAAGCTGTACTCTGATGCCGTACAGCCATTGAAACCGACAAAGTCAGAGCACAAATGTGCAGATCATAACAGTCATATACATCAGATCACACCGTCCGTGATAAGACAAGATCCCGATGGTTCGATCCTTCTGGATGCGGGCGAAGAGATCACAGGCATGATCCTGCTCACCGCGGAGGGGAAAGACGGCGATCAGGTGAAGTTGTTTTATGGGGAGGAACTGGATGAAACGGGCAGTGTGCGCTATGATATGCGGTGCAACTGCTGTTACAGGGAAATCTGGACGTTGGCAGATGGCAGATGTGAATTTGATCCGTATGATTACAAGGGATTCCGGTATGTTAAGATCGTGCCGGACGGGGGCGTTAAACTGTCGGATATCCGTTTTCTGGTAAGGCATTATCCGATGGATGAATCACTTTGTGAGTTAAAGACAGAGGAGAAAACATTAGAAAATATTTTTCAAATCTGCAAAAATGCAGTGCGTCTTGGAACACAGGAGAATTATGTGGACTGCCCGACGAGGGAAAAAGGTCAGTACTTAGGGGATGCGGTCGTGACGGCGCACGCGCAGGTACTTTTGACCGGAAAGACGGATATGCTGTTAAAATGCATCGATCAGTTTGCACAGACAGCGAGGGTCTGTCCGGGACTGCTTGCGGTTGCGCCGGGCGGCCTGATGCAGGAGATTGCAGATTTTTCACTGTTGTATTCGCAGCTCCTTTTGCTGTATTATCGTTTTACCGGGGAGAAAGAGACGGTGGACCGTTATTATGGAATCGCAGATGGGATTTTAAAACATTTTTCGCAGTATGCGAGGGAGGACGGTCTGTTAGAGCAGGTCGCTGACAAATGGAATCTTGTGGACTGGCCGGAAAATCTGCGGGATGGATATGATTTTCCACTGACGAGACCTGTGGTGGCGCTGGGCTGCCATAATGTGATCAATGCACTCTACATCGGGGCGATGGAGACACAGAATACGCTGGCAGAGATCTGTGGCAGGGAAATGCCGTATCAGACGAAAGAAATTAAAAAAGCATACCGGAACGCTTTTTACCGGGAAAAGACAGGACTTTTAGCGGACAGCGAGACGAGCAGCCACGCGGCACTGCATTCGAATGTTTATGCGATGTACTTTCATTTACTGCCAGAAGCGGACGAAGAGAAAATACTGACGTTTATGAAACAGAAGGGATTTTCCTGCGGCGTGATGCTGAGCTATTTTGTGCTGCGTGTGTTCGCAGAACGCGGACAGTACGATATGGTGTATGAGCTGCTGGTCAATGAGGACGAACACGGATGGGTCAATATGCTGCGCGAGGGCGCAACGACCTGTTTTGAGGCCTGGGGGAAAGACCAGAAATGGAATACCAGCCTGTGCCACCCCTGGGCATCTGCACCGGTCCCGATTTTGATCGAGGAGATCGCGGGGGTACATATCGATGCGGCAGAGAAGGATGGATATTACTGGACACCGCACATCCCGGAGAAAATCAGGGAGTTTCGCCTCTGTGTGCCGGTGAAAGGGAAAAAAATCATTGTCGAAAAGAAAATGGGGGAAGCATATGCAGTTATCAGAGAAGACAAAGAATAAGTTAAAAGGCGTCATGCCTGTCACAAAAGAGGAGCGCGAGGATGCGCTGGCATCTGCATGCATGCAGGTAAAGCGTGTTCTGCCGGAATTTACGACAAAATTTCAGAATGCATACAGTGAAAATGGATTTTACCGTCCAATCGACAACGTGGAGTGGACGACGGGATTCTGGACGGGGGAGATCTGGCTTGCCTATGAATATGGCGGGGAGGACGTTCTGTTAAAGGCGGCAGAGATCCAGATGCAGGATTTCCTGCACCGGATCGAGCAGAAGATCTGTGTGGATCATCATGATATGGGATTTTTGTATACACCATCCTGTGTCGCAGGTTATAAGCTGACCGGTTCCGGGACGGGAAAAAGAGCGGCGCTCCTTGCGGCAGACCAGTTAAAGAGCCGTTTTCAGGAAAAGGGAGCATTTATCCAAGCGTGGGGCGCTATGGGAGAGCCGGAAAATTACAGGCTGATCATAGACTGTCTGCTCAACGTACCGCTGCTTTACTGGGCGTCACAGGAAACGGGAGATGAGAGTTACCGTCAGATCGCTGACCGGCATGTACATACCACACTTGAAAATGTGATCCGCCCGGACTTTTCGACCTGGCATACATTTTTCTTTGATCCGGTAACTGGAAATCCGGATCACGGGGCAACCTGTCAGGGCTACCGGGACGGTTCTGCCTGGGCGAGAGGCCAGGCGTGGGGAATTTACGGAACGTCACTCGCATACCGCTATACAAAAAGAGAGGAATACAAATATATTTTCCGTGGTGTCAGTAAATATTATATAGAGCATCTGCCGAAAGATCTCGTACCGTACTGGGATCTGGAGTTTTCGGATGGTGATGCACAGCCGAGGGATTCTTCCTCCGCCTCCATTGCAGCGTGCGGAATGCTTGAGATGGCAAAATACTTATATGATGAGGAGGCGGCATTTTACCGGGATCTTGCGGAAAAATTTATTGGTTCTGTATACCGGAACTATGCGGTAAAAGATTTTGAAAAATCCAACGGGATCGTACTGCACAGCACATATTCGAACCGTTCGCCGTATAATACCTGCAATCCGTGCGGTGTGGATGAGTGCAATAGCTGGGGCGATTATTTTTACATGGAGGCGCTGACGAGGCTGCAGAAAGACTGGCAGATCTACTGGTAAAGGGGAAGAGATGGAATTTTACAGGATAAATGCGCAGATGCTCCCGAAGGTAAATTTTGTGGATGAGACAGAGATAAGACCGCCTTATGTCCACAGGAAACGCAGGGCGGGAGAACAGATCTTATATTTTATCCGGCACGGGGAGATGCATCTGCTTGAGGACGGAAAGCCTCTGATCTTAAAGCCGGGGGATGTCTGTCTGCTGGATAAGGATCGCACGCATGAGGGAACAAAGGCGACGACCTGCAATTATTATTATGTACATTTCATGCATGGGGAGATGGAACTGGTCGATGCAAAAGAAGAGGAAGTCGCCAGGCAGCAGTTTGAACGCCGGAGAAAGGCGATGGCAAAGAAGCCGTGTGAGCCTTATGGAAGTTATGATGAGAGTGAGATCTGGCTGCCGAAATACTGGCATATCAAAAAAGTCACCGACCAGATCCACATTGATGAGCTGATCAAGCAGGCGATCGCGGAGGATTACAGCACGTTTGAGAATCATAAGATCCTCTGTGCCTGCCGGATACAGGAGGCGTTGATCGAGATCGCACGCTGTTTTGCGACAGCGGAACGCGAAAGGACTGCAGGCGGGTTCCCGGAAAGCTATTATAAAGTCCAGAAAATACAGGAATGGCTGAATGCGTCTTATGCGGCAGACATTTCGGGGGAGCGGTTAGAGGAGGAGTTTGACGGCAATTTTGATTACATGAACCGCATCTTTAAGCGCGTGACAGGACAGACCATTTTCCAGTATCTGACGGCAGTTCGCATGGAACATGCCAAGCGTCTGATCGCGCAGACGACGATGCATACCGGGGTGATCGGCCAGGAGGTCGGCTACCCGGATGAATATTATTTCAGCAAAGTGTTTAAGCGCAATGTCGGGATGTCACCGCGCGCCTACGCAGATTCTCTGTCAAAAAATAAATCATGAAAAGTCGCTAAAAGACAAAAAGTGTCACTATTCTCCATTGTATCATACCTCTGTTTTTTACTATGATGTGTTTAAAAGAAAACATAGACCGTAGTAAAAATGGAGGTATTTTTTATGATTATGAATAAAACAGAACTGTTATTAAGTGAGGGATGGAAGTTTCATTTTGGAGAATGTGAGGAGGCATGGTATCAGGGATATGACGATCGTGCATTTGAGCGTGTCATGCTGCCGCATGACTGGGCAGTGGCTTATCCTTTTTCAAAACAATATTCCAGCGGCACCGGATATCTCACGGGCGGGATCGGCTGGTACCGGCTGCATTTTTATCTGCCAGAGGAATATCAGGGGAAAGCGATCCGTCTGGAATTCGACGGTGTGTATAAAAACAGCCAGGTGTGGGTCAACAGTTATTATCAGGGAAAACACCCGTATGGTTACACCGGATTTTCCTATGATATCTCTGGGATCGCACATTTTGGGGAGCAGGAAAATGTGGTCAGTGTGAAAGTGACGCACACGGACATTGCGGATTCGAGATGGTACACGGGAAGTGGGATCACGCGGAAAGTCACTCTTGTGGTGGAAGAACAGGTGCATCCGGCAGAATATGGCGTGACGTTTGTGACAGAGAAACTTGTGGCTGATGGGAAAGAGTTTCCGGAAGTGCAGGCGGCAGTCAGTATCTGTCATGAGATATGCAACCAGACGAAGGAGCAGAAAACATGTGTGGTCTGCACAAAACTGTCTGATCCGCAGGGAACACCTGTGGCAGAGTGGAAAGAACAGGTACAGATCCCGGCAGGAAATACGGTATCCTGCAGCATGCATGGCACCATCCGTGATCCGAAGTGCTGGTCGCCGGAGCACCCGGATCTCTATGGGATGGAAACCTGGTATGAGACAACGGATGAGGATGGAAAGAAAATATCTTATCTTGCAGACACACAGAAGGTCGGGATCCGTGTGGCAGAATTTGACGCGGACCGGGGATTTTTCCTAAACGGTGTGCCGATGAAGATCAAAGGCGTCTGTGTGCATCATGATGCCGGCTGTCTCGGTGCTGCGGTGACAAAGGAGATCTGGCACAGACGGCTCGCAAAATTAAAGGAATGTGGCTGTAATGCGATCCGGTGCAGCCACAACCCGCATATGCTGGAACTGTATGAGCTGTGCGATACGATGGGATTTCTTGTGATGGATGAGGCGTTTGACGAGTGGGAAAATGCGAAAAATAAATGGTCTACGGGACACAATGTCTATCCGCCAAAACATCAGGGCTATTTTGAAGATTTCCCGGAATGGCACGAAAAGGATCTGCGCGCCATGGTAAGGCGTGACCGCAATCATCCGTCCATCATTTTGTGGAGCATCGGAAATGAGATCGACTATCCGAACGATCCGTACTGTCATCCGAGTTTTCTGGAGATGACCGGAAATAACGACGCGAATAAACCGGCGGCAGAACGGCAGTATGATCCGGCAAAACCGGACATGCGAAGACTGCTTCCGATCGCCGAAGAACTTTCCAGTATTGTAAAGAGTGAAGATAAGAGCCGTCCGGTCACCATGGCGCTTGCCTACCCGGAGCTGTCTGCAAAACTTGGTATATTAGAGCATCTGGATGTGGCAGGCTACAACTATAAGGAGCAGTATTACGAAGCCGACCACAGAGATTTCCCACAGATCCCGTTTTTAGGGAGTGAAAACGGACACAGCTATGAGGCGTGGGATGCGGTAAAATCAAACGATTATATCAGCGGACAGTTTTTGTGGACGGGGATCGATTATTTAGGGGAGGCACATGGCTGGCCGGTTCATGGATCGGGAGCCGGGATTTTGGACTGCGCCGGATTTGAAAAAGCAAGATATTTCCGCAGGAAATCGTTGTGGTGTGAAGAACCGCAGCTTTATCTTGCCACAAGACTGTGGAGTGAGGAGTCTGCCGAGTGGATTCCGTGCCAGGAAAACTGGAATTATAAAGCCGGAGAAAAAGTCATCGTAATGTGTTACTCAAATCTGCCGGAGACAGCTGTTTTTATCAATGGAAAAGAGGCTGGCAGACAGATCGGCTACAACGACGACGGTGCATATCGTTTTGAGGTACTCTGGGAGGCAGGGATCCTTGAGGCAAGCGGTTATGATGAAAACGGAAATATCATAGAACAGGAGAGACTGCTTACCACGCAGAACGCTGCTGGCATCAAGGCAGAGGTCTATCAGCCGGAGGAGATTCCTTTCCAAGAGACACAGAAAAACGGATATCTCTATCAGGTCGCGCTCACACTTGTGGATCAAAATGGGCAGAAGGTTGTCTGGGATGACAGAAAACTGCGTGTGGCAGTGAGCGGGGCAGGCATGTTAGCAGGGATCGAGAACGGGGATCTGTCGGATGTGACTCCATATGCGGAAAATGCGAGAAAGACAAAGGACGGAAGGCTCATGATCTATGTGAGAAGAATAAAAAAGGGAAAGATCCGTGTAGAAATTTCAGAGACAGACAGCATAGCACAAAAGAACTGCATAGCAGAAAAAGGAGGAATGCATCTTGAAGTGGAAATGGATTGATGCAGACTGCACCAGCGTTACCACGGCAGAGGGAACGCTGACGCTGAAAGGATTGTTTATCCCGTTGTTTATTGAACAGCTTTTGATGAATATGACCGGTACGGTCAATACGCTGATGCTTGGGCACTATGCGGATGATGCAGTCGCGGCAGTCGGTGCGGCAAACCAGGTGATCGGATTTTTGTACACGTTTTATGCGGTATTCAGCGGCGGCGCATCGGTCGTCATCAGCCACAGACTGGGGGCGGGAGATGAAAAAAGGGCGTCGGATGCAGCGTTTACCTCCATCGTGTGCGGAGGTGCAATCAGCCTGATCTTAGGAACGATACTGGCATTTTTTGCAGGTGCAGTCATGCGTCCGATGCAGTTAGAAACATCGGTGTATGAGATGGCGGTGGTATATTTTCGCATCTGTATCGGCTTTTCCGTACTGCAGGGCATTATTTCTGCTATCTCCGCGGTACTGCGCAGTTATGGAAAACCGAAACTTGCAGTGACGGTATCTTTGTTTATGAATATCGTGAATGCAGTGTTAAATTACGTTGTGATTTTCCAGCCGGTGAAAATTGTGCCGGAGGGCGTGGAAGGTATCGCAATGGCAAACGTGGCAAGCCATGGGACGGCGCTTTTACTTGGCGTCTGGTTTCTGTTCCATTGCGGACTGCATCTTGATTTTGCATCGAAAAATTTAAAGACATTATCCTGCGTGGGTGGAATCTTAAAGATCGGACTGCCGGGAGGGATCAGTTCCCTGTCGTATTCCTTTTCACAGATCGTGTCAACATCGATCTTAGCAGTGCTTGGAACAGCGGCGCTCACCGCAAAGATCTATGTTTCATCCATCGTGTTTTATGTCTATGTGACCGGAATGTCACTCGGGCTTTCCACCGCGATCCTGATGGGATGGATGACGGGTGCAAAGGAGTATGAAAAGGCATACCGGCTGAACCAGCAGGTGTTAAAAATCGCGGTCAGCTTAAATATCGTGCTTTCGGTTCTGATCTTTCTCTGCCATAGACCGTTGATGCATTTATTTACGCAGAGTGAGGAGATCATCGGGATGACGGGAGTGATCTTTTTTATCGATATTTTTGTGGAGATCGGGCGCGCATTTAACCATGTTGAGGACAATTCACTCCGGGGAGCGGGGGATGTGTTCTTCCCGATGGTCATCGCCGTGATCTCCTGCTGGGGCGTCAGCATTTTGTTTGCATATCTGCTTGGGATACGCCTTGGGATGGGACTGGCAGGATGCTGGATCGCGTTCATGCTCGATGAGATGTTCCGCGGAAGTATCTTTTTTATCCGTTTCCGCTCACGAAAATGGACGAAAAAAAGAATCTGACCCTATATTGACAAACCTGCAAAATCCCGATAAAATTAACTTGAAAACGTTTTCAAATATGACTTTTAAGGGGGATGGCCGATGGGCAGTGAGTTAAATATTTATAAAATTGCACAGGAAGCGGGAGTTTCACCGGCAACAGTGTCGAGAGTCATGACAAAAAATGCGAGGGTGAGCGAGGAAAAGAGAGCGCGTGTGGAAGCAGTGATCCGCAAATATGATTACAGGCCAAACGCGCTTGCGCAGGGACTGATCAAGACGAAAACGAACGTCATCAGTGTGCTTGCTGCAGATCTGGTCAATCCTTATTATTCATCCATGGTGGAAAACTGTGAGAAGGAGATCATTGCGCGCGGGTATGTGCCAATGATCTGCGGAACATTAAGCAATCCGGATCTTGAGGTGGAATATATTCAGAAAATGTTTGACATGCGTATGGATGCGATCATCATTATCGGGGGAAAATCAGACAGCCTTGTCACGGAGCCGGAATACGCAGATCTGATCAACCGTGTCGCTGAATCCATCCCGGTCATCACAACAGGAAAAGTGGAGGGCGGTGAGTGCTGCCAGGTCACAATCGACGAGGCAGAGGGTATGAACCAGAGCATGGAGTGTCTGATCGGTTTAGGACATAGAAGGATCGCACTGATCGGCGGAGTCGAGGAGATGAAATCCACCTATGATAAACGCATCCGCTACCGCAGTCTGCTGCGAAAGAACGGTCTGACCTACCGTGAGCGCTATGTGATCAATTCCAATTATTCGGTCGAGGGCGGTTATCAGGGATTTGAGGCACTCTTTCAGGGAAATAAGACACTTCCCACGGCGGTGATCGCGATCAACGACTACAGTGCAGTGGGTGTGATGCGCTCCATCAAAGAGCATGGATTTAGGATCCCGGAGGATATTTCTCTCATCAGTTTTGATAATACGTTTATTGTAGATACCGTCATACCAAGGCTGAGCAGTATTTCCTATGATTATGAAGCATTTGGAAAGCTTTTGGTTGACACCGCATTAGATAAGATTGGCGGAAAAGAAGTACCGGAGGTACAGAAAGTAACACCGACTCTGATCATCAGAGAATCCGTAGCGGAGTTAAAACGGTAAAATCCGTTAGAATGACGGAAAAATAAAATAAATGTGAAATAAATATGTACAAAAAGTAAAATAACCTGTTGACAACTCATAATATGTATTGTAATATAACAATATGAAAAGGGTTTCAAATTAAAAAGCACTATAAAATACACAACTGGTGTAAAAGCCGGCTGCATGGATGGTGTTTACGCAGCGAAGGTGTAAGATAAGTGCGGGAAACATGCAAAAAAGAAGATATAAAGGCGTTTCTGACACTTAAGATCAAAAAATATTACACCTTATGGAAGATGGCAGACAGTTTTGTGAAAAATATAAGTGCTTTGTTTTTACAAGGTTTTGAAATCGGTTTCAAGAAAACGTTGGAGAGGGGAAAATATATGAAAAAGGAGAACGGTGTTACAAAACAGGTTGGCAAAAAACTAAACTTCTGGCAGAAACTCTGGAAGTACCGTGTACTGACACTGATGTGTGTCCCGGCAATGATTTTTTTCTTTGCATTTAACTATATGCCATTGCCAGGAATCTATGTTGCGTTTGTTAAATACAATTACCGCGATGGTATTTTTGGTAGCAAATTTGTAGGGTTACAGAATTTTGAGTTCCTCTGGGAATCAGGAAAACTTTTATCACTGACGAAAAATACAATTTTATATAATCTGGCATTTATCCTTCTTGGAAATTTACTTGCGGTCGTGGTAGCGATCCTTTTAAATGAAATGAGATGTAAATGGTTCAAGAAAGTATCACAGACGATGATGTTTCTTCCATATTTCATTTCACAGGTTTTAGTCGGATTTCTGGTATTTAACTTATTAAATTATGATACCGGATTTGTAAATGAGATCCTTACTAGACTTGGAATGGAAAAATGGGGACCTTACAGTGATCCACATGTATGGCCGGTACTTTTGGTTATCATTTATCTGTGGCAGCAGACAGGTTACAACTCCGTTGTATATTTTGCATCTATCTGCGGAATTGACGCAGAGATGATAGAGGCATCCAAGGTCGATGGAGCAAATGCATTTCAGAGGATTCGTTACATATTGCTCCCGAGTTTAAAACCTACCGTGATCATCCTGTTACTGTTTGCATTGGGCGGCATCGTAAAAGGTAATTTCGGATTGTTCTACAATATCATTGGTACGAACTCCTTATTATATGACACGACAGATATTATTGAGACGTTTGTTTACAGGGCTACGATGACAGATTTTAACTTCTCGACAGCGTCGGCAGTCGGTCTGTATCAGTCAGTCGTTGGTTTTGTGATCGTTATGATCGTAAACTATGTGGTTAAGAAAATTGAACCGGATTATTCCCTGTTTTAATATCTATGGAGGTCGACTATGAAGAAAAATAACAGCAATAAAGTAAAACTTGGAGCTTCTGATAAGATTGTGCGGGGATTTGGATATGTAGTGATTACAATCTATGCACTGGCATGTATATTTCCATTCCTGTTGATTCTTGGAAGTTCATTTACGGCAGAAGAAGTGATCCGTACGGAAGGTGTACAGTTGATTCCGAAACAGTTTACACTGGCAGCTTATGAGATGGTCTGCAAGGGCGGTGGTATCTGGAAATCCTATCTGCTCACGATCATCCTGACGGTGGTCGGTACGGCGGTCGGACTGACAATCATAGCAATGACAGGTTATGCACTGCAGAGAAAAGATTTCCCGTTCCGCAACGGAATTTCCTTCTACATATATTTTACAAGCCTGTTTTCCGCAGGACTTGCACCGTACTATCTTCTGATGACACAGACTTACCACTTAAAGGACAGCTATTTTGCAGTTTTATTACCGCTTATGATGTCGCCGTGGCTGATCATCATGATGAAAAACTTTGTGAAGGCGATCCCGCATGAGATTACAGAGTCCGGCAAGATCGACGGCGCCGGGGATATGAAGATCTTTGTTTCCCTGATCCTGCCAATGTTAAAACCGGCACTTGCGACGATCGGATTATTCCTTGCACTGGGATACTGGAATGAATGGTATCAGTCCTCTCTCTTCTTAAGCTCGAAAGTGGATGTAAAACCGTTACAGTATACATTATATGAAGTTGTAAATAAAATGGATCAGCTTAAAAACTCCATTGCAGGACAGTATATATCATTGGCAGATATTCCGACAGAGGGAATCAAGATGGCAAATGCGATTCTTGCAACCGGACCGATCATTTTCCTGTATCCATTCGTTCAGAAATATTTTATCAGCGGTATTACCGTTGGAGCCGTAAAAGGCTGATCGATACGATTATCGCTCTGCATGGGGCAGAGTCATAATAAAAGCAGTTTTGTCTTAGAAAAAGACAGATCTGCTGCAAAAATAAATCATATGGAGGGTATGGTATGAAGAAAAGATTTAAGAGACTTGGGGCAATGTTACTCGCAGGTACAATGTTACTTGGCGCCACAGCCTGTGGCGGAGGAAGCAATTCTTCCACAACAGGAAATGCAGCAAAATCGGAAGACAGTGCATCCACTACGGAAACAGGGGGAACGACAAGTAGTGGTGACATTGACACATCCGAACATGTAGTGATCACTTATATGGTGACCGGTGATAAACCGGATGGTAAGAGCGCAGAGCGTCTCGATGAGATGATGGAAAAACTGAATGCGATCCTGACCGAAAAAGTAAATGCAGAACTTGAGATTTATTACATCGGATGGACAGATTATCTCTCCAACTACAATCTGACACTGGCACAGATGGATGGTTCTGTCGACCTTGTCGGAACTGCTTCTGACTGGCTCGATGCCTGGCCAAACGCAAAGAACGGAGCATTCTTAGAGCTTTCCGAGGATATGTTAAAGACCTACGCACCAAAAACATGGGAGAGCGTAAGCCAGGATCACTGGGATCTGTGTAAATATAACGGCTCAATCTATCTGATCCCGGAGGATAATTACGCACAGTGGACCAACCATGGATTCATCTATCGTCTTGACTGGGCAAAAGAAGCAGGACTGACAGATGGTGTCAAGAGCTGGGAAGACCTTACAACTTACTTTAAATATGTAAAAGAAGCATATCCGGATGTGATTCCATGGGATTCTGACGGTACACAGTATGCACAGATGGCAAACGGCTGGATCACCTCCCACAGCAATTTTGTTGCAATCGACGGTGTCTGTTCCGGCGCATTATGGGGCGGTACAAAAGATGACCTTTACACGATCACAACACCTGCATACACAGACACAGATATGATGGTTGAGTATGCAAAATTAATGAAAGAATGGGATAACATCGGCGTATGGAAGACAGATGTATTAAACAATACTGCTTCCTCAAACCGTGATGATTACCGTATCGGTCGTGTTGCAGCAGAGCAGCACCACACACAGACCTGGACAGATCTTTGCAGTGCAACTCCGTCAAATACGATTTATCAGGATGATCCGGATGCAGAGTCAGGTTTCTTCTACTTCGGAGAAGAGACCGGAAACGTGGTAGCACTTTCCATCACACACGGTGCAATGGCAGTTTCCTACGGTTCTGAGAACCCAGAGAGAGCTCTGATGGTTTATGATTTACTGAGAAATGATGCTGAGTGCTACGATCTGATCAACTATGGTCAGAAGGGTGTTCAGTGGGATGTAAACGATGAAGGTCTTCGTACTGTTCCAGAATCCTATAATTCTGATACTGAGTCCATCACAACTAACTTCTGGTGGGGACGTAACGATCTGTTAGAGATCCGTGACGCTACAAAGGATTGGGACAAGATTGATGTTATGTATAAAGAATTAGAAGATGCATCAATTGGTTATCCTTATGGTAAGTTTGTTGCAAATGTTGATGACATTCAGTCCTACATCAACAATATCGGTGAGGTTAACACAAACTACATGAAGCAGATCGCAAGTGGTAAGTACACTGGCACCGCAGAAGAGATCGTTGCTGAGTATCAGCAGGCTTTAAAGGATGCAGGTATGGATATCGTTATCGAAGAGCTTCAGAAGCAGTTAAATGAAGTTTACGG
>OHTH01000726.1_pt1 | contig 17666 bp, 15 predicted proteins | sample 1578831 | NCBI WGS metagenome assembly OHTH01 (sample SAMEA3879590, study PRJEB24766) | human gut metagenome | biome: human-associated habitat; feature: feces | place: USA | collected 1985/1987 | reverse complement strand
TCACAGTCAAGTTCTTCAGCAATCGCTGAAGGACCTGGATCAGGCTTACATCAATTTTTTTCGGAAGCGGGCTAATTTTCCGAAGTACAAGAAAAAATTCCGGCATGACTCCATCAGATTTCCGCAGGGCGTTGAACTTGATGAGGCTAAGCAACAGATCAGATTGCCGAAAATCGGCTGGGTAGGATATCGAAAAAGCCGAGATATCATGGGAGCTATAAAGAATGTCACCGTCAGCCGACGTGGCGAGAAGTGGGATGTCAGCATACAGACTGAGTATGAAGTTTCCTTACCTGCTGCGAACCCTTCCGAAATAGGAATAGACATGGGTGTCAAACGTTTTGTGACTATGTCAAACGGTGACTTCGTCGAACCTCTCAACCCTTTCAAGCAGGAGCAGGAAAAACTTGCAAAACTTCAAAGAAAGCTTGCGAGACAAAAGAAAGGAAGCAGAAACAGCACAAAGACAAAGCGAAAAATTGCTCGATTGCACCGCTATATAGCCGACAGCCGAAGAGATTTTCTTCAGAAGACCTCGACAAAGATAGCTAAAAACCACAGCATCGTATACGTTGAGGATCTAAAGGTCTCGAACATGTCTGCTTCTGCCGGCGGAACAAAAGAATCCCCGGGCAAAAACGTCCGGCAGAAGAGCGGACTGAATCGATCTATTTTGGATCAGGGATGGTATAGCTTTTTCCAGATGCTCTCCTACAAATTAGAGCGGGGAGGAGGAAAGCTGATAAAAGTAGATCCCAAAAACACGAGCCGAACTTGTCCGCGATGCGGACTCGTCTCGGCAGAGAATAGAAAATCGCAGGCGACCTTTGCATGCATTGGCTGCGGTTACCGCTCCAACGCAGATGAGGTCGGAGCGATAAATGTATTAAGGGCCGGACGGGCCCAGTTAGCCTGTGCAATGAGTGGTGCAGTAAGGCCGCTGTCAGCAGGAACCCGAAGAGACCCACTGCAGCACTAGGCTACGGCCGCTGCAGAGGTGGTATGGAATCCTCGCCATTCATGACGAGGAGGACGTCAATTTCTGTAACGCTGCGCCAAATGTCTTGCCCCGGAAGACTAAGGTTCTTTTACAACTTCGGCGAAGAGGTCATAGTCGGAAGAATCCGTGACTTTGACGTCCACAAAGTCTCCAGGCTTCACATTCGGATTGTTTTCAATAAAGACTAAGCCGTCAATATCCGGAGCGTCGGCAGTAGATCTGGCCGTCGCAATACCGTCTTCATCGGGCGCTTCATCCACTAAGACTTTGATCGTCTTGCCTACTTTCTAGCGCAGAAGTTCTTTGGAGATTTCGCTTTGAACTTCCATGAAGCGCTCTCTTCTTTCTACGCGAACGCTTTCCGGAAGAGCTCCGGGCAGATCATTCGCAGCCGCGCCTTCTACGGGAGAATAAGCAAAGCAGCCAACGCGGTTGAGACGAGCTTCTTTCAGGAAGTCCAAGAGGTACTGGAATTCTTCTTCAGTTTCTCCCGGGAAGCCGGTGATGAACGTTGAACGAATCGTGATGTCCGGACAAATCGCACGCCAGGCATTGATGCGTTCCATGTTGTATTCGCTTCCCGGGCGTTTCATGGCCTTCAGAATTCTCGGATGAGCGTGCTGGAAAGGAACGTCGAGATACGGCAGGATCTTGCCTTCAGCCATCAGCGGAACGATTTCATCAACGGAGGCATACGGGTACATGTAATGCGGACGTACCCAAACGCCGAGTTTGCCGAGCTCTTCGAATAAGACCTTAATGTTGGTCTTCACGGCCCGTCCGCCGATGAAGTCCAGTTTGTACTTCACATCCTGACCATATGCCGCCGTGTCCTGCGCAATGACGAGCAGTTCTTTCACACCGCTCTTGACGAGATTAGATGCCTCACGAACGACGGAACCGATCGGACGGGATACCAGCGGACCTCTCAGCGAAGGAATAATGCAGAACGTGCAGTGATGGTTGCAGCCCTCGGCAATCTTGAGATAGGCATAGTGTTTCGGGGTCAGAAGAACGCCGCCTGCAGGCACCAAGTCACCGAAAGGCTCATGCGGTCTCGGAAGGTTGTCATGCACCAGACGGAGGACCTCTTCGGTCTGCTCAGGACCTGTCACGCCGAGCAATTTCGGGAAACGCAGGGCGACGAAGTTGCCTTCCTCGGTATTTTTACCGCCCAAGCAGCCGGTCACAATGACCTTGCCGTTTTCGCTCAACGCTTCGGAAATCGCTTCCAGAGACTCTTGAACTGCGGCATCGATGAAGCCGCAAGTGTTCACGATCACAAGATCAGAGTCTTTGTAGGTCGAGCTAATGAGGTACCCTTCGGCTCTGAGTTCGGTAACGATGCGTTCACTGTCGACAAGCGCTTTAGGACAGCCCAGAGAAACAAAACCCACGCGGGGAGGACGTTTGGTCATTTACTTACTTCACAAGTGGTCGTTTAAGAGTTTCGGCAGCGGCTTCATAGCCTCCGAGATTACGGATATTTTTATATCCGAGCTTGCTGAGGATCTGACTTGCCATTTCCGCACGGCGCCCGGAACGGCAGTAAAGCTCAATATCATCGTCAGGCTTGGCACCTAAGGCCTTAAATTGATCCACAAAGTCCGGCGCGGAATAGTTAGCAACCAAGGCGCCTTCAACCTTACCCGTCGTCGCAATTTCTGACGGAGTACGAACGTCAACCAAGAAAGTTTTAGCTTGAGCAGCAGTCATCATCAGTCCAAATAGAACAGCTATTCCTAAAATCTTCTTAATCATAATTTTTCCTTTCGCATATGCATAGATGAGTTTATTATATAACTCCTTGAGATTTTCGTCAAATATATTATAATATAAATATTCATGATTATAAATATTCAGCACCTTAGAATATTTACAGGAAATAAGGAGGAACATCATGGCTTTAGACGGAATAGTCATTTCAAATATAGTTGCAGAGCTAAACAGCACGATACTAAACTCAAAAATCAGTAAAATCGCAGAACCTGAGGCAGATGAGCTGCTTCTTACCCTAAAGGGTCCAAACGGCTCTTTCAGGCTTTCGATGTCTGCAAGTGCATCGCTTCCATTCATCTACCTGACACCCACAAATAAGGTAAGCCCTCTCACTGCCCCTACATTTTGCATGGTTTTAAGAAAGCATATAGCAAACGGACGCATCACAAAGATTTACCAGCCTGGCATGGAGCGTATCATAAACTTTGAAATCGAGCACTTAAACGAGATGGGCGATCTATGCCACAAGGTGCTTATTATCGAGCTGATGGGCAAATATTCAAACATCATCTTTACCGACTCCGATGGTACGATAATAGACAGTGCCAAGCGTATTCCCGCATCCGTAAGCTCTGTGCGTGAGGTGCTTCCGGGCAGAGCCTACACCATCCCCGCGACACAGGAGGATAAATATAATCCTCTGACTGTAGATTCGAAGCAGTTTGTTGATATTATATCAGCAAAGCCGCTTACTGTTTCAAAGGCTATCTACTCATCCTTTTCCGGCATCAGCCCACTTGTGGCAAATGAGCTGGCTCACAGGGCAGGCCTTGACGCGGACTCCCCTGTAGCTGCCTACTCACACGATGAGCTTTTGCACCTGGGAAGCAACTTCACATGGATGATGGAGGACATAAAAAATAATCGTTTTACGCCGAATATCGTGCGTGACGGCAATGAACCAAAGGAATTTTCTTCAATAGAGCTGACTCAGTATAGCGATTTAACGGTCACAAAATATGAATCTATATCAGAGGTTTTAGAGCTTTACTACTCTGAGAGAAACACCTATACACGTATACGCCAGAAGTCAGCTGACCTGAGAAAACACGTAAATACCCTCTTGGAGCGAAACCAGAAGAAATATTCCCTGCAGATGAAGCAGCTTAAGGACTCCGAAAAACGCGAAAAGTACAAGGTGTACGGCGAGCTTATCAACGCATTCGGCTACGGACTTACACCGGACGACAAGTTTCTTGAAGCAGCAAACTATTATGATGACAACAAAATCATCAAAATTCCTATCGACAACACAAAAACTCCTGCCGAAAACGCGCAGAAATACTTTGACAAATACGGAAAGATGAAACGTACTGCCGAAGCATTGAACGAGCTGATTCTTGAAACAAAAAGTCAGATAGACCATCTCGAATCAATCCAGAATTCACTGGATATCGCTTTAAGTGCTGACGACCTCGTCCAGATAAAGGATGAGCTGATAGAATACGGTTTTATCAAAAAAGGAAAGGGTTCAAAGAAACAGAAGGTAAAGAGCAAACCCTTCCACTATATCTCATCGGACGGCTTTGATATGTACGTTGGCAAAAACAACTACCAGAACGATGAGCTCACATTCAAGCTGGCAACCGGAAACGACTGGTGGTTCCACGCCAAGGGCATGCCCGGCTCACATGTCATTGTAAAAGCTGAAAACAAAGAGCTGCCGGACAGCACCTTTGAGGAGGCCGGCAAGCTCGCAGGCTACTACTCAAAGGGCAAAAATGCCGACAAGGTAGAGATAGACTATCTGCAAAAGAAAAATGTCAAAAAGCCAAACGGTGCCGCAGCCGGCTTTGTCGTGTATTACACAAACTATTCTCTCACGATTCACCCGGATATATCCGATATCAGGCAGATTGAGTAAGCAGATTATACTTATTTCATAACAATTTCATAACCATTCCAATACGCTTAAAGTAAAAAGCTGATATACACATGCATAGTCCTGCATGCGATATCAGCTTTTATTTTAGCCATTTAAGCTCATCACAGATTCATCCTCTTTAATTGTTCTTTTGCAAATTCATCCATTTTCTTTTTCAGTATTCTGTTTTCCGCTGTACAAAGCGCCGGGTCTGCTTCAAGCACCTCATCCACCATCTCAGATGCTTCCTTTAGCACATCGCTGTCCTGATACACATCCGCAAGTGCAAACGCAAGGTCTCCACTCTGCCTGATTCCAAAGAAATCCCCGGGACCTCTGAGCTTTAAATCCTCACTTGCTATATAAAAGCCATCATTTGATTTATTTAGTATCTCCAGACGTTTTTTTGATTTCTTTGAATTTGACGAATTGATGAAAATGCAATACGACTGTGCATCCCCCCTGCCCACACGGCCTCTTAGCTGATGAAGCTGTGCAAGTCCAAACCTGTCTGCATTTTCTATCATCATGACGGTTGCATTGGGCACATTTACACCAACCTCCACGACTGTTGTGGACACAAGCACCTGCGACTCATTATTTGCAAAGCGCTGCATCACCTCATCCTTTGCCTTGCTCTTCATCCTGCCATTAAGCACATCTACCGTGATATCCTTTGGCAGTGCCGCTTTAAGCACATTTGCATAGTCTGTGACATTTTCCCCTTCCGAGTTTTCGGTTTCCTCCACAAGAGGGCATATAACATACGCCTGATGGCCGGCTCTCACCTGCTCCTCGATGAAGCTGTAGGCCTTTGGCCTGAATGCCGTGCCAACCACACAGTTCTTGATCGGAAGCCTCTTTGCCGGCACCTCATTTATGACAGAGATATCCATATCACCGTATATGATTATTGCTAACGTACGCGGTATCGGAGTGGCACTCATCACAAGTATATGTGGCTTTCTTCCCTTATCCGAGAAGCTCTCTCTCTGCTTCACGCCAAATCTGTGCTGCTCATCTGTAATAACAAGCGACAGATTGGAAAAATCCGCTTTCTCCTGTATGAGCGCATGAGTGCCTATAATAAGCGCATTTTTCTCGTTTTCAAGGCGCGCATAGGCTTCTCTTTTCTGCTTTGCCGTCATGGAGCCGGTAAGAAGCACAACAGGACTGTCAAGTCCAAACTGACCAACCAGTGAGCAAAATGTCTCATAATGCTGGTTTGCAAGCACCTCCGTCGGAGCCATTATGGCAGACTGATAGCCACATTTTGACGCCCACGCCATAAGAAGAAAAGCAACAATCGTCTTTCCTGAGCCCACATCGCCCTGAATAAGCCTCTGCATCACATAAGGACTTTTAATATCCTGCTTTATCTCATCTATCGTCTTTTTCTGCGCGCCTGTCAGCTCATACGGAAGCTTCTCAATCAGTCCGTCTATAAAAGCATCATCCGTAAACTCAAACTCATTTTTGTCCTTCTGCTGCTTTTTATTCTGATACCGCATGCCCATGATAAAGAGAAAAAACTCATCAAAAACAAGCCGTCTTCTTGCCTCCACAAGAGCGTCAAAGTCATCAGGGAAATGTATCTGCTTCATAGCATAATTATACTCGCAAAAACCGTATCTGTGCCTTATATCCTTAGGCAGGTAATCTGACAGCAGTGTATCATGTGACAGAGTCTCCTTTATCGTCTTGACTATCAGATTGTTTGTCACACCGCTTGTCACGGAATACACAGGCTGCAGTGTATCGCGTATAGCCTCGTACTTTTGCACCTCATACACCACAGGCTGCTCCATGACATATCTGCCGCCCTTTGGCTTAATATGTCCGTAAAATATAAGATGTCTCCCCTGCACAAGCTGTGCCTTAAGGTATGGCATACGGTACCATACCAGCTGTATCATATGCCCGGGCGAGCCGATATCCTGCAATGTAATCTGCATTCTCGCTGTATTTTTCACTACAGGTGCCTTTTTAATCACAGCATGGATGGCATAGGTGCTGCTCTCATTTACATTATTCAGTTCATCAATATCCGTTATTTCCGGAAACTTTACATAATCCCGGGGAAAATGAAGGAGTATATCACCTACGGTGTATACTCCCATTTTAGCAAATGCTTTTTGTGTTTTTTCCCCGATTCCCTTAACCGCGGTAATCGGTGAAGCTATATCCATATTTGCTCCTAAATATAATAAATATCATTTATATTCTTTAAAAGGCTTTACTCTACAGAAATAACATAATAGTAGATTGGCTGTCCGCCATCGTTGACCTCAACCTCTACATCAGGATATTTCTCTTCGATTGCTGCCGCAAGCTCATTAGCTGAGTCCTCATCAGAATCACTTCCGAAATAGATGCTGACAATCGCTGAATCCTCATCTACCATGGCATCTACCATCTCAAGTGTGGTAGCCTTTAAGTCTGTTCCAACAGAAAGGATGCTCTTGTCTCCGATTCCCATGAAGTCGTTCTGCTTGATGGTTTTTCCGTCAATCTCAGTATCACGGACTGCATATGTCACCTGTCCTGTCTTGACATTTTCTATCTCAGCCATCATCTGCTCTTTATTCTCCTCGACACTGTGGTCAGGTATATAATTTACAAGCGCTGTGATACCCTGTGGGATAGTCTTTGTAGGGATAACAATAATCTGTTTATCCTCAACAAGGTCTACTGCCTGGTTTGCAGCCATGATGATATTCTTGTTGTTTGGCAGGATAAATACTGTCTTTGCATTTACATGCTCGATAGCGTTGAGCATATCCTCTGTGCTAGGGTTCATGGTCTGACCACCCTCTATGAGATAGTCCACTCCAAGGCCTCTAAACACTTCATTCATGCCTTCTCCGATTGAAACAGATACAAAGCCCATTTCCTTTGCAGGCATGTTATTTGTCTTTTCATCAGCCTGAGCAGCTTCATAAGCCTCTTCCTCAGCCTTCTGCTGTGCTGCAAGCTTCTGTGAATCCTTGATGAGCTTTTCCTGATGCTCCTCACGCATATTGTCGATCTTTATCTTGCTGAGTGAGCCGAAGGTAAGTGCCTTCTGCAGTGCAAGTCCAGGGTCGTTTGTATGTACGTGAGTCTTTACGATCTCATCGTCAGCTACAACGACTATAGAGTCACCGATTGACTCGAGGAATGCCTTGTATGCGTGCTCCTCATTGTCTGACATTGGCGCATTGAGTACAATAATAAACTCTGTGCAGTAACCAAACTTAATCTCTGCCTCTGTCTCAGCCGAAATCTTTGCAGGAGCTGCTCCTGTTGGTGCGCCCTCGATTGTATAGTCAATCTCCTTGCCGATAAGGGCATCATATGCTCCCTTTAATACCTGAACAAGTCCCTGTCCGCCCGAATCAACAACACCTGCCTGCTTTAATACAGGAAGCATCTCCGGTGTCTGGTCAAGCACATACTCAGCCTGCTTTATAACCTCTTCAACAAATGTGACAACATCCTCTGTTTCGTCTGACAGCTCCAGAGCCTTTTCTGCTGCGCCCTTTGCCACTGTAAGGATAGTTCCCTCCTTTGGCTTCATAACTGCCTTGTAAGCTGTCTCAACCGCCTTCTGGCATGCCTCACAAAGAATAGTGACATCTATCTCATCGTATTCCTTTATAACCTTGCAGAAGCCTCTGAAAAGCTGTGATAAGATAACACCCGAGTTTCCTCTGGCACCTCTTAAAGAGCCTGATGAAATAGCCTTTGCAAGCTCTGCCATGGTAGGCTCTGTGAGCGAGCTGACCTCCTTGGCCGCAGACATGATTGTCATTGTCATATTTGTTCCGGTATCACCATCCGGTACCGGGAATACATTCAGCTCATTTATCCAGTCTTTCTTTGAATCAAGATTCTTGGCTCCCGCAAGAAACATCCTTGCAAGGAGCTTTGAATTAATGCTTGTGATCTCCACTTTTTGTAGTCCTCCTTAATCAATTACCCTTACGCCCTCAACGTAAATATTGATCTTTGCAATTTTCATTCCTGTAAATGACTCAACCTTGTACTTAACCGTCTCGATAAGATTGTCCGAAACAGTGCCGATCGAAATACCATACGCTACTATTACATGGAAATCAATCGTAATTTCGTTGTTCTCATCTACCTTTACATTTATTCCATGGTTCAGGTAATCTCTCTTTAAAAGCTTTACAAGACCATCCTTCATGTTGACCGCTGCCATGCCTACTATTCCAAAGCACTCTACAGCTACAGAGCCTGCATAGGTTGCAATAACATCTGTATCAATTAAAATTTGTCCATATTGGGTATCCATCTGTCCCTTCATAATATATACCTCCATCATATTGTGACGTAGCTAATGTTATTATACCTTTTTTTTCACAAAAAGCAAATATTTTTATATTTTATCCTTGCATTCTTTATTTTAATCTGATAGAATACATTTGTTGTGAGCTTAAGAGTATGGTAAGCTTAGTGAAATGCAAGGAGGTGCAATATCATGGCAAAATGTGCAATTTGTGAAAAAGGTGTTCATTATGGAAATAATGTCAGCCATTCTCATAGAAGATCAAATCATGTTTGGAAGTCAAACATTAAGAAGGTTTCTTGCAAGGTCAATGGAGTTCCACAGAAGTTATATGTATGTACTTCATGTTTAAGATCTGGCAAAGTTGAGAGAGCTTAGTCTTTATTTTTGAATCTTTTGAATTTTAAAGGACATCCGTTTGGATGTCCTTTTTATTTGCTCTCATATATGATATTAATCCTGCTTGTCGTCCTCTTTATCGTCTACCTTTACATTGTCGAGATTAAGGTCATCATTTTTTCCCTTTGAGAAACGGCTTACAATGTCCGGTACCATATCAAGTATCTTTGTCATGCCGTCCTGATTCTTTACATTGACAAGCTTTGTCTGTCCATTCTGGATAACGAGCACTGCACTTGGCTGAATCTTTCCGCCCATACCACCGGCTCCGTTATTTTTCTTTTCTGCCGAAAATGCTCCTGCTGCCACTCCAAACGACACATCCACAAGCGGAAGTATGATTGTATCCCCTATATGAATTGCATCACCGACCACCGTCTTTGTAGTGATAAAGCTGTCCATCCCCTTGAAAAGTGACTCTACTGTGTTATTGAAACTATTATCTGCCATAATATCTTCCTCCTATCTGCTTATCCTATTATATAATCTGCGGCAGTTTTTATCAAATAAAATTCTAAGTGTTGCCGCTAAAATACTTATTACTACCACATGCCCCTTTATGTCAAAGCTGCCCTTTGCATATGGATTTTCACTCTCGAAATCAGGTGTAATCCACCATCTGTTTGTATAGCCGACAGGAAAGCATGCTAAAATTCCCAATGAAATACCTGTTGTATCAGGCGAGCCGGTTGAATAAACCATTATAAGCTTAAGCTTCCTTGGGCATATTCTTTTAAGAATGATAAAAAGCTCTTTTTTCAGATGTGAAAAAGCGGCTTTATTTCTCTCATCACTGTATTCTCTTTTTAGCTTATAGATACAGTTTTTTATTTTATCTGACTTATCTTTAAATTGCTTTTTATGTGACTTTTTGTGTGGCTTTTTATACGTTTTTTTATGAGTGGGCTTTGTTTGTTGTTTTATATGCTGATTCTCATCAGTTACTGACCTGTACTCATTATGCGTACGTGCCGTGCATTCATCCTCTGCCTGTTCATCTGTGATGTGTTCTGACTCATCTGCCGGTATTTTAGGCCCATCTCCGGTGTTTTCACTGATTTTATCTTCTGTTTCAGTTTTAGCTGCATCATCCATTACATCATCATTAAAAGCCTCATAATTATCTCCCAACGAATCAGCAAACAGCCCCTTCTTCACAAAGACAAGTCTTATATATCCGTCAGTTTCATCCGCATACTCTATATGCAGTGCAAACAAATGAAAAAGCCATGACACATGTGCTTTTGCTCTTATGTCTGTATTGTCAAAGCTTCCGACAGCCCTGTACTTGACCGGCACAAACAGTACGCAAAGCAGCGCTGTAAGTATAAGAGCAAGCACTACAAGGAGTATGATGCCTATGACCTTTAAAATCGTAAATATCATCTATCTATTTCCTCCGTCTGCTCTTTAAATAGCTCTTTACATCTGTTTTACCTGTATTTTCGTATGTCTCCTTAACAATATCACAGGCCAGCAAAAGCGCCTCATCATAATTACCCGCTACTGCGATTATGTGCAGATTCTTCTTAGGATATCCCTTTTGCAACAATTCTCTTGTCGGAATGATATCCAAAAGATTTTCCTCATTTGACGGAAACGTGATGATGTATGTGTGAAGCATGCCGGCATTATGCTCTATCTTCCACTTGATTTTCTTTATCTTTCCGGTAACAGACTCTCCTACAAATAAATCCTCATACCATTTCATTCCAAAACCTCAAAAAGCAGTTTTTAAAACTGCTTTTTAATAATACTAATAATACTTGTGTGTCCCCCATAAGTTGCTTTTCTTTAAATCCAGGTACTCATTGTAAGCCTTCTCAAGTATCTGCTTCTCATTTGCAAACTTGAGCAAATGATATGCCTCGTGATACTTATAAAACCCTGAATCCATGAAATACTCTTCTCTTTGCGGTTTACTATAATAACTTTCGCCCATCATAAGATACCAGTGTACATCCTTTTCCACTGTATCATGTGGCACGGTAAAAGAATAGTGGCTCTTACCCACGTATTGGATTATCGTTGCACTGGCACCAGTCTCCTCTTTCACTTCACGGATTGCAGTGTCCTTGTACTCTTCATCAGATTCCACAGTTCCCTTGGGCAGTACCCACCCCTCGTACCTGTTCCTGTAGTTCTTGTATAAGAGTAATATTTTGCCACGAAAGATTACCACACCGCCACAGCTCGTTGCTTCTATCATTGCCATTCCTCCAAGTGTGGTTTAAACGCTATCTGTCAGTTCAAGCGAAATATGAACGATAACGTCTGTCATTACACTTAAGTATAACCTACTTCTAAAAAAAGTGCAACAAGCCTATTCATTGAAATATTTATCAAATACCCTTTTTGCCACCGGCACCGCATATGTGCTTCCGGCACCCGAATCCTCCACAACTACTGCGATTGCCAGATCATTGTAGCCATCCTTTTTTCCATAGCCCACAAACCAGGCATTGGTCTGGTCTGTAGAATCTGATACCTGGGCAGTTCCGGTCTTTCCAAAGGCCTCATAGCTCTGATTGCTTAGCTTTGCGCCTGTTCCATCAGATACCACTGCTGCCATAAGATTCTGAAGAAAAGCTGCCTGATCCTTTGACATAATCTGCTTGTATGAAGCCGGTTTATTCTGCTCCACAAGCGCCCCGCTAGCATTTTCCGTATGGTCTACCAGATATGGCCTCATCAGATTTCCATCATTGCAGATTGCACCGGCAATCATGCACATGTGAAGCGGTGAAACAAGCGTGTTTCCCTGTCCTATCGTGGTCTGCATGGTCAGAGCTGACGAAGCATTGTTATCCAGTGCAAATTTACTCTTTTTTGAATCAAAGGCTATAGGCAGATTCTTGTTGAAAAGCATATCGTCACACAAGGTATTAAGCTTATTGTTGTCCACCAAAAGACCTATATTGGAAAAGGACGAGTTGCACGACTTGGCAAACGACTTTGTTAAGTCCTCCTGTCCGTGTGATTTATTGCCGGCACAGTGGATTGTAAAGCCGTCCTTTGTAATACTGCCGTCACAATCAAAGCTGTAGTCATTGTATGTAGACGGATTTTCGTTATAATACTCAAGTGCTGTAAAAATCTTAAACACTGAACCCGGAGCATACTGTCCCTGTGTTGCCCTGTTGTAAAGAGAAGTGCTGCCCTCACCGTTTACGCTCTCCCAGTCACTTGCGATGGTATTTGGGTCATAATCAGGCTTTGACACCATAACTGCAATCTTTCCTGTCTTCGGCTCAATTGCAATGACAGCACCTTCATAGTCGTCAAGTGCATTGTATGCAGCCGCCTGTGCTTCGTAATCCAGTGTGGTTATGACATTATCACCGGTATTTTTCTTACCGCTTATATCATTTACTATCTGGTCAAGGAAAAACTCATGTGAGCGAAGCAATGAGAAATTTTCCTGCTTTTCAAGCCCGGCCTTACCATTTACGGCAAAGCCCGCTACATGCGCAAACATCCTGCCGTCAGGGTATTCCCTTGTCTCAGATGCATCCGAGCTGACCTTTGTCCGAGCTATGACATGTCCATCCTTAGTCTGTATCTCGCCCCTCACTACATTCTTAGAGAAAAGATCCTGAAGCGAATTGTATGGGCTGTTGATGAATTCGTCGCTTTTTACAAATTGGAAATATAAGAAATAACCTATCAATCCAACAAAAACTATAAGGAAAAAATATGTAACAACCGCATACTCTCTATTTCTGTGTCTTCGTGCTGTTTTTGCCGCCTGCTGCCGGTTTTCTCCTTCTCTGTTGACTTCTCTGCGCCCCCGGCTCTTTAGCTGTCTGCTTTTGTCTGTTTTTTGTCTCATGGTCCTTCCGTCTCTTGTCATCTATTTTTCTCCTTTTTTCAGGGGCTGCCTGCATAATATACATGCCCTGTATCATTCCAAAAATAATCATCGTAGATAGAAGCGAGCTGCCACCGTAGCTCACAAGCGGCAGCGTCACACCGGTCATCGGTATAAACTTGGTTGAGCCGCCGACAGTTAAAAGCACCTGAAGCGCATACACACTGCCAAGTCCCAACGCCACATACTTGTAAAATGCATCCTTCATCTGCATGGAAAGATTAAATATCATAAGAAAGCAGTTGACACAAACCATAATGAGGCAGACAGCAAATATACCGCCCATCTCCTCTGAGATAGCCGCTATGATAAAGTCTTTAGACACAATAGGTATCTTATTTGGCAGTCCCTGCCCCAGTCCAAAGCCAAACAGTCCGCCTGTACCTATGGCAAAGAGCGACTGACACACCTGATAGCCGGCCTTGTCTATGACAGAAAGAGGATCAAGCCATGCAACAATTCTGTTCTTCACATGTGAAAACAGATGATAGCCTGTGTACATTCCAAGCCCCACAAATGCAAGACCTCCGGCAAAAATATAAAACCTTTTTGTCGCAACATAAATCATGACCAGATATGTAAAGAAATACAAAAGTGCTCCACCGAGGTCGTTTGATGCAACAAGTATCAGCACAAACACGGCCGATACGCCGCTTGTTATGGCAAGCTGCTTTAAATCAGTTGATTTATACAGCATGGATGCTATAAAAAACACAAAAAGTATCTTTACAAACTCAGACGGCTGAATTGAAACAGGACCAAATGTCAAAGAAAGCTTTGCTCCTCTGCTCGCCACTCCTACCACAAGCACTGACAAAAGACCAAGTATTCCCACACCGGCATATGTCCATGTCAATTTTCGAAACATCGTACCTTTTTGCATGATAAGCGGTATTAAAAACGCAAATATCGTTCCGGCAAGCACAAAAACAAACTGCCTTAATGCCTTGTCAAACGAAATTCTCGTTAGAATAATCATGCTTATACAAAGCATCATCACCATGTTGTTTAGCACAAGCTCTGAGGCATTCTTATAAAACTTATGATAAATCAAATAAATTGATTCAAAAAGCACAAGCTGTGCTATATAAAATCCTATTATCTTTGTATCCATTGTCGTGACAAAGAGCACCAAAAAACCATCTAAATGAATCAGAAACATATAAAATCTCTGCAGATTATATATATGCTTCTGCTTTTTCGGCTTGTCGGGATACTTGAATAAATGAAAGCATAAAAAAGTATATATGAGAAAAAGTATTATCATAATATACTTGGAAAGCTGTACTATCAGATGTACCATGTTATTCTACTCCTCTTTTGTAATGTCCGTTTGTATATTCAGCTACCTTATCATCCATAACCGCCTTAATCTGCTTTGGAGTCTCGATTGTAAAGCTGTATCTAAAACTTCTGATACCTGCCTCCTTAAGCTTACCTATATTCTTTGTGAGCATGGTAGGCAGTGAATTATATATTGTATTATAGCACTCCTTACAGTTGTTACAAACTGCAAAGGATTTATTGTATCTGTCCTTTAAATATATAAGCTTTTGCTTTTTATCACAGCCCTTTGTGTTTTTGTGCACACAATTGGCGGTGGTCATAAGCGGATAATATCCATAGACTATCATCTGCGAGCCTATATTGTTTCTATGCATAATCTCCCTTGAATTGAGTTCAAGCGGCACTGTGTCACCACTTACTCCGTGCTCAAAAAAAGCACTCTTTGAAACATCATTAAAGGTATACATATTGTGGTCCAAAATAATTTTTTTATCTATAAACAGATTTTCTGTCAGATAAAGCTCCTCGTAATTTTTCACAACAAAGCCCTCAAAGCTTACCTTATCAAGCTCTTTTGCGATAGATACAAAATAATCAGATGAATCCGCCCTTAATATCGTAGGCAGCATGAGATACACTTTTTTATTTCGCTTTGTAAGGCATTTCACATCATCTGCAAACTGCTGTATCAGAGTCTTCCTGTCATACATGTCAAAATCCAGATAAAATACGTCAAAGCAGTCATAGCTAATAAGTGTATCAAGCTGCGCGCGTGTCATACACGAGCATATGGCAGTGTAATCCTTTGCATTTACAGCTCCATCTTCATGTGTTGGGTCGCTTTTTACGACATGTTCAGAGAGCTCACACATACTTGATATATCAGCATATCGTGCGTCATCCCTGTAATACTTTTTCAACAGCTTATCACAAAGCCCTGAAATTGCATCACGCCGCAGCTTGTTTAGTGCTCCGTTTGGCACAAAGACATTTTCTCCGATTTGAGCTTTAATATGTGAAAACTCAAAGTCTGTATCACCGGTTTTGTTTATCCTGTCGATAGCGGCTTTTTTATCAAGCGGTGCCTTAAGTGCGGCGCTGACAGGTTCTATTGAGGCTTTGTATGTCACATCACCTCTTTTTACAGTGAGGCTTCCTGGCTCGCCTTCTCTTAAAACAAGCTCTCCCTCTATCGAAAGCTTTCTTTTTTCAGGCGAAGGCTCTGCAGCATTTGAAACGAAATTAGGCTTCACATAAGTCACCATATCAGAGCCATTGTGGTCAAAATAATACCTGTCTGTGAAACCACAGCGGTTTCCAAGTGCCTTTATCCTGCCATAATCAGCATCACTAACAGGCTTTTTGCTGTCAATATAGTTTCTGTAGTATTTTACCACTCCGCATGCATACTCAAGCTGCTTCATACGTCCCTCAATCTTGAGCGAATAAACACCTGCATCATGCAGCTTGTCAAGAGCCTTTATACCACACATATCTTTAAGGCTTAAAATGTATTCATCCTTTTTGCCCTCCACGGTATACGGCAGTCTGCACGGCTGTGCACAGCGGCCTCTGTTTCCGCTTCTACCACCTAAAATGCTGCTAAAAAGGCACTGTCCGGAATACGAATAGCACAATGCTCCATGAACAAAGGCTTCAAGCTCCATGCCTGTTTCCTCATGTATGCGCTTCATCTCGGCAAGAGAAACCTCCCTTGCCATGACCACGCGCGTCACTCCAAACTGTGAAAGAAAACGCACTCCGTCTGCTCCCGTCACCGTCATCTGTGTACTCGTATGTATCTCCATTGACGGAAAATACTCATGGATAGCCTTCACCACGCCAAGATCCTGCACTATCACTGCGTCAAGACCTCTTTTGTAGTATGGAAGCAGGTAGTCGTAGAGCTTTGAAAACTCACTGTTTTTAATCAGCGTATTGACCGTCAGATACACCTTTACTCCTCGTAAATGCGCAAAATCAATTGCCTCTAAAAGCTCCTCTTCTGTGAAATTATTGGCATATGCCCTGGCTCCAAACATGCTTCCGCCCACATACACAGCATCGGCGCCGCTTTCTATCACACCCTTAAGTATCTCAAGGCTTCCTGCCGGTGCAAGCAGTTCAAAATCTTTATTTCTCATATATTTCCTCATATAGATGCTCATTTTATTTTATATAAACCTGCAATAAAATAGGGAACAGTGTACGATAACTGTTCCCCTTTTATTGCTATTTATCGCTACTGTCATTTGCCCCATTGGAAGCATGTGCAGATTTTTTAACAGGCTTTTTTCCATCAAGAAGCGACTCCTCAAGTGTTGCCTCAAGTCTCGCCTTGTTGAGTAAAAGCTCCTTGTTTTGTGCCTCAAGCTCCTTCATGCTTGCCTCAGCATTCTCGGTCTTTACCTGATTGGAAATTAAATCATGCTTTAAATCGTATATTTCCTTATCCTTATTCTCTATATCACCCTCGAGCTTTTCGACAAGTGCCTTTGCCTTGAAATAATCATCCGCAATATTGAGCTCGATAAGTGTGCTCTTCATATTGCCCGGAAGATGCTTATACTCATCCATATCATCAAACTCTGCAATCTTGTTGTTGATGTACGCCGCAACCTTCTGTAAGTATTCCTCATTCTCATATCCTGACAGTGTGTAAACCTTTCCGTCTATTACCACCTCGGCATTTGTTTTTGCAGACATTCAATCATCCTCCGTTTTCACATTTATTCAAACCAGCTATATTAGTATTAATATTACTATTACTATCAATTTCAATATCAAATACTTAATTATTATATGCCTTATAGATATAAATTGCAACTTTAAGCCCTTTTTCTCTCAAAATGCTCAAAGGCTAGTTCTGTCGCCACTCGCCCCTTTGGTGTGCGGTTTATAAAGCCGTTCTTCACAAGATACGGTTCGTAAACATCCTCAATGGTTCCGGCATCCTCACCTATTGCCGCTGCAAGCGTATCAAGGCCCACCGGTCCTCCCGCAAACTTGTCAATGATGGTGAGAAGTATATTTCTGTCGTTTAAATCCAGTCCGTACTTGTCCACTTCCAAAAGATCCAGCGCAAAGCTTGCCACATCATAGGTGATTTTGCCGTCATACTTGACCTGCGCAAAATCCCTGACACGCTTTAGCAGTCTGTTTGCAAGTCTTGGGG
>OHTH01000696.1_pt1 | contig 18269 bp, 19 predicted proteins | sample 1578831 | NCBI WGS metagenome assembly OHTH01 (sample SAMEA3879590, study PRJEB24766) | human gut metagenome | biome: human-associated habitat; feature: feces | place: USA | collected 1985/1987 | reverse complement strand
TCCTTTTGGCGATAGTGGCGTTGACCGTCACATCGCCGGCTTTCGCCGCAAAGCGAAGTATAATGGAACTGCCGCTCTTTGAGCGGGCAGTTCTGATAATCAAGCATTTTGAGACGCTCCATAAGCCTCGACACTGGCCTTACGTTGGATATGGCCATCAAGTCCAGCCGGGAGAACCATACCATCGAGGCGTACAGCTTACAGAAAGACAGGCAGATGCCCTTCTGCGAAAAGACCTCCGCAAATTCTGCGCCATGTATTCTAAATACGGCAAGGATTCCGTTCTTCTCGGCGCATTAGCCTACAACTGTGGCCCCGGAGTCGTCAACAAATCAAGTGTCTTCAAAAAACTGAAAGCCGGCAACCGCGACATCTTCAAGGCCTATACCTCCCATTGCCGCTACAAAGGCAAATGGCACCAAGGCCTCTACACCCGCCGCTGCATGGAAATCGCCACCCTTTTCATCCCATAAGATTAAACGCCCGATATAGCAATTCATTAGCTATGTCGGGCGTTTATTGTTACCACGTGATGATCTTATCTACAATGTCTTGCTGTTCGGCAGAGGTGCGACGGAGGTATATGCGGGTCGTTTCGATGCTCTCATGCCCCATGAGGTCTGCGAGCAGTGAAATATCGTTGAATTTCTCAAGGAAATTCTTTGCGAAGCGGTGTCGGAACGAATGTGGGTAGATAACCTTTTCGTTGAGGCCAAATTTCTTGGCATAGTTCTTCAGTTGCTGTGAGATACCTCTGGTGGTAATTCTCTCGCCAAAACGGTTGAGAAAAAGGTAGCCCGTTGCACGACCTTCTGATTGGAGCCATTCGTTAGCTTCCTCTCGAAGTTTCTTCGGAATGAACAAACGGCGAATTTTCCCGCCTTTAGTGTATATGTCGTAGTAGCCCAGTGCAACATGCTCCACTTTCAGCTGCACAAGCTCACTGACACGGGCACCGGTGGCGGCGAGAAAACGCACAACGAAATACCATGCACAGTTTTCTTCCTTTTTCAACTTGTTTTTGAGGAAAGTGTAATCGGCATTGCTGATTACGTTCTCCAGATAGGAACGCTGCTGCACCTTGACAGATTTGAGTCTCAGCCGAGGCTTGTTGCAGAAGGTTAAGTACTTGTTCAGAGCCTGAATACGGAGATTGACCGTTTTGGGCTTGAACGATTCTATGAGATAGGTTTTGTAGAGCAACAAATTCTTCTTGTTTAGCTCCTTGTGGCGCGAAAAGAAATCGTTGACCGCATAGCAGTATGCGGCAATAGTATTCTTGGCCATGTTCCCATCTCGCAGAAAGATTTCAAAGTCTTTTGTCATGTTGTAAATCTTATTAGTGAGATTGATACTAATAAGATACAGTCAATCCATGACTTCAAGTAATTCCTATTATGAGAAGACACTCGCCACCGGCGCCGTACGCTGCATCGACGACGAGATTCCCTTCGACATCCCGCAGGGATGGGAATGGGAACGATGGGGTAATATTTCGTTCTCAATTCAGTACGGATATAATGCTCCCGCGATTGAGAATGGGGATGTAAGAATGGTTCGTATCTCCGATATTCAGGACAATAAAGTACTTTGGCATGGAGTGCCTTTTTGCAAGATTGCAGCACAAGAGATTCCCAATTATATATTGGAACCCAACGATATTTTATTCGCAAGGACCGGAGGTACTGTCGGCAAATCTTTTTTAGTAGAGACAGTTCCGGTTAAAGCTATATATGCAGGATACCTAATTAGAACGAGATATTCCAATGAATTAAGCCCCTTTTACTTGAAATCTTTCATGGAAAGTTCTATATATTGGGAACAGTTAAAGGCCGGAACAATCGCGACAGCCCAACCTAACTGCAATGGTAAAACTTTGGGAAAAATGCTTTTACCAATCCCGCCTAAACATGAACAAGAAAGAATTGTTTCTAAATTAATCGAACTTACACCATTGATTGAAAATTATCGGGTGTACGAATTTTCATTGAGAGAACTCAACGACAGTATAAATGAATCACTAAGGAAATCGATTCTTCAGGAAGCCATTCAAGGTAGACTCGTTCCTCAGATAGACTCCGAAGGAACTGCCGAGGAATTGCTTGAAGAAATATACGCCGAGAAGAAAAGGCTGGTCAAAGAAGGCAAACTGAAGAAGTCAGCCATTGCCAACGAAAGCCGGATCTTCCGAGGTGACGATAACAAGTATTATGAGCAGATAGGCTCTAAATTACTTGACATCAGTGAGGAAATACCCTTTGAGATTCCATCGTCATGGCGATGGTGTCGGATAGAATCAATCTTTCAGATAAATCCAAAGAATGTTGCAGATGAAGAGTGCGAAGCAGCTTTCATCCCTATGGAATGTATAGACTCAGGGTATGGATCCGGTTTTACCTTTCAATTGGCCAAGTGGAGAAATATTAAACGAGGATATACTCATTTTGCGGATGGAGATATTGCTTTTGCTAAAATAACTCCATGTTTCCAAAACAGAAAATCCGTTATTTTTCACCATCTTCCTTCGGGAATTGGGGCAGGCACCACAGAACTTAAAGTGCTTAGACCCATGGTAAACCTAATTTCGCGGGAATATGTACTTGCTCTCCTGCAAAGTCCCTATTTCATTGATGAAGCATCATTCAAGGGGACTGCGAATCAACAACGAATAATCAGTGGATATGTAGAAAACAAACTTTTCCCATTGCCGCCGGTTGAAGAACAAAAAAGAATCGTTGGTAAGATTCGGTTGCTAAATGAAATGATTATCTAATTGCTTGATTTTATTAACAATTCGATGTTGTTCATCTAATGGAGGAATTGGCATAAGAGCGTTATTCCCTTGTTTACTTCCAAGTCGTGGCATTTTAACGCCATAAGCGTCTGACATAGCATATTCTACGAAGAATGGGCTTCTCAAATAAGCAAGCGCGTATTCAGCATATATTTTACCAAAATCAAAAACAAGAATTTCAGAAGTACAGTATCCGTTCATATCTGCAATAAGAACCTTGTTAAGATAAGGACGCAGTTTGCTATATAGAATATTTCCTGTCGAGAATCTATGCTTGTCACTTTTTGCGCCTGTTTCGGACATACGTTTCCTTTGTAAAAGCCGGCTCGAATCTTTTTCAATATCTTCCAAGTCAAGAATCCAAGAATCAGGCTCTATATTGCTTACCTTTACAGAAGAGTTGGAAGAGAAATCAATGATGTAACCTAATCGAATCCAACACCATGAATTTGGAATATCGAATGGTATTTGTTCATCAATATTGATGGTTTTAGAGCCTATCTGCTCATAATACTTGCTAAGACCTCATCTATTTTGGAAACAATTCGTTGTTGTTCATGATAAGGAGGTAACGGGACAATATAATTCTTGACTGTTGTAGTTGACAGCTCCTTTTGTTTTGTACTGCCATCCGATTTATCTTCTATGACTGATTGAACAGTATTACTGGTGAAATAGGCGAACAAGTACTTTGATACAATTTTTTCAGCACAAGGACGAATGACTGTTACATGACTATCTGCTACGGCAATTCCATAGGGATTTAATTCTTCCCAATAAATTGCCATTCGTCCAAGAGTACCCAAGCCCGTAGAATTCCACATCAAATCCCCGTTCTGCAAGATTCGCTCCTCTCCGTATGAAGACAGAGAAGATGGCTCAATGAATTGTGCTTTCTCAATCTGGAAACCTGTCCACTGATTGCATTTTTGAGCAACGACCGGTATTCTCTTTATGAGGCTGTATTTGGGCGATTTACCTCGTTGAATATACACGCATATATCATCCAGTCTAACCCAAGTCCATGAATCAGGGATAGAGAATGGGATTTCATCCTCTATACAAACAGTTTCCCCACCACGATTCTCGTAGTACTTGTTATCGTCATCTCGAAAGATGCGGCCTCCCTCTTTGAGCGCAGATGCTTTCAGCTTGCCCTCCTTGACCAGCCGCTTCTTCTCGGCGCGTATTTCTTCAAGCAATTCATCAGCTGTCCCTTCAGATTCTATCTGCGGGACGAGAAGACCTTGGATTGCCTCTTGTAGGGTGCTTTTATAGAGATTTATCCAAATCTCTATATTTAGTTTATCTAATGATGCTTGATCCTTTATAAAACGTTCACAGATAGGCATCAACTCCATAATCTTATCTGTGATGCGAAACTGCTCTTCAACTGGAGGTAGCGGGAATAATTTGGTTTCCAAATATCCACTGATTATTCTTTGTTGATTAGCAGTGCCTTTGAATGTAGCTTCTTCAATGAAATACGCGCTTTCAAGGAAAAACAATAGATATTGTGGCACAATTGTTGAAGCATAAGGTCGCAAGACTTTTAATTCGGTTGTTCCCGCGCCTATCCCATTTGGGAGATTTTGCAGAATCATAGATTTCCTGTTTTGGAAACATGGCGTTATTTTAGCCACCGCTACATCACCGTCTGCAAAATGAGTGAAACCACTCTTGATTTCTCCCCACTTTCTTTCTATATAAGAAAATTGGGATAGATAAGTTGCTTCAATTTTCTCCATCGGGATAAATCCAGCAATAATTTTATCATCGGCTTTGTTTTTAGGATTTATCTGCACTATATCTTGTATGCGAACCCATTCCCAGCCTTGTGGTATGTCGAAGGGTATCTCGTCGTCGATGCAGCGGACGGTGCCGGTGGCGAGTGTCTTCTCATAATAGGAATTGTCCTCACCACGGTAGATGATAGTTTCGTTCTTGTCGCGCTTGATTTTCTTCTCTTTTACGAGACGTGCTTTCTCAGCCCGGATTCGTTCAAGAAGGACGGATGCGGGTTCGTCATTTGGATCTTGGGACACAAGTTTCCCCTGAATGGCCCACTGAAGTATGCTGTTGCGAAGTTGTTTGCCCGTCATGGTCAGTCGATTTCAATCTTAAATCCGAGGATGTCCTGAATCTCTTGGAGAGTCTTGTCTATCTGATGTTCAAGAGCCTTGCGCTTCTTGTAGTATTCTTCAAGAAGCTGCTTGGGAGGAAGCACTTCCTCTTCTTCTTTGGGGAATTTGCATCGGTCGAAATTGCAATCGCTGGCAATCAATTCCTCAACACTGAAACAACGGGACTTTTCATCGTTATCGGCCACAATTTCCTTGCGGTCGTTCCACCAATCCGTGATGGGAGCCGTATGCTCCAGTTTCATCGATTTGGTCTTGGAGAAATGCTTATAACCCTCCGGCATATCAAGACGATAGAACCATGTTTCTTTAGTCGAATAGCCTTCGGGGGCACCTTCAGCACGCTCGTTGTTAAAGAAAACTATATTGGTGGCAATGCCGGTGTAAGGAGCAAAAATACTTCCGGGCAAGCGGATTATTGTATGGAGATTGAAATCCCTGAGCAATTTGGCACGAATAGCCAACTTAGCATTGTCGGCACCGAAAAGAAAACCATCTGGAATGATGACAGCCGCGCGACCACCTTTTTTCAGGCGGTACATTATCAACACTATAAAGAGATCAGCGGTCTCGCTACTGCGCATATCCATCGGAAAATTCGATTTGATATTGCTCTGCGTGCTGCCTCCGTATGGCGGGTTCATGGCAATAACGTCAAGTTTGTCTTCGGGCTTGATGTCGGACACATTGATTCCGAGAGAATCGCAATGCCGAATATTTGGGGCCTCAACATCGTGGAGAAGAAGATTTGTGATGGAGAGCAGATAAGGGAGAGGCTTCCACTCCTGACCTATGACGGCAGACTGATATTTTTCGCCGTCGGCAGTAGTTTCTATCTGCGGTTGAAGATGATTGAGTGCGGAAGTGAGAAAGCCTCCTGTTCCCGATGTAAAGTCTCCAAAGGTCTCGCCAAGTTTCGGGTCAAGAGTCTTAACCATAAAATCGGTGAGCGCACGGGGTGTATAAAACTCACCGGCATTTCCGGCGGATTGCAGTTCTTTGAGGATACCCTCGTATATATCGCCGAACATGTGGCGGTCTTCTGCATCATCAAATTCAATCTCATTGATGATGTTTATGACCTGTCGGAGCAGAACACCGTCTTTCATATACTGGTTGATGTCCTCGAACACTTCCTTGACGATAGATTGTGAACGTGGCGTTTCACGATTTACATCAAGATTTTTCAATGAAGGGAACAATTCCTCATTGACAAGTTTGAGCAAAGCATCCCCGGTGAGAGCCTCTCCATCCTTATTGTCAATGGCCCAGTTTCTCCAGCGCAAATTATCGGGAATGATGGATTTGAAAGTCTTTTTCTCTTTCATCGCCTTATATTCCCATGTTTCTTCCTGAGTGTCGTAAACTTTGAGGAAGAACATCCATGTCATTTGCTCAATACGCTGGGCATCGCCGTTGATACCGGCGTCCTGACGCATTATGTTCTGGATACGCTTTACTATATTGTTGACTGCCATTGATTATGCTACTTTGTAAATTTCGTTTTCAAGTTCTGCTATTGCCTTGTTAAATTCCTCTATGCCACCGAATAGCCGTATTATCTTCTGAGGCTTCCCGATTCTATTGAAAGGCGCGTGATCAAGAATATCTGCACTCTCGAAATTCAGGATTCCATGTTCTGCGTACTTTTCAAGGAGAGCCTCCAACACTTCACGAGCCTTGCCTTCATACTTGGCAAAATAGTTGCGTTTCTTTACATTGTTGGCCCGTTCACGACGAGTAAGCGCAGGCTGGTCAAACGCCACGTGACAGATAATGTCGAATATGTCGGCTTCTGCAAGAGCCGGATTCTTCTGGCGCACAGCATCGACAAGAACGTTCAATTCCTTTAATTCTTCAACAATCGCAGCCTTACGCTCTGCCGTCGTCCACTCGTTTATAAAGTTGTCAAGAGAGGAATAATGGCTCAGAATCTGTTTCTTGGTAAAGGATGTGACAGATTCTGTCCGCATTGTCTTGCCGTCTTCACCGAGAACCGAAACTATTTCAGTCGTTATTGTCACCGGTTTACCTGCGACAATATATTTCACGTGCGGCTCATGTACGCTGCCGCCTCCGTCACCTCCACCTTTGGGATATTCCCTTTTGGGCTTGGTCGGAGGCAATGGATCTCCATCGAAATCCGGGTCTTTGAATTTCTTTGTGGCGTTACGGAAATCAAGAATTTCAAGATGCCATTTCCCTTTATCCGTGCGTAGTCGGGTGCCTCTGCCAATTATCTGCTTGAACTCAGTCATAGAGCCAATCTCCTTGTCGATTACGATAAGTCCGCAGGTCTTGCAATCCACGCCCGTAGCGAGTAGCTCCGATGTCGTGACAATGGTAGGATATGGCTCATCAACGTTAATGAAATTATCAAGCTGACGTTTGCCAACATTGTCGTCACCTGTTATGCGCATAACATAGCGGGAATCCTTCTGGCAGAGATCGGCATTAAGAGTTGTGAGCAATTGGCGCATTGCCTCCGCCTCTTCAATATCAGTGCAGAAAACAATGGTCTTTGTCATCCTGCCGATATTGTGGAGCATCTTGGTTATCCGCCGTGCCACTAATTCGCGGCGAGTGGTAAACGCGATGTCGCGCCCGAAATCCTTCTGCTGATATAGGCGTTGCTCGATTATTTTTTTGAATATGTCCTTCTCATCCTCGTCAGGAGTGAATCCTTGGAGATCGAGGTCTATGTATGAATTGGTAACTCGATAAGGTGCGAGAAAACCGTCTTGTATTCCTTGAAGCAATGAATACGTGTAAATGGGTTCGCCGAAATAATCAAGATTATTGGCTCCGTTCTCAGCTTTAGGTGTCGCGGTCATGCCAATCTGTGTGGCGGACTTGAAGTATTCCAAAACCTTTCGCCATGCCGAATCATCTTTTGCGCTACCCCTGTGGCACTCGTCCACTATGATAAGGTCGAAATAAGATGGTTTGACTTTCAGGAACGGGTCTGGCTCACCATCCTTTCCGACAAGCTGGTGATACAGAGCCATGTATATCTCGAAGGATGTATCAATATCGCCCTCCTTGACCTTGCACATGATCTTTTTGAACGGTTTGAAGTCCTGCGTCATGGTCTGGTCAATCAGAATATTGCGGTCGGCGAGATAAAGGATTTTCTTTTTTGCCTTCGATTTATGCAGACGATGTATTATCTGAAATGCAGTATATGTCTTGCCTGTGCCGGTAGCCATCACTATCAGCACTCGTTCCTGCCCTTTGGCTATGGCTTCGACAGTCCTGTTGATTGCTATCCTCTGATAATAACGTGGCTCATGCGAATAGGCATCGGAATAATACGGAGTGTCAACAATGTCCTGTTGCTCCATCGTCAGTTTCTTATGATTGAGAAATCTGATATGAAGTTCATCCGGAGTAGGGAATTTGTCAATATCAATAGTTGTTTCCTTACCCGTTAGAAAATCATGCTCGACGAAAGCCTCACCGTTGGAACTATATGCAAAAGGAACGTCAAGAATTTCAGCGTATTCAATTGCCTGTTGCATCCCGCCTCCGACCGGTTTGCTTGCGTCTTTGGCCTCAACAATGGCGATTGGCTGATTATTATGTCCGAACAAAAGATAGTCTGCCCGCTTCTTTGCCTTGCGGTCATGTACGTTTCCATCGAATATGACACGACCGTCCGTGAAGGCATATTCCATACGGACGTGTTGCTTGTCCCACCCTTTCTGCTCAATGGCAGGAGTGATGTAGCGGTGCTTTATGTCCTCTTCTGTCAGGCTCTTATCTATCATAGCTCAACAAGTATTACTTCCGATAACACACTATTATCGGAAGTTACATGCAAAATTACTAAAATTTCCTTAACAAATGAAGGTTAAGGGGCTGAAATTCACATCAGCGAGGCAAAAAATCAGTCGCCGCAACTGTCGAGACCAAGCTGAATGGCTTCGTCCTCTTCATTTCGCGCACTGCACTCTGAAATTGGAGGGATGCGTTTTATGAATCTGGCCGGGTTGCCCGCAACCATAGTGTCCGCCTCCACAACCTTCGTGACTACACTGGCAGCTCCCACTACTGCATTTTCACCGATAGTGACTCCCGGAAGTATAGTGGCTCCGGCTCCAATCCATGCGTTTTTGCCGATATGTACCGGTTTGCAGGTTATGACCTGTCGCTCGTGTAAGTCATGGTTGTTGGAAATGAGTTGCACGTTGGCGGCTACCATTGCTCCGTCTTCGATGGTAATGCCTCCGGCTGACATCATCAGGCAACCGGACATCACAATCACGTTTTTCCCGATTCTTACATTGTGAGGTCTTATCGCTGTCAGAGGTATGCAGACACGGCTCCCTTCTCCCATTGACGGAAAGATACGGTGCATCAATTCCTCATATTCGGGAGTGCCGGGCATTGTGTGATTAAACTTGAATATCAGCCGTGTGTGTTCCTGCGCGAGTGCCAGTTCCTCTGGAGTCTGCTTCGTTACGTCTATCCTTACTTCTTCCATCCGTTTAAGCGTTCTTTCCCATTTCGTATGCCTGCTGCATATATGGGGTGTCGAGGATTTCGCCTTTCTGATATACGCCCTTGGCACATATCATGCCCATCTCTTTTGCGCCGGGGATACAGTCGGCCATCCCACGCATACAGGCAATGGCTGTATCCATTGTATGCGGCTCATCTTCGGCAGCCGTCATGATGTAGTACAGTTCCTTATCGCGTATTGTCTCATATTTGGCTACCATACGGTCGAACACCGCTTTCAGTTGAGCCGATACCGAGTACATATACACCGGCGAGGCGAACACGAGCACATCCGCTTCAAGGATTTTAGGCATCAGGGCGTTCATGTCATCCTTCTTGCAGCATACGCCGGCGTGCGAACTACAATAGTAGCAGGCGGAGCAGTAGCCTATGCTGTGCGCCGAGATGAAATACTTTTCCACCTCGTTGCCGGCCTCGGACGCGCCTTTGAGAAACTGGTCACACAGAGTGTCGGAGTTACCTCCATGTCGGGGACTGCCCGACAGTATCAATATTTTCTTTGCCATAAGTCAGTCTTTTTATTTATCGCTTCAACCATTTCCGGGGCATCCTTACAGCCGAGCATGTATCTGCGGCCGTCTTTGAGGGTTACGAGGAAACAGTCGGATGCTTTGCCGTAATATGCGAAATATTTGCCGAGGTCTGCTTCTTTGAACCATCCGTACCAGCCGAACCAACCGCCGCTGCCGCAGATTCTCTTTGCGCCCATAGTCGGAGAGCACAGCCTGACATCTGCAATCTCAACAAAAGGAATTGATTTGATTTTCAGCGGTCTGTTGATGTTCACGTTTTTATCGTCCAGTGAAACGGATAACGGCATGTAACATAAGGCAGATAGCACCAATACTACAACTGCCGCGCCCCATATCCATGCTGCTATATTATTGTTCGGAATTTTTACAGTGCAAACAAATATGCCACATATGAAGGCAAATGTCAGCGACGTTATTATCCAGCAATATGAACTGAGTTCTACTCTTTTCTTCATTTTATTTCTTTGATTTCAGGGTTGATTTCTACTAACCGGGCGATAAAACTCTCTCGGTCTTTGGGCGATATTTCCAATGGAGCATAGCTCTTCCATGCGGATCTGTCAATGAAGCTTATCGAGACACGTAAATGCGACATTCCGGCTGTCGCAAGATAGCCGGTGGTCTTCTTGATTTCCTTGATTTTGGATATTGGCAAGCGAGTGGGACGGAAAAACTGATATATAACAAGTTCATCTCCGTCAATCTCATACCAGCATCCGAACATCAGCCATGCATAGAGGAGCGTGGTCAATCCGCTCACGAAAACCACATACCACCATGACATACCTATGGCAGACAGCCATATCACAGCGAGGAAGCCGACTGTAACCAGCCAAACCCACCAGTCAATCCGGGAGCGATATACTATCTTTTTCATTTTCGCTTAAATGTAAAGGTTGTTCCATCGGGAAGATATTCCCATGTCGATTTGGTAAATGTGAGTCTGGCCGTGTCGCCCTCTATGGTTATCTCACCGTAAATCGGATTTCCGGCGGCATCGGTGGCCAAGAATGTCAAACCGTTGTCAAATAGCACTCCTACGCCGTCATCTATCGTCGCAAGACGGGTAAGTCCGATTTTAACTCTCATCCTACCGTTATCGCTTTTGGATATTACCAGTGTCGAACCGTCATTACAGTCCACATATTCGCCGATAACGTTATTCTGCATCATCAGCGATTTGAAAACGATCTCCGAGATGTCGGCAATCATCTTTTCCGTTTCGGTCATGCCATATCCCGAATCGGCAATAAATACTGCGATTGCATATCCCTGCTTGTTTGGAAGAAATACGTATCCGGCATCATTCACACCGATTATTCGGCCTTGGCTGTTCACGTCGCCGGTGCCCGTTTTGTGACCTATCATTGCATTAGTAGGCATCAGGGGAAGTGGAAGGCGGTTGTTGCCTGTAACGCATTGCATCATCATTGCTCCGACGGCTTCAAGAACGGGAGAATCGTGCCGCATTTCCTGCCGATATAATCGGTCGAAAAGAGCTGCCATTTGCAACGGCGTGGCTCGGTTGGCATAGCATAGATATGGGTCTGCGTGCATCTCATCCTCAGTGTTGAGAATGTGGATTTCATTATATCCGAGTTTCTTCATAAGACTGTCGGCAACCTGCGGACCGCCAATCAGCCGGAACAGCACGTCACAGGCATTGTTGTCACTTTGCTGAACAGAATAAGCCAATATCTCGGAAAGCGGGAGCGCCATATCCTTCCGGCCATACTTCTCGCGCATCGGACTCCATGTGTCAGGTTTCATTTCGCTTGCAGAAATTCTGATTGAGTCCGTCAACAAAATATTGTGCCTGGAACAATAGTCCGCCACGGCGATAGCCTGCGGAAACTTGTAGACGCTGAGCATCGGGAAATCACGTTTGCCGTTGACCGACACCGTATCCATGCCGTTGATGATTACAGCTACTCCGATTCGTGCGTCCTTGTCATGAACATAGGTTTTTAACTCTGTCTCCATATCGGGATAACGGCTATACACTCTGACTACATATTCATCATTGCCGGGAATATATGGCTCAAGCGACACTGTCATTGATGTGTCCTTAGCCGTGACTGGCACTGTCTTCCCGATTGTACCCACAAACGAAAATTGTAACGAATCACCCAGCTGAGCCTCAATCTGGAAATTACCTGAATCATCGCTAAGAAAGGTTTTTCCATCCGAAATCCGTTTGATAACACCACCCTGCAATGGTGACTGGTCGGGGGCGTAACGCAATTCTCCGTTGACTCTTAAAGAATTTATTGTTTTGTTAATATGCTGACTACAACCTGAAAAGAAGAGGATTGAGAATACAGCTATGATTGGGAATGGTATCCTATTCATAAACTATCGTTGTTTAGCCGTTCCTTCAGCTTGGTGTTGCGTTTGGAGACGGTATTGTTTCTTATGGCATACGCGAGGGCTTTTGTCGTGCCGACGAGTACGCAGATTTTCTTGGCGCGGGTTATACCTGTATAGATAAGGTTGCGCTGGAGCATGACGTAATGCTTCATCGTCACCGGCATTACCACTACCGGGAATTCGGAGCCTTGACTCTTATGGATTGTGACGGCGTATGCCAGCACAATCTCGTCAAGTTCGGTTATGTCGTATTCAACGACACGGTTATCAAAGGTAGCGGACAGAGTCCGCTCGGTTGTATTAACCGCAGTAATATAGCCGATGTCGCCGTTGAATACGTTCTTGTCGTAGTTATTGCGAATCTGCATCACCTTGTCGCCCTGTCGGAAAGTATATCCGCCACGTGCGAGTGACGGGCCCGACGGATTGAGGGTATTTTGCAGTTCAATGTTGAGATTGCCGGCTCCGACTGTGCCGCGTTGCATCGGGGTCAGAACCTGAATCTCTTTAGCCGGATAACCGTATGTTTTCGGCAGACGGTCGCGCACAAGGCCGATAATCAGTTTGACAATCTCGTCGGCATCCTCCTGATTGATGAAGAAAAAATCAGTGTCATGTCCGTTCTTTATATCAGGGAACTGTCCGGCATTTATGGCGTGAGCGTTCATCACAATGCGACTCGACTGTGCCTGACGGAAAATGCGCGTCAGCCTCACTACAGGAATCTGTTGCGAGTCGATTATGTCGCGCAACACATTGCCTGCTCCGACACTTGGTAGCTGGTCGATGTCACCGACAAGTACCAGGCGCATATTTGAGGGAATGGCTTTCATTAGATTGTAGAAAAGGAGAATGTCAATCATTGAACATTCATCCACAATCAGTGCATCACCTTCCAACGGATTCTCGTCATTGCGTTTGTATCCGTCCATCGGGTTGTATTCCAACAGTCGGTGGATAGTCTTTGCCTCCATTCCAGTGGCTTCAGTCATTCGCTTAGTGGCCCGACCAGTGGGAGCGGCAAGAAGAATGCTCATGTGCCGGGCTTTGAAGGCTTCAATTATCCCTTGTGTGGTAGTGGTCTTGCCTGTTCCCGGTCCGCCTGTCAGCACCATCACTTTTGAATCAAGAGCCTTTTGGATTGCCGCCTGTTGCACGTCGTCATAGACTATGTCGCCCGGCTTAGCGCCATATTCAGCCTCCGGCTCTGCCGCAATGTCTGCATTGAGCTGCGATGTTCCTGAAAGCAAGGACTGCAATCGCTTTGCCGAACCATTTTCTGCATGGTAGAATGGAGGCAAGTATATTACCTCATTATCCGAGACAACATCATTAGCTTCTATCATCGAGGCGAGAGCTTGACGCACTGGCGATTCCTCAGCTTCCAGCAACTTGACAGCAGTTTCTACCAGTTGTTCCGGCTCGGCATAGACATGACCATCATCGGCAAGTTCGTTGAGGGTGTATAATATTCCGCTTCGGCAACGGCGTGGGTCATTCCTCTCGTAACCCATCTTCGAGGCTATGCTGTCGGCGGTCTTGAAGCCGATACCCCAGATGTCATCGGCAAGTTGATAAGGATTTTCCTTTACCTTGGCGATAGATTCTTTCTCGTATTTACGATATATTTTGGCGGCGAAAGCTGTGCTGACTCCATATCCTTGAAGGAACATCATGACTTCCTTGATGTCCTTCTGTTTTTCCCAGCTTTCGCGTATTTTCTCCATTCGTTTCCGACCGAGACGCGGAACTTCGAGCAACCGCTCAATATTGTTCTCGATAATATCAATCGTCTCCAGTCCGAAACGGTTGACAATGGCTTTGGCATATACCGGTCCTATACCTTTAATAAGACCGCTGCCCAAATATTTCTCAATGCCATAAATTGTAGCGGGCATTACTTCCGTCCATGACTGTGCAACAAACTGCTGACCATATCTTGGGTCAACACGCCAATCTCCGTCTACGAGAAGGACGCTACCAACGGGTACGTCGAGCAAAGAACCGGTCAGGGTCACGAGATTGTCATATCCCTTGACCTTGACTTTCATCACCGACCAGCCGTTCTCCTGATTCTGGTAAGTGATGTGCTCGACAACACACCGCAGTTTAATCATGTTCCTTCAGCGTGAGAATTATGGGCGCACTCTGACCCGTTCCGAAATCTGTCAGCACATCGCAATCAATAACGTCAGGCAATAATGAGCGACTAATGAGGAAATAATCAATGCGGTTTCCTATGCCTAAAAATCTGAAATTGCCATAGAAGGAAGGTTTCCGTTCTTCCGGATGTATTGAACGGAAAGCGTCGACCAGATGAGCCTCTGACAACAAAGCATTGAATGCCTCTCTTTCCCATTGAGAAAAACAGGGCCGATTCTGAATGTGTTTGTCCTCGAAGGTATCTTTATCCGTGTGTACGATATTCATATCACCACAGATGATAATTGGCAATTTTTCCGAAAGTTCAACTATGAGTTTACGAAATTGCTCGTCCCACACTTTTCGATATTCTTCTGCGCCTTCAAGTTGAGAATTGGCAAAAGGCACATAAGTATTGGCAAGGATAAAATGTCCACAATCATACACTTGAAGATGTCCCTCGGCACTTAATAGCGGAGTCAATATGCGTTTGGGCATAGAGTCAAGTTGCAGAATAGGGTCGATGCCTTCTTTGATTCTTGTGTATATCATGACCCCGCTCATAGATCCATAATCATTGAATGTGAACAACGAGTGATACCCCGGAATCGTAAATTTGTCGAGAGACGTCTTGTTCCTGACTTTTTGAAGACAAATATAGTCGGGATTATATGTCTCCGCAAGTTGTTTCAGCTCGTCATGACGCCTGCCGATGCTGTTGATATTCCAGCTTATAATGGTAGTCTTGTTTGACATGGCACCTTTGTTATTGATTGGAAATCAAGCGATACAGGTTGTTGAACTGGCGCAACATTCCATCCGTATAGTACCAGGACTCATCAACATTCGACCGGTAAGCCTGACCAATCACCACGTTCAAAAACATCTCTGCTACGACTATTGGGATGGCATTGTCTTTAATTTCTCCCGAACTGATTGCGTTCCTGATGACCTGCTCTAATACCGCCAGTTGACACCGATTCTGTTCGGCGCATTTATTTCTGAAATCCGGTATGCTTCGCAGAGCGTCAGTTTCAAGATTGAGGTAAGTCCCGGCAACATTGCGCACACCGTTGTTCATTAAAGAAACACACTCATCTTCGAGCATTGTAATATACTTTAATATGAAATCTTTGAGGCTATTACGAAACTCATTAGGAACAGAAGATGGCATGACTCTCTCAAAGAGATATTTGTTGACTGTGGCCTCAAAGAATCCGAGTTTCGATTTATAATGATAGGCAATGGCTCCTCGTGTCAGATTCAGCTCAGCTTCAATCTCCGAAACTGAGGTTGCATCGTAACCATTTGTGCCGAACAGTTTGATGCCGGTCAACAATAAATGTCTCTTTGACTGCTCTGTCTTCTCCTTATGTTTCATACCGTCGAGAAATTGGCATTATGTATGGTCTTAAACATGATAGTTGTAATGGACTATCATAGTATTAACGTCTAAAGGGACATATCCATTATGCCTGTAATTTATTTATTTCGATAATTGGAGCGGTTATTTTTCTCCAGTCGTCACCCGATGCCCATCCTCTTCCCACCCCATGATTCCACCTTTGAGATTGACAACTTTATATCCGAGTTTAGTCAGTATCTCGGCTGCATCCATAGAGCGTCTGCCACTGCGACAGTAGACAAGTATGGTGAAATCCTTCGACAGTTCTTTATCGACTATTTGTTGGAAATCATCTGATTGAACGTTGATGTTCAACGCCCCGTCTATATGCCCTTCGGCATACTCCTGCGGGGTACGGACATCAACCAATTGCACGGAGTCTGCCTTATTTTTGTAGCAAAATCAGACGCGGAAACTGAAACGATATTATCGTTGCCGTTGCAACCTGATATTTGTATGGCACTCGTTGTCATTAGAATCAAGAATATGGAGTATCTGATAATCCTTAAAAACCTCTTCATTTTATTGCTCTTTTGGTTTTGCGAAGCAAGATATATTCGGCTTGTGCCGAGCCGATCAGTCTCACCCCAGAGTTATACTGAACATCTATTGTGGATATGTGGGGAAGAATCCGTCGCAAGGCATCCTCCGTCCGCATGTCATCGCACGCCATTTCTGTCATGGCTCCGTCACCGAGTTTGATGGAATCTCCCTTTACGGTGTATGATCCGCTGATGGAGTTGCAGTTTGTTATGATGAAATATGTGCTGTCTTCAAAGGCGATATACGGCTTCATGCTCGATGAAGTCTCATCGGGACGCACATAGTCGGAGTCGCTGAAAACGATATTCTCTATATACCATTTTCCGCGAATGTCTGCGTTTACCGTTTCCATCTGTGCCGCATCAGCGACCTTATCCGTTTTTGCTCCTTTGTTTCCCGAGCATCCGGCCACTGTCGCCATCAGCAACACGACACCGGCAATGACAAATATATATGCCTTCATAAAAATCAGTCTTAAAAATTTTATTCTTTTGGGATTTGCTTGTGTACTCTATACTCAGAACACATCTGTCATTTGTCAGTTCAATCCCAATCGTTAAGCGATTCTATATATCGATCAACATCAAGAACCATAACATATTTACTGCGTTTCTCCTGACATGCGAGGCAGTTGCAGGTATTTGATTGAATATGGATTGTTTCTGTCGTTGATTGTTTTTGTCCGTTTTCTTCTTCCATAATCATTTAGCAACTTCCTCTTTGAAGGTGTTGGCGGGTTTGAACGCCGGAATATTGTGAGCCGGGATTATGATTGTTGTGTTCTTACTGATGTTGCGGGCAGTCTTTTCGGCGCGGGTCTTGACAATGAATGAGCCGAATCCACGGAGATATACGTTCTCGCCGTGAGCGAGGCTGTCTCTGACCACCATCATAAACTGTTCGATTACAGAGATAACGGAAGGTCTCTCAATCCCTGTCGATTTTGATATTTCGTTTGCTATTTCTGCTTTTGTCATATTGCGAAGTGTTATGTTGAGGTTGATACGCTTTATAACTGCAAAATTACTAAAAATCGGGCGAATAAGCATAAGAAAGCCTGCCCAAAATGAGCAGGCTGGAAACAGGATTGAAGTCTTCACAGATGCCATATCCTGCTGCGATAGGCTTTCAGTTCCTCTTCCGGAAACTGCGCTATCGCTTTGTCAAATTCTCGGAGTATCGCGGCTTTGTCGTCCGGCAATGCTCCCGTGATTGGTACTGTATTGGATATATGGTGACCGAGCAGGTTGACACGGATATTCAGTCTGTCAATCAACGTCCGCATCTCCATCAGCCGCTCTATCTCCGGTTCCTCGATATAGGTGCCGTCCTGTACTTCCTGATACAACTGCGATTCCGGGAAAATCGTCAGCGACACTATGTTGATGATGTAGGGATGGAGTTGGTTCAGCACCTCGGCGGTCGCGGTCGCGCTGGCTTCACCGTTGCCCTTGCCGCCGAGTCCGTTGAGGTAGAATACATTGTAGCGTATCCCTGCCTCGTCGAGTTTTGAAAGCTGTTCAAGAATGTCGGTGGCGTGATAGCCTTTGTTCATCCGCTCCAATGTCGGGTCGTGGGCGGTCTCGATGCCGATGTTGATGCTGTCGAGTTTCAGATGGTGGAGGTTCTTCAGTTCCTCAACTGTCTTGGGCGTTATGTCCGTTACACGAGCGAACATTCCGAATGACACCATGTGCGGTAGATATTTCCTCAATAGAAGGGCGACATCCATTAGTTTATTGTAACTCAACGCGAAAGGATTTGCTCCGGTCAGATATATTCGCCGTGCGCGAGGCTGCCACTGTCGGATTACCTTC
>OHTH01000677.1_pt1 | contig 18823 bp, 13 predicted proteins | sample 1578831 | NCBI WGS metagenome assembly OHTH01 (sample SAMEA3879590, study PRJEB24766) | human gut metagenome | biome: human-associated habitat; feature: feces | place: USA | collected 1985/1987 | reverse complement strand
AGCATTCTTCTCGAACAAAAAATCATCGAACAAGCTGCCAGAAATGAAGGTCTTCTAGAAGATCCTCGAGTTCGTGTTTTGATTTCGGAAAAACAGGCTCAGCTTTACGGATCGATTCTGAGCCGCAGATATGCTTCTGAGCATCCGATCACGGAAGAACAGGTTCGGAATCGTTACGACTCACTTCTCTCTAGCTACGATCCACACGAAATCAAATTTCGACATATCTTGGTAAAGACACCGGAAGAAGCTAGAGAAATTATTCAATCTCTCAAGGTAGGTTCCGATTTTGGTTCTCTCGCTAAAGAGAGATCTTTGGACCAAAGTACCTCTCAAAACGGCGGACAGATTCCTTTTACGAATATTCGTAATGTCTTGGTTCCGGGCCTCGCCGAAGCCATCCTCGCTCTTCAGCCGGGCGACCTTCTGCCGGTTCCTTTCAAAAGCAAGCTCGGATATCACGTGGTGCTTCTCGAAGAAAAACGTGAGGTCCCCTTTCCTTCTTATGAAGAAGTTAAGCCAAAAGTGCTTTCAGAACTTGAAAGACTTCAGACAACAGAGTTCTTGAACGACCTTCAGAAAGACGCAAAAATTCTCGAAGTTTCGGACAGCTCTGTCGACTAGACTGCACTGCAACTTTCCTTCTAATCATCTTCCAAAAGTACATCCGCTTTCTTTTGGATCCTCCGCAATCTCTAATCGTACCTAGCCACTTCGTTCAGGCTGATAAAATGGCGTTTTTTAATCATTGGAACACGTCATGGGTTTCTTAACCGGTAAAAAATTCCTGATCACTGGAATCTCTTCTAATCGCTCCATTGCTTATGGAATTGCAAAGGCTTGTGCCAGAGAGGGCGCTGAACTAGCTCTTTCCTATAACAACGAACGCTTTAAAGAACGCGTGCAGGGCTTTGCCGATGAATTCGGCGCCGGACAAGTCATTAAGTTAGATGCATCTTCCGATGAATCAATTGATTTAGCAGCCCTTGAACTCGCCAATCGCTGGGCAGACGGTTTTGACGGCTTTGTCCACTCGATCGGCTGGGCGCCCCGCGAATCCATCAGCGGCAGCTTCCTCCAAGGCGCTTCCCGCGAAGGCTTCCTCTCCGCAATGAACGTCTCCGTTTACTCCTACATTGCGATGGCTAAGAGAATGGTCCCGTTAATGGCAGGCCACAAAGCTTCTTTGCTGACATTGTCTTACCTCGGCGGAGAAAAAGTCGTTCCCAATTACAACACGATGGGACTTTGCAAAGCAGCGCTTGAATCTGCTACCCGCTATATTGCTGCTGACGTCGGCCCGCAAGGCATTCGCGCCAACACACTCTCCTGCGGCCCGATTAAGACTCTTGCCGCAAGCGGCATTAAAGGCTTTAGCTCAATGTTGGCTCAGTGCAAAGCCGTTTCTCCGACTCGTTCTTTGGTTTCAATTGATGAAGTCGGCAACACCGCAGCCTTCCTTCTTTCCGACAATTCCCTTGGAATCACTGCGGAAACCATCTATATCGACGGCGGCTTTAATGCTCTTGCCTGCTGCGTCGATCAGACAGCATCTGAAAACGCCTAATCATTAGCGTTCTAGTTCTCAATGGGCGGCCTTCACGGCCGCTTACTTATATTTCGGAACACCAAGGTCTTTTTCTTTGAGTTTCTTCATTCGCTCGGCATCTTCAATCGCCCATTCTTTAAAGAGCCCTCTCATCCATTTATGCGCCGGATCTCGGTGCTTGCTGTCCGACCAAATCAGAACATTCCATTTTTCGGTCTCTTCAAAATCAATCGGAAGCGGAAGGGCCGTTAAGTTATAAGCTTTCATGGCAAGCTCCGCAGCCCGCCAGCCGCAAACCGAAATCAAATTCGTCTTCTCAATAGCGCCCCATGCAGAATAGAAACGCGACGTAGAAAACCTCGTGTGTTCCATAAACCTTTCGTATTGGAATAAGCCTTGCTCAGGGCCGACCCAGGATGCGGACCGACCTGTCCGAATAGATACACGGTCATAAACTTGAAGGTATCGAGTTAACAAAGGACCTTTGAGTTGCGTAAGTGGATGCCCCTTCCTGACAAGCAACACACGATCCAGCGGGTAAAGCTTCATTCGGTGGAGATCCGGCGCCAGATCAACGTCCGTGATTACCGCAAAATCCGCTTTGCCTTCACTTACAGCGGCGATCTCATTGTCGTGCTTGCTCAGGTCTAATCGTACTTTCGGCGCTCTTTCAATCATTTTCGGCAGTACACCGGAAATCACGACAGAGATTTCGGTCATCACTGAGCTCAAGACAAAAGTCCTTGTGGATTGACTCGGATCAAACTGCATATCCATCATCGCTTCAGAAGCTTCCAAAATCTGATGAATCTGCGGCTTGATCTGCAGGTAGTAGTTTGTCGGCACCCAGATTCCTTCCATTTGTCTAAAAATTTCCTGCGGAAAGTACGAACGTATCCGAGAAAAGTTCCTGCTTGAGGAAGACGGAGACAAATTTAACAACAACCCCGCGCGAAGCAAAACGCCCGTCTTTTCTAGCTCCGCAAGAAACCTCGTATCGTCAATAGAAAGTTTGGTAATGTCCGCCACAGTGATAACCCTTTGTCAACAATGCAAAGATAGGAGTGCAACTTGCGCAAAGTATATCTCCATAAGGCACGCTTAAGATACTCCTAGAAACACCAAGCGGTACACCACTTAATAACCACAAAACAAGGAGAATTACGATGCTTCGTAGAAGTCTGCTTACATCTGCTATCGCAGCCTCTTTACTCACCACTTTCTCGCTTCCTGCATTCGCAACGCAGGTTTATGAGACCGACCTCGTTATCATCGGGGGCGGCCTGTCCGGTTTGGCAGCAGCTCAGAGCGCAGTTGACCAAGGCGCTAAACCGATCGTCCTCGAAAAAGAAGCTGCCCTGGGCGGCGGCGGAAACTTCCCTGAAGGAAGTCTTGGCGTCGGCACCCGTTATCAGAAGGAACACAACATCAACACCACCGTTGACCAGGTTCTTACTGCCGCTCTGCAGTACCATCACTATCGCGCTGACCCGCACGTCCTTCGTGTTCTGATTGAAGAATCCGGAAAGACCATTGACTGGGTTATGGACAAAGGCGCTCAGATGCGCGGCATCCGCACCATGTATCCGAAAGATGAATCCCTGATGACATGGCACTTGTTCAAAGGCGGTGCTGCCGGCATTATCCAGCGCTTCGCTAAGGAAGTTCGCGCCAAAGGCGGCACAATCCTCACCGAAACCCCGGCCAAGAAACTGATCGTTGAAAACGGTAAAGTGGTAGGTGTTGAAGCTGTCGACGGCGAAGGCGAAAAAGTCATCGTCAAGGCCAAGAAAGTCATTATCGCTACCGGCGGTTTCGAATCCAATAAAGAAATGCTCGCCAAGTACGTGAACGACTCCTCTGCTCTAGGTATGTTTGAACCGGTTTGGTACCGCGGTCCTGTAACCGACGGTAAGAACGGTGACGGCCGTACGGGTGATGGCATCCAAATGGCTCAGTTAGTCGGTGCAGGCGTTAAAGGTATGCATACCATTGCAGGTAACGCTCCGTACCTCGCCGACCTGCCCCCGATCAACCAGTTCATGGGCGCTGATGAACTCAAGCAAGGCCGCTGCGCTTTGGCTCAGCCCTGGCTCTGGGTTGATCAGCACGGCAAACGCTTCTTCAACGAATCCCGTGGTGCTGTTTTCGTTGATGTCTACAATGCCATGACAAGTGCCGGCGGCGTAATGTACAACATCATCGACCAGCAGAAATATGATCAGTTGGTTAACAAGGGCGCTTTGCTTCCGTTCAACGCCATCGTTCTTGCCGGCGTTCCTCTGAAGGCTCTTCCGAAGACTTTCGAAATCGGTCAGCAGAGAGGTTGGGCTTTCAAGGCTGACACAATCGACGACCTAGCTGCACAGATCGGCGTACCTGCTTCCAACCTGAAAGAAACAATGAACAAGGTGAACGAATACGCTAAAGCTGGTAAAGATCCGGAATTCGGCCGTCTGCCTGAACACCTTGCAACTTTCAATATGGAAAAAGGTCCGTACTATGCTCTGAAAGGCATCCGCGCATTCTTCCTAACTTTGGGCGGCGTCACTGTCAATCCGAAGTTCCAGGCTCTGAATCCGCAGGGCGACGTGATCGACAACCTCTATGTCGTCGGTCAGGATATCGGCGGTTTGTATGACTCTTCTTACGACCTCCGCTGCGAAGGCTCTGCCTCTTCGTTCGCTATGACCAGCGGCCGCTTAGCTGCTGACAACGCTCTTGCCGATGTCAAAGCCGGTAAGTAACTTCTAGAGAAGCCCGGACCGTAGGGTCCGGGTCTAAAAACGGAAGAAAAAAATGAAATTTAACCGCCTCATTACCACCGCAGCAATTCTGTTAGCCGGCGCCTTCTGTACTGCTCAGGCTGCTCCCACCATGGCAAAGCACATGCAAAAAGGCGTGACTTGCGAACAGTGTCACAACTCTTCCGCTCCGGTTGCCGCTGCCAAGTCCAAGGCTTGTATGAAATGCCATAACTACCAGGACTTAGCCGCTGCTTCTGCCGCAAAGAAAGTAGCTTTAAACCCGCATGATTCTCATGCCGGACAGCTTCGCTGCACACTTTGCCATAAAGAACACGAACAAAGCGTTCTCTACTGCCGTCAGTGCCACAAGAACGCAGAAGACAAACGCTTTGATATGGCTGTACCTTAATCATTCCTAAAAATTGTCAAACTATTTTTGAACTCCCGCCTCTCCTCGGGAGTTTTTTGCGGTCAAGCTAATGGCCGCTTTATTTTTTCAACGCGGCCATAGCTTAATTTCATTAGTTATCCAGGAATCCGATGGTTCTTCTGGAAGAAGACATCTGGCCTTCCTTCAGTTGAGTTTCAACTTTCAGCATGTCGACAATCTTTTCTCCGGAAACAGCTTTGGTAAAACGAAGTCTTCTGTCGATAGCCGCAAAATCTCCCGGGGAAAGATTTCTGATCTTCCGCAGATTGTTCACTTCGTTTCCGACAGAGAATTTCCACTTCTGAGCCAGTCTTCTGTACATTTCTTCTGCCTGATCATCAGTCATGTATTCGAGTTTGGCCTTCAAGTCGAATCTTCTCAGACAAGCGTTGTCCATCAGATCCAAAAGGTTCGTTGTTGCCACAAGGTAGCCTTCATAAGACTCCATCTGAGTCAAAAATTCGTTGACTTGCGTAACTTCCCAGGAATGATTCGCGGTTCTTCGATCTTGAAGGAAAGAATCAATTTCATCAAAGAGTAGAACGGCATTTTCTCTTTTTGCTTCTTCAAAGGCAGCGGCGATATTGTGTTCTGTACCGCCGACATAGCAGTTCAGAAGATCCGACGCTTTTTTCATGATGAGAGGGCGTTCAAGCTTCTTTGCGAGCCAATGACAAAATTCTGTCTTGCCCGTGCCCGGAGGACCGTAAAGACATAACCTTCCGGCGCCCGCTTCTTTGAGGCCTTTCGATAAAGCTTCCAGATCTGTATCGGAATTGCTTAAAGCAGGGTCGAACTTTCCGATTTTCTTCGTCGCGGCAGCCAGTTTTCCAAAACCTTGTGCTTTGAGAATATCTTCGAGAAGAGCCATCAAAGAGTCTTCCGGAAACTTAACTTTATTACCTTGGAGGTTGTCCACGATCTCTCCGACTTGAGCGACAAGTGCCGGAGAAAGATTTTCCGTATTCACCAGACGACTAATGTTTTCTTCAGACAAAGATTTGGCCAATGCTCCTTGTGCGAGCTTCTCCATTTGAGCTCGAGGCGGATAACCAACCTTTAGGACAAAATGAAATCTTCTGATAATGGCAGCATCCATAGAACGCAGAGAGTTCGTTGTCCACACGGTCAGCTTTTTAGTGTTTTCGAGTGCGGTATTGATGCGCGCTTTGTTTGTACGATCAGTCGTTCCTTGGACCAGATCGCTGTTGAAAACGTCATCCGCTTCATCAATCAGAATTGCCATGACGGCGTCGTTCCGACTTAACTTGCAGGCTCGTTCCCAGCAAGCCAAAACCTTTTCCTCTCTTCCGAGTTTTAATGTGTAGGCTTTTTTACCGGCTTGTTCAATCAAAAGTTTTCCTAATTCCGTCTTTCCGGAACCAGGAGGACCATACAAAAGAACATTGACGCCTCTGGGGCCTTCATCTTTAATCCCCTTTAAAAACGGAACGACTAAAGAGTCAATCACAGGTAGATACTTGACGTCTTCGAGCGTGAGACGAGACTTGTTGCAAGGAGTGAGGATCGAACTTACAAGCTGCTTCTTTTCGGTTTTCCCGAAGAAGAGATCAAAGAAGGAAATACCGGATTTGGATTCAAAGTAGTCCTCGAAATCAATATTAGAAGACTCTCTGTCTACGCCGAAGATTGCCATTCGGATAAGTTTGCCATCCGGCCCGAGCATTTCTTGGACCTTTTCCAAAGGCAGGCCCAACGTTTTTGCGATGACCTCCAGCACGAGGAAAAAGCCGCGGTCGGAATAACTGAAAGAGTTCAGGGCTCTTCTCAAGTTTCGATAGGCAAGAGTGAAGAAGATGAAGGCGGTGACTAGACCTTCATCTTCGGAAAGGTCATAGGCTTCTTTGATGAGTTCAAGATTAGCCGCAAAACCTTTCGGGTAGAAACCGTGCAAATCAATCTCTTTCTTAATGTTGCGATAAACCTTCTTCATGGAAACTGGAGGATTGTCGATGCGCTTTCTAAGCTCTGTTTTCACAGATTTGTATCGACGAAAAACACTGTCTCCTGCATCGTCAAGTAATTCAGTGTCGCCTTCTTCTTTTCCTTTAAGTCCGTAAAGTTCCGAAACGTCGTTTTCGATTTCCTGCTGCCACGCCTTGACCACTCGGATATTTGCCATCTCCTGCACATCATCGAGTTCCAACGATTTATAGCCGGAGAGTTCGATCAAAATCTTGGATGTCCAATATTCAACACACAAGGTACTCTGCTGTTCTGAATCCGGAATAGAACGAAGACGGTTGTCACTAAACATTTTTTCAAAGACACTTGTTCTTCTGCGAGGCATTTTTGTTCTCCTTCTATGTTGTTATTTTTGCATTTGAAGCGAAAGAAATTGACGCAGTAAAACCGATTAAAATAAAAATCAATACGCGCCTTGCGACAGAAATTTGATCTTGGAGAGCCTAAGGATGGGAAGAAAACACGATAAAAAAGAAGAAGCATCGATCATTTTGGAGATTCTCAATCGAATACCGCTGAGCAAACGGTTTGTCTCGGTGGACGACATTCTTAATTCTTTGGCATCGGCAGACATTGATGTCAGCAGGCGGTCACTGCAGCGTTACTTGAAGCAAATGTATGACTGCGGCAAATACGGTTTGGTGCGCGACGACCGAGGAAATGCCTACGGTTACCGAAGAGAACGCACGGATTCCATCACCGACAATATTCACTTAAAACCAAATGAATGTCTGCTTCTGAGAATTGCGCAGGAGCACATGAAGTATCAGATTCCGGGAACCGTCCTCAAATCGTTGGGATTCTTATTTGATGCGGCTTCCGAAATGCTCAAGGAAAAAGGTTCGAACGCCAAAGAAAATCAATGGCTCAATAAAGTCTGCGTCATTTCATCCTCAATTCCGCAAATGCCTTCCAAGGTACTTCCAAGAATCTTTGATGTGGTCTCCGAAGCGTTGTATTCGGAAAAGAAACTCAGAATCGAATACACCAACATGAACGGCAAAACCACGAGCGCCGTTATCTCTCCTCTTGCCCTGGTTCAGCAAGATGTCCGACTCTACTTAATTTGTCAGTTCGATCATTTCGACAACGTCGTCCATCTGGCGCTTCATCGTTTCAAAAAGGCTGAAGTCACCTCTTTTGATGCGCATCGCCCGGAAAAGTTTGATCTCCAGTCTTACATTCACGACCGTCACTTTAATTACAGCAACGGAGAATGGGTCCACTGGATATTGGAGTTCAAGAGCGATGTCACGGCAAAGAACTTAGAGGAAACGCCTTTCAACACTTCTCAGAAATTGCTTAAAAAAGAAGACGGAACCTGGCGTCTGGAAGTTGACATCCAGGATTCCAGGATGCTGGACGGCTGGGTGGCCATGTGGAAGAACGATGCTCAGATCACGCTCAGTCAAAAGGAATATTTAGAAAGAGAAACCGGTGATTACGATGAATAACAATAACCGGAGGATCTTCTCCGGTCGCTTGGTTTCTTCAATAGTTATTAAGGATTTCGGACGTCGGTAATGGAGTCATCGACTTCGCTCAGACGTTCTAAAAGCGTTCTGTTAATCTCAAGAAGTTTCTTGTAAGCTGCACGTGTCTTAAATAAATCAATAATGTTCTCTATACGGCGCTGAGCGATGTACGGAGAAATCGGACGCTGAATATAGTCAGCCACGCCCAGCGAATAAGCACGATGCACAACGTCATGCTCTAAGGATGCCGTAATCAGAAAGACAGGAATGCTCTCCACTAATCCTTCTTTGATCGCCTCCTCCAAAAAGGTTAAACCGTCCATCTCAGGCATGACATAGTCAAGAAGGATGGCACAGATGTCTTCTTTTTTCTTGCGAAGAATTTCCAGAGCCTCAGGACCGCTTTCGGCAAATTCGATCTCATGGCTTTGAGAGAACATGATGGACAGGACGTCTCGATTCAGCTCGACGTCATCCACAATCAAAATTGTATTTTTAGCCTGACCCATTTTTTCTCTCTTTCCCGACCAATAAAACAGCGCTCGGCCGGATGCGTCCAAGACAAATACCGTTGTTTGAATCCTTACCGAAGATATCTATGACCTATGCATCTTTTTTGCGCAAGGAAAATGGAATTTTCGGACAAGTTATACAACTAATCAAATCTTGACCGTCTGCATTCAAACACAGTTGTTGATATTAACATCTTAGTGTTGTATGCCAACGAATATGAAGCCTTGTTTTTACCAGCTGGGCCCGTAAAGCACCGTCATTTATGGCGGTGATATAAGGGCCGACTGACCGGTTACTCCGGCGTATCTTGCTGCTCTATGTACTGTTTGATAATGGAAATAGGCGCTCCGCCACAACTTGCGGCAAAATAGGAGGGAGACCACAAGGCTCCGGCCCAAAGTTTGTCTTGAATGCAAGCATATCGTTTCTTCCGAATAAGTCGACTTGAGACCCCTTTCAGACTATTAACCAAACGAGATACTGAAACTTTCGGCGGATAATTGATTAGCAAGTGGACATGATCCTTTTCTCCGTCAAACTCTACTAGCTCGGCCTCGAAATCCTGGCAGACCGAGGCAAAAATCTCCTTCAGATCTTCCAATACTGCCTTAGTAAATACAGAGCGGCGATACTTAGTGAGGAAGACCAAATGAATATGTAAATTAAAAACACAGTGTCTGCCGTGTCTAATATCGTTACTTTTGTTCATAGACCAAGTATAATTTGCTTAGTAATCGCGAGGGCTGCAATGCTAATACGACGTGCCTTTAAATTTGAATTGAAGCCGGATGGCCGGCAGGCTTGTCAAATCGGCAAATTCTGCGGCTGCGCCCGTTATGTCTACAATCGTACCTTATCTCTTGAGAAGTCGCTGTACGCAAAAGATGACAAACACTCATTCAGATATACAGAAGCTACCAAAAGGCTTCCAGAGTGGAAAAATAAACATCCTTTCCTGAAAGAGTGCCATAGCCAGGTGCTTCAGCAGTCCCTAAAAGATCTTGATCGGGCTTACACCAATTTCTTCGAAAAACGAGCTAACTTTCCAAAATACAGGAAGAAGTTCCGGCATGACTCTATTCGTTTTCCTCAAGGAGTTGAACTCGATGAGGTCAAACAGAAGATTAGGCTGCCAAAAATCGGGTGGGTAGGATATCGGAAAAGCCAAGACATCATCGGCACGATAAAAAACGTCACCATCATACGCCGCGGTGATAAATGGGATGTCTGCATCCAGACGGAATATGAGGACAACCCGCCTGCTCCAACTCCTTCCGAGATAGGGATTGACATGGGAGTCAAGTATTTTGCGACGCTCTCCGACGGTAAAGTTTTTGAACCCCTCAGCCCCTTCAAGCGAGAGCGGGAGAAACTTGCGATACTTCAAAAAGAGTTAGCTAGACAGAAAAAAGGGAGTAGGAACAGCAGAAAAACAAAGAGAAAGATTGCACGACTTCATCGCCATATCGCCGACAGCCGAAGAGACTTCCTTCATAAGACTTCGACACGGATAGCCCAAAACCACAGCACCGTGTACGTTGAGGATCTGAAGGTCTCGAACATGTCGGCTTCTGCCGCCGGAACAATAGAGAATCCGGGCAAAAAGGTTAAACAGAAGAGTGGTCTGAACCGCTCAATTTTGGATCAGGGTTGGTATGCGTTTTCCCGGATGCTCTCCTATAAGCTGGAGCGCAAAGGCGGAAAACTGATCAAAGTTGATCCCAGAAACACCAGCCGAACATGTCCGCAATGCGGTTTGGTTTCTGCAGAGAACAGAAAAACGCAAGCCTCTTTTGCGTGTGTTGCCTGCGGGTACCGCGCCAACGCGGATTTGGTCGGAGCGATAAATGTACTAAGGGCCGGACGGGCCCGGTTAGCCTGTGGTATGAGTGGTGCAGTAAGGCCGCTGTCAGCAGGAACCCAAAGAAACCTACTGCAGCATTAGGCTACGGCCGCTGCAGAGGTGGTATGGAATCCACGCCATTTATGACGAGGAGGACGTCAAAAAAATGTCCATGACTTTTTGAAAAGCAGTCTTCAGGACTTCAACAAGTTTCTCGTTCCAATGAACCAATGGCTTCAGAAAAAACGAGCGAACGAACGAAAACAAAACAACCTCGAACGCTGATGTCCTCCCTCTTCCCCTCTCCCCTTTGGGGAGATGTGCGCGCGCACGCGCGAAGGAGCAGTCTTGAGCGCTAGTCAAAGCCGGAGCCTTGTAAAAGTTTGAGCGCAGCGAAAACTTTTATGAGAACGGCTTGACGAGCAAGCGAAAGACGAAAACGCTTTAGTCATGAGGGACAGAGAGAGCCTTGCTCGACCTGTCCCTCTGACGACTGATGGCGAATCGCTCCTCCCTCTGGGAGGCGGGGGAGGGCCGAGATCCAAGGCGTTGGCTTTAGCCAATGCCGGGATCGAGTTTTCTACGCCCGGAGGGCGCTCTTATCACGCTAAAACATGGCTGATAAGCCGTGTTTTATGCGTGTGATAGTTTTAGTACTTTTATATTCTTTTAATACTTTTAGACACCTTAGAGGCCTTGTGCCCCAACGGATCGAGGACGCATAATGCACCATTTTTACGGTCATAATGCACCATTTTTACGGTCATAATGCACCATTTTTACGGTCACAATGCACCATTTTTACGGTAAACTTCACCTATAAAATCCTATAGGTGAATTATGGCGCGTGAATTGGTGACTAAAGAGAACTCTCTTGTAGCGGCCTCCTACAGCTTGGATTTAATCGAGCAACGATTGATTTTGCTGAGTATCGCTCTCAGCCGTCGCACCGGATTAGGGCTTTCTGCGCAGAAACCTCTATTCATCACGGCGCAAGAGTTTTCTTCTGCCTATGGCTCAGATGTCAAGAATGCATATCGGCAACTTAAATCGGCCACGGAAACACTCTTTGACAGGCAAATTACGTACAAAGATGTAGTCAATGGGACGCGTGGTGTTAGTCGTATCCGATGGGTCCAAAAAATATTCTATTCGGACAGTGAAGGCGCGGCTGCCATTCAATTTTCTGAAGAGGTCATCCCCCTGTTCAAGGAATTGGAAAAGAACTTCACTTCCTATTACCTTGATGAAATACGTAACCTCAGTTCTACCTACGCAATCCGGCTCTTTGAGCTGTGCTCTCGGTGGAAGAACGCTGGAAAAACGCCTTATTTCACTGTTGAGGAGCTGAAGGAGCAAATTGGCGTGGTAGCGGATTCCTACCAGGAGCTCAGGGTATTCAAGCGACTGCTGGATAAATCCATCAATCAGATAAACAAAACCACCAGCCTCAGAGTCTCCTACGAACAACAAAAGCGCGGGCGCAGTATCGTTGGTTTTGCCTTTTTCATCACGTCCCCGACCCCAGTTAAACAACCTGCTCCGACAAACATTCGAATGACGCCCGGACAACGAGATAAGTACGCCCGGAAATTAGTCGACGCCATGAATGGGAACAGAGAGATCAGTGACCGCCTGTGCCAATTTCCGGAATCCCGAATTTCTGCTTATGCCCTGCGCGTAGCGGTATCTAACGCATTATCGAAACCTAAGGTACTGGCGAGCTTTTTGCCATTGTTAAAACAAGTTGGCTTCCGTCAAAGAAAACGAATTCCCCGAGACGAAGATGGGAAACCGATCATTGAAGACACGATTTCTGCCAATTTCGATTTCTAATGGGGACAGATTTGGGAGTCAAAACAAGCGCGATTTGACTAGACAAGACCGCTCTGTCGGATTCTCATTTCCGACAGAGCGGTCTTGTCCTAGCAAAAAGAAAGCTCTTTGTGAAGTGACAATTCAGGAATTCGCGGACTTCCTCGAAAAAATTCCCCATACCCAGCAACAAACAAAAAACAAAGCGGTTGAACAAAAGCGCGGGCCTGAGCGCTAGTCAATGCGGGAGCCTTGTAAAAGTTTGAGCGTAGCGAGAACTTTTATGAGCACCGCTTGACGAGCAAGCGAAGGCACATAACGCTGGACGGCAGGGAGCAGAGAGAGCTTGTCTCGACCTGCTCCCTTGACGTCAGAGGGCGACTCGCTCCTCCCTTTAGGGAGGCGGGGGAGGGTAATTCAAATGAGGCGAAACCGAAATTTGAATTATTTTTTTTTCGAGCCGAGCGCCTCGAGGGCGCGAAGGTGAGTTCAACGGCTTAGTTCTAAACGACTTTCCTCCTGAGTTATTTCCGCTGGAGCGGAATAACTCAAGGAAAAGTCTGCATTTGGACATCCGGAAACCGCTGCTGGCGCAAACGGCTTAGTTCTAAACGACTTTCCTCCCGAGTTGTTTCCGCTTCGCAGAACAACTCCGGGAAAAGTCTGCATTTCTCTCAAACAGCAGAACAACTCGAACCCGCTCAAGTTCAACACAAGAGTTGTTTCCGCTTCGCAGAACAACTCTGTGCAGAACTTTCGCCGAGTTGTTTCCGCTGTTTTTCGTCCAGCTACACACTTAGAAATTCTCAAAGGGTTTTGTCGCGAAGCGACCGCGACCTGCGGTCGCCTCAAATAGAGGAAAAACCAAGGGTTTTCCCTTAAGGGTTTTTACATTAATAAGAATAAAGAAAGGGCACGCTCGTAACTATTTGTTTTTATTGTTTTTTTTTAAACACCTTACGCCAACCCTTGGCGTAAGTTACGCCAACCCTTGGCGTAAGTTGTAACAGAGATTCCGATATTACGCCAAAAATATATTATTATTTGGCGTAACATTGACATTTTTCAATGTTTTTTTGACCTGATTACGCCAACCTTTGGCGTAACATAAGACAGTTTTTATTTATTTTTTGGCGTAAGCAAGATCATGGCGAATTTGGAGCGGGATAAGCGTTTTAAGGAGAACCCATTTACAGCGAACATGGTGATTCCCGTTCGAGGGCAACAGGTTCGGATTTCAAGGTTCGGTCAGGAGCGAAACGTTTTGATCAATCAGAGTACGGGTGAACAATTCGGAACCCACGTCGTTACGTATAAGCGGGTTGATTCCTCTCAGTTCGTGAAGTTATTTACTGACAACATCGCTTTGACCTTTGACCTGACGTCAGCGGGTATCAAAGCATTCAACGTGCTTTTGTGGGCGGTTCAGAGCAATGCTAAGAATGCGGATTTTATTAACCTAGGCTCTTTAGTCCGGGAGGAATTCATAGCAGTCCATCCTAATAAAGAGTTCAGTCAAAGAACATTTGCCCGGGGATTGACTGAGTTGGTTAAAAACAAAATCATTGCAAATGCCTACATCCCAGGTTTTTACTTCATCAACCCGAATTTCGTATTCAACGGCGACCGCATTGCTTTCACGACATTGATTGAGAAGAAGACGCCGCTCACAAGCAAGAACGAAATAAAGCCTCTCCGAGTAGAACACGCAGATGGAACAGTGGACGACAAGACGGGTGACCTGTTCGACAGTGAAGGCTAGAATGCAGGCTGTCCTCGTGCGACGTCGCCAGTCGAGTCTCGGTAGTTGTTTTTGTTCGATGTTCGGTCTAGAAGAGGGTAGATCAACGAGAGGTCTAGGGTCGGGAAAGATGAGCGCGCCCGATCACAACAATCAATTTCCTTGTGCGCTTTCACGGGTTGAGTTCCGTTTGATTTTGCTCAATGGCTGGTACTAAAGAGGGCGCTGTTACGGATGCAGCGTGGTCAGGAATCTCAAGTGCGCCTGACCTTTTCTTTCATTTTGGTTTTGGGGGTCTCGGGGCGGAGCCCTGAGCGAACGAACGTACTTATTTTTAAGCGAAGCGTAAAATAAGTACAGTGAGTTACTCTTTTCCAAAGAGTAACAGAAACCTCAGTACCGATCACCATGCCCGAAGCTGAAAATCAATATTGCATCATCCGAATGAGAAAGGTCAAGATGACTGCTCTCAAAGCGTCTCAAATTCACAATGAGAGACTGACTGACCGACACTCAAATCCCGACATTGACACCGACCGATCCGATCAGAATGTTGTCTTTTTTAAAACGGAAGACATCACGGACGATGTTAAAAAACGAATAGCCGACATCCAGTCACGACAGAAGAGAAAAATCCGTTGTGATGCTCCTGTAGCCATCGAATACATGATTACCGCCTCCCCTGAGGCTATGGCTCGGCTGAGTAAGCAGGAGCAAGAACGATACTTTGCTGAGTGTCTGAGCTTCGTTGAGGCTCGTCACGGAGTTGGTAACCGTCTTAGCGCAGTTCTGCACTTGGATGAGACTACTCCGCACCTGCATATGCTTGTCTTTCCTGAACGAGAAGGGAAGTTAGACGCTAAAAGCTTCTTCAAATTGCCTGCTCTAACGGCGTTGCAAGACGAATTTGCCATCAAAGTCGGTAAGCAATTCGGATTGGAACGAGGTGTCCGACTGACAGAACTACTCGAAAAAGGGGAAAAACCGCACAGACACCAAAGCGTTGCAGTCTACAAAGCCAAGAAACTCAAAGAGACTGAGCGAAAGCTGGCAGAGCTGGAACAAACCACAGCAGACTTGGCTGCGGTTGAGGCGATTACTCCGAAAAAAGGCGTGCTTTCATCACGGGTTAGCGTGACCCCTGAAGAGTTCGAGACTCTATCCGGACAAGCAAAAGCCTATGCGGTCACAAAAGAGACCCTCGCGAAGCGCTCAAAATCGCTCATAGCAAGAGAGCAGGTCGTATCACGTAAAGAAGCCTTGCTCGACTCTAGCGAGGCCCTTAGAGAACAAAACAAGACCCTTTCTGTCGAAAATTCCTTGCTACGGGATAGAGAATCTTCCGAAAAGGCCAAAAACACAGAGTTGAGGGCAAAACTTCGGAAATTCGATGACTACGAAGAAACAAAACAGTTGCTCAATGACACTCAAACGGCTCTCGCCGAGGCTAACTCACAGCTGGCCAAGGAAAAAGAAGAGCACGAAAAAACAAAAGGGAAATTACAAGCTCAAGCCGAGCGGTTTGAGGCCGTTGTTCGAGGCGCTCGAGCTCTCGTCAAGTACCTTTATCAGAAGTTCGACAGCAAAAAGAAAGCTCTTTGTGAAGTGACAATTCAGGAATTCGCGGACTTCCTCGAAAAAATTCCCCATACCCAGCAACAAACAAAAAACAAAGCGGTTGAACAAAAGCGCGGGCCTGAGCGCTAGTCAATGCGGGAGCCTTGTAAAAGTTTGAGCGTAGCGAGAACTTTTATGAGCACCGCTTGACGAGCAAGCGAAGGCACATAACGCTGGACGGCAGGGAGCAGAGAGAGCTTGTCTCGACCTGCTCCCTTGACGTCAGAGGGCGACTCGCTCCTCCCTTTAGGGAGGCGGGGGAGGGTAATTCAAATGAGGCGAAACCGAAATTTGAATTATTTTTTTTTCGAGCCGAGCGCCTCGAGGGCGCGAAGGTGAGTTCAACGGCTTAGTTCTAAACGACTTTCCTCCTGAGTTATTTCCGCTGGAGCGGAATAACTCAAGGAAAAGTCTGCATTTGGACATCCGGAAACCGCTGCTGGCGCAAACGGCTTAGTTCTAAACGACTTTCCTCCCGAGTTGTTTCCGCTTCGCAGAACAACTCCGGGAAAAGTCTGCATTTCTCTCAAACAGCAGAACAACTCGAACCCGCTCAAGTTCAACACAAGAGTTGTTTCCGCTTCGCAGAACAACTCTGTGCAGAACTTTCGCCGAGTTGTTTCCGCTGTTTTTCGTCCAGCTACACACTTAGAAATTCTCAAAGGGTTTTGTCGCGAAGCGACCGCGACCTGCGGTCGCCTCAAATAGAGGAAAAACCAAGGGTTTTCCCTTAAGGGTTTTTACATTAATAAGAATAAAGAAAGGGCACGCTCGTAACTATTTGTTTTTATTGTTTTTTTTTAAACACCTTACGCCAACCCTTGGCGTAAGTTACGCCAACCCTTGGCGTAAGTTGTAACAGAGATTCCGATATTACGCCAAAAATATATTATTATTTGGCGTAACATTGACATTTTTCAATGTTTTTTTGACCTGATTACGCCAACCTTTGGCGTAACATAAGACAGTTTTTATTTATTTTTTGGCGTAAGCAAGATCATGGCGAATTTGGAGCGGGATAAGCGTTTTAAGGAGAACCCATTTACAGCGAACATGGTGATTCCCGTTCGAGGGCAACAGGTTCGGATTTCAAGGTTCGGTCAGGAGCGAAACGTTTTGATCAATCAGAGTACGGGTGAACAATTCGGAACCCACGTCGTTACGTATAAGCGGGTTGATTCCTCTCAGTTCGTGAAGTTATTTACTGACAACATCGCTTTGACCTTTGACCTGACGTCAGCGGGTATCAAAGCATTCAACGTGCTTTTGTGGGCGGTTCAGAGCAATGCTAAGAATGCGGATTTTATTAACCTAGGCTCTTTAGTCCGGGAGGAATTCATAGCAGTCCATCCTAATAAAGAGTTCAGTCAAAGAACATTTGCCCGGGGATTGACTGAGTTGGTTAAAAACAAAATCATTGCAAATGCCTACATCCCAGGTTTTTACTTCATCAACCCGAATTTCGTATTCAACGGCGACCGCATTGCTTTCACGACATTGATTGAGAAGAAGACGCCGCTCACAAGCAAGAACGAAATAAAGCCTCTCCGAGTAGAACACGCAGATGGAACAGTGGACGACAAGACGGGTGACCTGTTCGACAGTGAAGGCTAGAATGCAGGCTGTCCTCGTGCGACGTCGCCAGTCGAGTCTCGGTAGTTGTTTTTGTTCGATGTTCGGTCTAGAAGAGGGTAGATCAACGAGAGGTCTAGGGTCGGGAAAGATGAGCGCGCCCGATCACAACAATCAATTTCCTTGTGCGCTTTCACGGGTTGAGTTCCGTTTGATTTTGCTCAATGGCTGGTACTAAAGAGGGCGCTGTTACGGATGCAGCGTGGTCAGGAATCTCAAGTGCGCCTGACCTTTTCTTTCATTTTGGTTTTGGGGGTCTCGGGGCGGAGCCCTGAGCGAACGAACGTACTTATTTTTAAGCGAAGCGTAAAATAAGTACAGTGAGTTACTCTTTTTCAAAGAGTAACAGAAACCGACCTTACCGATCACTATGCCCGAAGCTGAAAATCAATACTGCATCATCCGGATGAGGAAGGTCAAAATGACCGCTCTAAAAGCATCCCAAATTCACAACGAACGGCTAACCGATCGACACTCAAATCCGGACATCGACATCGACCGATCTGATCAGAATGTTGTTTTCTTCAAAACGGGAAACCTCTTAGAAAATGTCCGGGAAAGGGTTGCGGATATCCAAGCCGGACAAAAGCGAAAAATCCGCCGAGATGCACCCGTTGCCATCGAATACATGATTACGGCCTCACCAGAGGCAATGGCCCGCCTGAGCAAGCAAGAACAAGAACAATACTTTGCCGAGAGTTTGAATTTCGTTGAGGCTCGTCATGGCACTAGAAATCGGCTTAGCGCCGTGTTGCACTTGGACGAAACAACTCCGCACCTACACGTGTTGGTGTTTCCCGAGCGAGAAGGGAAACTAGACGCCAAAAGCTTCTTCAAATTACCTGCGCTGACAGCTATGCAGGACGAATTTGCCGTCAAGGTAGGCAGGCAGTTCGGACTGGAACGAGGTGTCCGACTAACCGAGCTACTCGAAAAGGGAGAAAAACCGCACAGACACCAAAGCGTAGCGGTCTACAAAGCCAAAAAGTTGAAGGAAACCGAGCAAGCGTTGTCCAGACTGGAGCAGACAACAGAGGATTTGGCAGCTATCGAGGCGATACAACCTCAAAAGAACCTTTTTTCTTCTCGTGTGAGCGTCACTCAAGACGAATTTGAGACCTTATCTTCGCAAGCGAAGGCTTACGCGGCTACAAAAGAAATCCTTCAAAAACGCTCAAAAACGCTCTTAGAGCGCGAACGTAGCGTTGAGAGTAGAGAGACCTTAACCGACAAAAACGAGTGCCTTACAAGGCAAAATAAAGCCCTTGCAGAGGAAAATTCTCGCCTACGTGGCGCATTAAGCACAGAGAGATCAAAAAATTCGATCTTGTTAACTCGCATTGCCGAGCTTGCCCGGCTGGAGCAGGCAGAAAAGGAGCTGAGAGAGCTAAAAGCGAAACTAAAGGATTTCGAGTTTTACAAAAATGTCCATGACTTTTTGAAAAGCAGTCTTCAGGACTTCAACAAGTTTCTCG
>OHTH01000642.1_pt1 | contig 19732 bp, 17 predicted proteins | sample 1578831 | NCBI WGS metagenome assembly OHTH01 (sample SAMEA3879590, study PRJEB24766) | human gut metagenome | biome: human-associated habitat; feature: feces | place: USA | collected 1985/1987 | reverse complement strand
AGAGAAAGACGACGGCCTCCTTACCGCTGCTCAAGTTGATGCCGAGCTGATCTTGAGCGAGAGAACAGAGTCGATGGAAGCCTCCTCTTAAATCGGTAGGAGAAATGACCAGCGTCACGTGCACACCGCTGAAGCGGATATTCATATGACTTCTCCTCTCATGCGAGACAGAATGAAGATGACAGATTCTTCCGGACGCTGCGTCTTAAATTCGAAGGTCATACCCTCGGCTGAAATGCTCAGCGTCGACTCCTCAGCGACTTCATCTTCACAAGAAAGATTAATAACGTCCAAAGAATCTGGCTGTCGAATTTGAGCCGCCGAAGGCCCCGAGACGGACAAGCGCCTCTTAACTTCGGAGATGTTGACTTTGCGGCGGGTCTCGGTTCTAATCAGTCGCGCAACTTCGGCGCTGCCCAAGTCCTGTGCTCGGGCGATCTCAATGTATCTGGACCAGTTGATATCCATAATCTGTCTCCCTTCGTGTTCCTTGGAGACAGTATTGATCATGCGGCTAAATTAGGATACGACCCTAAAAGACATCTACAATTTTTCTTCAACCCCAATGGAGAAGCTATGTTGATACCTCAAATGAAAAGAAGAAGCCTGCTTACGGGATTAGCGTCCTTGTCTGCAACATCTCTTTTCCCATTAAAAGAAGTTGCAGCTGCCGTTAATGCTGCAGCAAATGATATTGAAAAAATCACTTGGTCAGCCTGCACCGTCAACTGCGGAAGCCGCTGTCCGGTTCGTGTCGTCAGTAAAAACGGCCAAGTCATCCGTATCGAAACGGATAACACAGGAAATCCCTGCTCCTGCGCCTTCGGAAAAGATTTTCCACAAGTCCGCGCCTGTATCAGAGGCCGCTCGATTCGCCAACGTCTCTACTCTGCCGAACGCTTGAAATACCCCATGAAACGCGTCGGTGAACGAGGCGAAGGTAAGTTTGAAAGAATCACGTGGGATCAAGCGTTTGATGAAATCGCCGGAAAATTAAAAGACGTGATTCAAAAATACGGTAACGAAGCTGTATTTATCAACCACGGCTCAGGCAACAACGGCATTGCCATGAACTCGCGCAAGTGCGCCCAGCGATTCTTTAACCTTATCGGAGGAAACTTAAACTTCTTCTCTGATTATTCAGCTGGGCAATTCCAGAACGCTTGGCCGTATCTGATGGGTTCATTTGACCGCTCCGGTTATACCAGTGCCATTATGAGCCAAGACACCAACGTCGGCTCCTATATGGAACAGATTGCCAACGCCAAACTCTATGTCGGTTTCGGCAACAACCCGGCTGTTACTCGTGCCTCCGGCGGAGGCCAAGCCTTTGGCTTTAACTGTTCATTAGAAAAAGGCCGTCCAAAAGTCATCATGATCGACCCGATTTATTCCGATTCGATGATGGGACGAGAAGATGAATGGATACCTATTAACCCGGGTACAGACGCTGCTCTGGTTGAAGGCATTGCCTACGTCTTAATCACAGAGAATTTAATCGATAAGCCGTTCTTGGATAAATACTGCATCGGCTACGACGAAACTACTTTGCCGAAATCAGCTCCCAAGAACTCGGACTACAAGAGCCATATCTTAGGAAAAGGTCCCGACGGCATTGCCAAGACACCCGAATGGGCTTCTAAAGAAACAGGAATTCCTAAAGAAACGATTATTCGTCTTGCTCGAGAGATCGGAACGACGAAACCCTTGTTCGTTGCTCAGGGCTGGGGTCCGCAAAGAAGAGGAAACGGCGACAGCCTTTCTATTGCGATCGCAATGCTTCCGATTCTTACCGGTCAGCTTGGTCTTCCCGGCACAAACAATGGCGCCAGAGAAGCCGATCAAAACGGTTTTGCAGCATCTCTCCCGGTTCCTCCCAATCCTGTCAAAGCTTCGGTTTGCTTGAACGTTTGGCATCGAGCCATTTACGAAGCAGACCAATTAACAGCTAAGCAAGGTTTAGTCAGGGGCTGCGACAAGCTCAAACAGAACATTAAGTTCATGTGGGAGACACAGGGCAACAACGTTATTAACCAACATACCGGCAGCAACTTAATGGCTAAGCTGCTGAAGGATCCGAAACTGGTTGAATGCTTCGTGGTCGTTGACACTCAAATGACGCCGACCGCGAAGTTTGCAGACTATTTGCTTCCTGATGTCGCAGGCCAGGAAAACAACGACTTCTCCGGCGACTCCTACTCCGTCGGCGGCCACTGCTATCTGATTGCCATGGAAAAAGCAGTCAACCCACAGCACGGCCAGATGAGAAACTGGGACATCATGCGCGAAATGGCTAAGCGTTTCGGCGTAGAAGACAAATACACGGAAGGCAAGACGTATGATCAGTGGCTCATGGAACTGTATGAGAAAACTCGTAAGAATATTCCCGAGTTACCGGCCTCTTATGCCGACTTCGTTCGCCAAGGCATTGTTAAATACAAAGTTAAAGGTGACAGCGGCATTACGATGGAAAACTTCCGTAAGGATCCGGAAAAATATCCGATCAAGACTCCTTCCGGAAAGATCGAGATTTATTCTGAACGTCTCGCCAAGTTAGCTCAGGAACAAGAGCTTCCGAAAGGACAAGGTCAAATTATTCTGCCGATTCCTGCCTACATTGTTTGTCAGGAAATGCGCGGCCATCAGGATCCTCTTGAGAAGAAATATCCCCTTGAATGCTACGGATATCACGGCCAAGGCCACGTTCATTCTTCTTACGCTAATTTGCCGTGGATTCAGGAGCTGCAGCCTGATCTTCTGCTCATCAATCCGGTCGATGCCCTGCCAAGAGGAATTAAATCAGGTGATCGTGTGTTAGTTAAGAATGACCGAGGTTCCATGCACATTAAGGCTAAAGTCACACCGAGAATTATTCCGGGCGTGGTTGCCCTGCCACAGGGTTCGTGGTATCAACCCAATCCGAATACCGGCATTGACGAAGGTGCCTGCATGAATACATTGACGAGCTCTATCGTTTCCCCGATTTCCAAGGGCTCTCCCATGCATACCAACCTCGTTGAAGTAAGTCTTGCCTAAGGAGCTGATATGTCACAGTATGGTTTTTATATTGATTTGGTGAAATGTACCGGCTGCAAGACCTGCGTTATCGCTTGCAAGGATGCACACTCTTTACCGGTCGGAACGAATTACAGAAAAGTCATCGAGTTTGTAGAAGGCGACTGGAAGAAGGACGCCAGCGGAGCATGGGTTCAGGATGTTAGCGGCTATTATGTTCCGATTGCCTGCAACGAATGCGCTGATCCGGCGTGTGTCAAGGTTTGTCCGACTAAAGCACATTTCAAGCGCGAATCAGACGGACTTGTTTTGATTGACGAGAAGAAGTGCATCGGATGCGGCGCCTGCGCCCAAGCCTGTCCTTACGGTGCACCGGTATTGGATGAAACCGCGCATAAAATGCATAAATGCGATGCTTGCGCTGATCGTCTTGCTCAAGGACTTCTTCCGATTTGCGTTGAAGCTTGCCCGCAGCGTGCTATCGAATTCGGAGAGATTTCGGAGCTCCGCAAGAAGTATGGCGAGAATGCTGACACTGCTCCTCTGCCCTCCAGCAATACGACTAAGCCTTCTCTCGTAATTCGGCTTCCGCTGAATATGGGTAAACAAGGATAACGTCAGGCTAGTTGAGTAATTTGATTAGTCGATTGTGAGATTTTGTTTGACTCAGGATTCCGCAATAATGGAATCCTGAGTTTTCTTATTTAAGTTTATTGTTCTGAAGGAGAGCCCTCACCATTAGCGCCTTCAGTCTCCTTTGTGCTTTCCTGTTCGTTCAAGACACCAAAAGGTATATGAACAGCAGGTAGTCCCATTTCTCTCAATGATTGTAAGTTCCTATCCTGATCATCAAAATAGACATGCGGTCGAAGTTGTTTGAGGAAAGGAGTTTTATCCGCTCCACCTAAGAGCAACATTTCATCTACCTCCACATTTCAAGCCTTCAGTGTTGAAATGATTCTTTTATGAGCTGGCGCGTTTCTGGCTGTGACAATCGCTGTTCGAAGAATTTTTTTGTACTTTGGATCTTCCTTGAGTTTTTCTCGTTCTAGCTTCTGGAAGGCGGCTATTTGTCTAAAGAAGCGAGATAGAGGACCCTCCCCTAAGCTTTCTTCATCATGAATCTGTTCATGTTTATGATAGGGAGTTATACCTTCATTCTGATAGATTTTTTCGGAACTATCGTCAGCAATAACACCGTCAAAGTCGAATGCGATCCGAAGCTCGTTCCCCTCGTCATCGACGGCACCGCTTAAAAAATGACCAGCAGGAAACCCATTTTTAATTCCTTCGGCCACATCTTTTTCATCCATCGAAAGGAAGAGCGAAATATTAAAGGCCGGTATGTACTTGATGGCTGAACTTCCCGACATAAATGCACCGCGAGAAATATTTAGCCCATATTTTTCCAAAGAGTTAAACACCCTCAATCCCGTCATTGTGTACCCGGCGCATCTCAAGGAACAAGAATTTCCGTTTCGCGGAACAACTTTGATATGTTCCGAATATCGGTGCAGACCAGTCTTAAAAATTAGTTCTACGTTCCAGGAAATAAGATTTAAAAATCAAGGCTTCATGAAAACAGTTTCTTTATTAAATCTCATTCATTGAAGAAAACTCTGTTCCTCGGAAAGACGGTCCCCGAACCTCGAAACATCGAATACGAAAAACGACCCACTTCTTCCCCTTTTTTAAAGTTTTGAAATTCGTTGCTGTAACAAAAGAGACCAGTCTTCTGATTTTGGTCTTTGTTTTTTGCTTCCCATTGAATTTAAATAATAATTTTGTATTTGTTATTTTTAACTTTATCTCGTTATTTTTAGCGTTTTACCTTTTTATTTTCGATCATCCCCTCTGTTAGAAAGTGAAACTCAGACAGTCTTGGAAATTCTTTTGGCAGGCTTTTGTTCCGTAAGAGACTTTTGGGGAACCGCGGAACAAAATCAAAGAAAGCCAATATTGGACTAAAGACGAGCCGCCCTCATTCCGAGGACTATTTTTAGGTTAAATTATTAATTTTATTTTGTATAACCCCGTTCCGAGGTACGGTTAGCCAGTTTCCGCAGAACAGTAATCGAAACTCTCAATATCGCTTGTTCCGATTGTTTATCCCCCGCTTCTCCATCTAAGATATTAAAGCAGCATCGTTCAATATTTATTGTTAATCAAATAGTTGGAGGATGTATGGATAGAAAGGCTATCGTTCAGGGGCTTTATAAAAAGCTCAAAATCCGAGAGATCGCTACCCTCTCAAAATGCGGTCTTGCAACAGTTCAAAGGACCAAAGACTATCTTCAAAACCACAATATCCCTCTTGAAGAAGCCATTGAATTTACAGAGTCTCAGCTGCAAGCACTGTTCGATCAACCTCACCGGAAACCTGATGTCTTTGTCGAGGAAGACTTTGCAGAGGTCTTCCGCAAGGTCAATCGTGTGAAGCTGAGGATGTCATTAAAGGATTGTTGGTATCAATACAAGAAATCTCACGAACAAAGCAGTCTTGAAGTAATGGGGTACAAGACTTACTGCAAGCGTTATGGAGAGTTCAAGGAAAAACTCGACGAAGAGGCAAAATTCCAAGAATGCGGACGCCGCCAGTGGCTGCCGGGACAGGCGGTTATGGTTGATTACAGTGGAGACGGACTGCCTGCGCTCATCGGCAGCGAGCACGTCGAACTTCAAATCTTTGTGGCCGTGCTTCCTTACTCGGGCTATACCTTCGCGTACGCAACTCCTGATCAAACCAGAAAAAGCTGGCTTCATTCAATCAGGGAAATGATGACGTCTCTCCAGGGAGCAACGAAATATCTAATTCTGGACAACAGCACTACCTGTGTCTGCCAGGCAAGTAAAGTCTGGCCAAAATACGCAAAGGAATTTGAACACGTATGCCGCTATTACGGAACGATCCCTTATGCCGGAGAGCCCCATGTTCCTTTGTCAAAACCTCATGTGGAACGAGCCGTCGGGCTTGTTCAGGAAAAAATTCTCTCGCAGCTCATTGATGAAAGACCGGCCGCATCAATTAAGGAGGCAAATGAGCGCTTGGCCGAAAAGGTCAGAGTATTTAACGATCGTCCCCTAGAGATCGATCCGAGTCTGACACGACGCACCTTATTTGAAAGCAAAGAAAGAGAGTTTTTAAAACAGATCCCGGCAATCCCCTGGGGCGAGGACATTGAAGTTAAGCGATTAAAAGTTCAAAAAGGAGGAACCGTAAGGTACAACCAACGCCGCTACCGGGTGAATTATCGATACGTTGGAGAGTACGTTAATGTGGTGGCCTGCGAGAGCGACCAAACTATCCGTATCTTCACGGACAAGAAATGGAGCCTCATCGGAGAACTTCCTCTCAAGGACGGCACCAACCTGACCATCGAGGATCTTGAGAAGCAAAGTTCCGGCTCAAGATTTATGCAATTGAAAGCGGCAGAATTAATAGGAAATATACGTAAAGCCGGTTCAAACTCTCAGGCACTGTATATGCAGCTAGCGGGAATGGCAGATGAATTAGCCGGTGCCCGATATGCCAGATTTATCAATAAACGCTTCTCTGAATTAGGAGCAGAACCGTTCGAAAAAATCCTGGAAGAATCTCGCGATCTGGGAGCGGGTTGGGATTTAGAAGAACTAAAAGACAAACTCACAAACGCCGGCAAGAAAGAAATCGTCAGTATCCGCCGGAGAGCCGGCCAAGTGCTTCAACGCGAACAAAGAGCTGACCGAAATCTCAGAGGTGCCGAACACTATGAATCAATCTTGAGGGAAAGAAAAGTGGAGAGCTAACGTTATGGAAAAACTAAAAGAAAATGCCGCCTTGTCCGGTTCATGCTCTAGCGGAGTTGCGCCCTCTCAGGAGCAGATGAACAGAGAAGCGGCTAATGGAGATAGTCTGCTCCGAATGACGGTAACAAGCAAGATAGAAGAAACGATCATGGATCTCCTTAGAGAGTACAGACTGAATGCCTTTGCCCAGCAGCTCCACGAGCAGCTCATTGATCCGTCTTGGTCGTCTCAACCGTTCTTAAGACGCCTTCTTGTCTGCTTGGAGGCAGAACGTGTGGTTCGAAAGGAACGCGGTGCGGAAAAAAGATTTAAGATCGCCGGCCTTACTAGAGGAGCTTATAGCTTAAGGCAATTCGACTTTGCGCCCGGACGAGGAATCTCCCGTCAAACCCTTGAGGAAATCATTGAATGCCGATGGATCGCTAAGAGAGTACCTCACCAAAGACGAGACAGCCGCCGCAACGGTAAATCAATTGCGATCACGGGTGCCACAGGTTGCGGAAAAAGCTTCCTTGCGATGGTTATTAGTTCCGAGGCAATCGAAAGGGGTTTTAATGTGAAGTACTGGAGTCTGAGTGAGTTGGTAGAAAGACTATCGAAGGCGGAGAAAAAATCTGAGACGCTAAAGAAGATCAATGAAGCGGATTTGCTCACCATCGATGACTTCGGTCTGGGGACCCTAACTGCTCAGGAACAAAGCCTCGTCTATGAAATTATTAAAAGTCGTGCTGATAATTTGTCCACGATCATAGTCAGTCAAAGACCATGCGCTGACTGGTATGAGTGGCTGGGTGGAAAATACATCGCTGATGGAGTCGCCGACAGAATAATTAATTTCTATTATTTAATAGAGTTAAAAGGGGAATCGCGGCGAGCGCTAGCACGGAAACAGGCTAAAGAAGCGGCTGAATTGTAAAGCTAGACGGTCTCTCGAAATAAGGGGCTGGCCCGGGAGACCAAATTTAAAAAATCGTAACCTGTTCCGCGGAACAGGGAATGTTGTTCCAAGACCGTATCCTGCGACATGCCAAGCCTGGGGATTGAATATATCGAAAGGAATCAGCGGGAAAGCTCAATTGAAAAATCTGATTGAAAATCACGCAGCTTTTCCGGAGGAACTGAGGGAAAGTCTCGTTGACATGATCACACACGCACAAACGACTCAAAAGGTCTTGAATAAAATCACCAAAACTCTTGAGGTGTTGGCTAAGAACGATAAAGTTTGCCAGCTAATTCAAACGATTCCGGGACTGGGAACAATCTGCAGTTGCAGACTTCGTGCAACGATTGGAGACATCAAGAGATTTAAAAATCCCAAAGATTTTCCTGCCTATTATGGCTTGGTACCAAGAAGCATTGCCACAGGGCACAATGAGAAAAAAGGAAAAATCACCCATCGTGGAGACAGGACAATGAGGTCTTTAATGGTGCAAGGGGCCGGATGTGTGATCCGCTTGGCCACTTGTGGAAAATTAAAATCCAAACAGTTAACGAAGTGGATTTTGAAGAAGCAAAAAGAAAAAATGCCGTGGGGAAAACTAGTATGCGCCGTTGCCGCAAAGCTTTTACGGATCGTTAGAGCTATTCTTATCAGTAGCAAACCATATAACCCAAAAATAGCGGGGGTCGCGAAATGCTCATTGTCCAAAGGGAGCTAAAGATTTAACTTACAGTTCGAGCACAATCGTCTACAACTAAGCATGAGAAAGCCGAAAGGCCCGCTCCACAGCCCGAAAAACGCAATTAGCGTTGCAGCTATCAGATTTTAAGGGGCACGAGCGGACTGATCTTGAAGTTCATGGTAGGCAAATAGAATCAATTGAGGTTCTTGAAACAGCCTGGAGAGATTGGTAGATTGGCCTCTTCTGTATGCAACAGCAGACGCATTTAACCTCGAAAAAGATACCTAGACAATCAAAAAATTATGCAAACAGGTCTTGCTTCGCAAGACTAAAGGAAAACTTTATCCTAAAGTGCTTGACAACTGCAGGGGTTCCAGAGATGCGTTTTTCAGTGATCTAGCCGGAGTTCGGCTCCGGCATCCTCGTTAAATTTCAATATCCGTACCTAATAACGTTTCGGCTTCTGGTTCTTCCTGAACATCTTCCGGTGTCTCGGGCCCGGCTCCCGGAACTCCAACACCTAACGCTTCAAAGTATTTAATCTTTTTACCGGCAACTTCGTCGAAGTAGTGGCCCTGGTTAAAGCGAGTCTGCATGACGTTATTTAGAACCTGAAGGATCTTTGCGTCGCTCTCGTAGACCAGATTCAGTTTTCCAGCTTTCTTGTTTTCCTTCATATAGCAGCGGATTCTCGAACGAACCATCAGCGACAAGCCCGTCGCAATGAACTGTACGAAGGTCTTTCCTTGCAGTGCCTTGTTGTCAGAGCATCTGATTCGATTGCAGCCGAGTCGGTTCTTAAGCGTTGCAAAGGCGTCTTCTACGCGCCAGCGGTCCGCATAAGCCGTCCAGGCCTTAACCGGATCCTGCTCCGAGTCTGTGACTAAAACTCTAAATCCCTTGTACTTCAAGTAGTCGTCTACTCGGCGGTTAACAATAATCAAGCCTTTTTCTTTATCGTTTCGGAAGAATTTTTCTTTCAGCTCTTCCTCCTGCTCGGTCAGGGCTTCATTTTCAAGAAGTTTCTTTTTAATGGTGAGAAGCGATTCCGTGAGCTTATTGGCTGCCTCCTGATAGATGACGGGATCGTAGAACATGTGGTAATAAAGCTCGGCTGTCGCAGAGTTTGATGCCGGTTTCCCGTCTACCGGCCGCGGATCGTATTTCCAATTCACCTTTGCCGTGGCGATGTTCTTTCTGATGTAAGGATCGCCGCTGTTGAGGTCTGCAAACTCCTTTCTATGTTCATCTATGAGTTCTCTGGCCAGACAGCCTTTCGTTCCCAGACGGACATTAAAAATGAACTCAACTTTATTGATCAGACAGTCGTTGATGTTTTTTACGCTGTTATAGCCTTTGTCAGCAACCAGAACGACGTTCTTCATGTTTAGAAGGGCCTGATCGGCAATCGTATGACGAATGGTGCTGACATCTGGAACATTTCCGTCATAAAAGCGATAAAAAATCGGAAGTCCGGACTTCTGGTCTACCAAGAAGAGAACATTTAGCTGCGGCAGCGCATCGTCGTCTTTGTTCTTGCCGTATTCAATATGAGTTAAGCGCGTGGAGTAAGAAGAGATTGAGGTCGAGTCCAGGGCAAGAATGATCTTATTGTCTTCGTCTTCTTGAAGATAGCTGCGCATCAGCAAGAAATAACGCTGGGCATCACGTAGTTCTATCCTCTGGAAGAGACGAGTTACCGCCGATGGGCTCAGCGGCCGAGGATACGGCAGTCTCGTCGTCTCTGCAAAGCTTTCATAGAAGCTAACGTTGTTGTTCTGATTAAGGATTAAAAAGTACGCCAAGGAAAGGATCTTTTTATAGTCTTTGTTCCTTGGGAAGCACTCCTTTAAGAACTCTCCGACAGGAGAGTCGGCAACGATCTGATCTAAGGCCCAAGTAGCACCGGCGTGAAGCTTCTTTATGTTGCGAACCTGTTCAAGAGTGATGCCTTCTTCGGAGATCTGAGTAAAGACATAATCTTTTCCTTTCCTCTCAACCTGATAGTTCCGAAATTCAGGATGTTCTTGAAGGAAAGCTTCATCAAAACGAATTTTTCCGTCCTTTTGTCCGCCAAGGATTGTCCCAATCTTTTTGGATTCACCTCTTTTGCTTCGCTTGAGTTCTCTATCCCAAACGTTTTTATAGGTGTAAACGTAATAAACGGAACCTGCCTTGTTAATCAGAATCGGAGGAAGCTTCGGATTTGCCATTGATAGATCTCCATATATAATGATCTAGTTTAGCACAAAAAATTCTCAACTTCAACATTAACTTTATGTTTTATTGAGGATTTTTAAAATAATGAAGATCTAGAAACGCAAAATCTCAGTTCCTTCTTACGTTGCCTTATTGAGTGAACATGACTTGTTTTGAAAGCTTTTCATATCTTGACCGCGACAAAATTTGACGTACAAAGGTCTAAATTAAGTCTTGAAGATAGATTTTTCTTCAGATTTCTACAAGGGACTCGAAGGAAGAGATATCTCAGCTTTTCTAGGTTCGGCGCGTGTTAAGGAGGGCCGCCGAGCCGACAAAAGGTTCAAGAATAATAAGGTGGTAAGAAAGAGGTCGTAAATTTTTAGCATCGCAGATGATGAGAATTCAGTTTCAGAGAACTGATTTCAGGAGCAGGATATGGCGGTCAGATACGTTGTCGAAGATAGCAGCTGGAGAGGAGAAGTTAACGTTCCTCGGAAAGAATTTGGCTTTAATCGTTTGCGCTATCTCTGGGAGCATTGTCCGACGGGTTTGCTTTATTTCCCGAATGCGAGTCAGGATGACGTTAATCATGATTTAGCCAGAGATATCAGGCTCAAGGTCAATGCACTTCGCTTCGGCTACATCTCTATCGACCTTAAGGACGGCGGGAAGGCCCTTTTTGTTTTCGACAGACGCATTAGACGACAAGACAACATAAGGTTGAAGGGTTGGCTGGTAGCGCTAGGTGCCATTGCCGATCTTCCGTATATTGTCTATGCGCCGGCCGGTCGGGACTATCATCGCATCAATTCCTGGTTCTCTTTTCCCACCATGCGCGGAGCTATGGGCAGGAAGGTCATGGATTCCGAAATTTTGGCTAATACGCCTATCCGAGAAAACGTCATGGCTGATACGTTGATCGGGAAGCCTGGGATCACTGCCGAGCTGTCGGAAGCGGTAATCAATATGGCACCCGGCTTTGTCGAACATCCCTTCTTTGCGATACCGTGGCGTTTGGATAAGGCGATTCACGCACCCATTGAACTGCCGTCTGGGGAAAAAAGGACCGTCGATCAAGTCATAAAGCCTTACACGGAGCCGGTTCAAGTCAAGATTAGATGGGAGTAGCCTCCTACCAGCGGGAAGTTGCCAATCGAGTCCGTTGGTTGAAGTAACTAGAATATTCTCATAACTCAATCAACCCAAGGGCAAACAATGAAAAGACTTTTCTTGACCGCAGTTACCGCCTCACTTCTTTCTTCCGCTTTTTTGATTTCTGTTCCTGCTGCGCAGGCGGAAGAAGCTGCTTATAAACTGGTACTCCTCAGGCACGGAGAGAGCCAGTGGAATCTTGAAAAACGCTTCACTGGATGGTCGGACATCGACCTGACGGATAAAGGTCGAGCCGGAGCCGTTAAGGCAGGCGAGATTATGAAAGGAGCCGGCGTCAATTTCGATGAAGTTCACACCTCCAAGCTGAATCGTGCGATTGAAACTGCTCAGCTGGCTCAAAAAGGCATGTCTGCTCAATGGGTTCCGCTTCAAAAATTCTGGCGCTTGAACGAACGCTGCTATGGAGATCTCGAAGGCAAGAAACGTGAAGATGTTGCTAAAGAAGTCGGTGACGATCAAGTAAAGATTTGGCGAAGAAGTTTTGACGTTCCGCCCCCTTCTTTGGCTGTGACAGACGCTCGCTCACCGGTCAAGGATCCTCGTTACGCTGATCTGGATCCTCGCGTCATACCGGCCTCTGAAAGTCTCAAGGATGTGATTGCGCGCGTCGGTCCGTATTGGACAGATCAGCTGCGCCCGGCGATTAAATCCGGAAAGACCGTTCTTGTGGTCGGACACAGTACCAACCTCAGAGCCCTGTCTGCTTGGATCGAGCCGAACTTGGATGAGAAAGCGCTTCAGAAATTGGAAATTAAAAACACTAAGCCAATCCTGTATGAGTTTGACAAAAATATGAACGTGATCTGCAGGAAAGTATTAGAGCCGTCCACGGTGAAGAAAGAATAAGACAGACTCAATACTTCTGATTTTTCACGGATCAGGAGTCCGACAAAACAAAACGCCCGTCATTTCTGACGGGCGCTGCAGTCTTAGTAACTACTCAGAATTACTTGGCTTCGTGAGCGAGCTTTTCAGCTGTCTGCGGAGGTGTAGCACGCGGGATGATAACACCGGTGGGGTTCTCAGCAGCATTGCGGCCGGCGATACGACCGAATGTCACGATGTCAGCCATAGCGTTGCCGCCGAGACGGTTGCCGCCGTGGACACCGCCGGTAACTTCACCAGCAGCGAAGAGACCCGGGATAACGTTGCCCTTGTGGTTCAGAACCTGAGCTTCAGTGTTGATTCTCAGACCGCCCATTGTGTGGTGGACAGCCGGAGTAACCATAACTGCGTAGTAAGGAGCTTCGGTCAGAGGACGCGGCATGTCGGCACGGCCGAACTGAGCGTCTTTCTTGTCAGCCTGGAACTTGGCGTATTCGGCCAGAGTGGTCTTCAGGTTGTCAGCATTGATGCCGAGTTTCTGAGCGAGTTCTTCAGGTGTCTTGCCTTCAGTAACGAGACCCTTCTTGATGTATGTTTCGATGGCTTTCAGGCTCTTACGAACGCTGTTATCGAAGAAGAGGTAGCCGACTTTGTCAGTCTGCTTCAGTTCTGCAGCAGAAACGACGTCACGAGTCTGGAGTTCGTTGATGAAGCGTTTGCCTTCTTTGTTGACAAGGATAGCGCCGTTGCCGCGAACTGCTTCAGTGATCATTTCGCCGTTGCCGGGGACAACTGTCGGGTGAGTTTGAATCTGTTTCATGTCAACAGTAGCAGCACCGACCTTTTCGCCCATGATGATACCGTCACCGGTTGCGCCGGGCTGGTTAGTTGTAGCGAAGCCTTTCAGTTTCGGATCGATCTTAGCGACCATAGCCTGGTTGGCAGAGAAACCACCGGAAGCGATAACAACAGCCTTAGCGTGGACGATCTGAGCAGGTTTTTTGCCCTGTTTGAACTGAACGCCGACAACCTTGCCGTCTTTAACGATCAGCTTCTGAGCGTCAGCCATCGTACGGATGTCGATGTTGCGGTCTTTGGAAGCCTTGTAGAGAGTTCTAACAACTTCAGCACCGACGAAGCCGCCGCCTGTTGGACGGTGGGCGCGTTTCTGAGAAGCACCGGCCATCATGCCGACGTCGTTCAGGTCGCCGCCGAGGTCGTTAATGAAGTCGACAGAATACTTGGCGTTGTCAGTGAGTTTGTGGTCAAGGTCGGGGTTGTTGAGATAGTGGCCGCCCTTGATCGTGTCGTTGAAGTGAGACTCGATGGAATCTTTGATTCCGAGTTTAGCCTGAGGCTTTGTTTCGGCTGCGTTCAGACCGCCGGCTGCACGGTTTGTGTTGCCGCCGACCATAGCCATTTTTTCAAGAACGATAACTTTTTTGCCGAGGTCATGGGCTGTAACAGCAGCAGAGAGGCCTGCACCGCCGGAGCCGATAATGACGACGTCGGCTTGTTCAGCTGCAACTGCAGGCATTGCAAAAGCAGCGGAGACTAAAGAGGCCAAAAGAATTTTTTGCATTCGATTCTCCTGAATGAGTCAAGTAATTGTCAAACAGGGAGAGATTTTACGATAAGTTGCATTTTTTTGATAGGGTCATCCCTTAATCCAAAATACCGAATTAGCGGGTTAATTTTAATACTGTTTTATCAATAAGTTGGAGGGGAGTCTGTTACAAACATTCAATCCATCCTCCCTCATATTGGGATTTAAGGATAACCCTAAATCTATCGCTTATTTAGGTTTTCCAAAAACGACTTCTTCTATTTGTTCTGTAGAAGAGCCCGAGAAAATAGGAATATATTTCCCCGCCTTATTTTTGGAGACACCGAGCGGAACAGATGTCACTCCGGACCAGCGGGCGATTTTTGCATTGGTCCAAACTTCATCTCTATATTTTTGATCGACAGGGATACCTTCCGGATTTAACCCTCTGAACCCGGCGTCTTTGAAGTGGAGTTCGTGTTCTCCGTATTTTTCCCAAGGGTTAGATGAGGAGAGAATCATGGCCGCTTGAGAAATGCTGAGATCTCTTAGAACGGGAACCAGATACCAGACAAAGTTAACCTTGTCGGTGAGCGGCATCGTTGCATTCCAAAGACGTGAGCACCAAGGACATTGCGTATCAGAAACGATGACAACGGTGGGAAGATCGGAAGATGCTTTGGGATTCTTAATACCAAATCCGTTTGCAAGCATAGACTCGTATAAATGATCGAGCTGGGTTCCGGCTCGAAGACGCGGATACTCAGCTGAACTCGGAACGGTTTCGGGACGAATGCCGACTTTATCGGCTGCAAAGGCTGCTCCTGCAGAGAACGCGGCAGACACTGCTAACAATGTTCTTCTCAACATCTTCCTCTCCGGTTGTTTTGTTGATGTCTTTTTAGTGTATCGCCTAGAGGCGCCGGATAGACTCATCAATTCAAAAAAGAAGCAGGACGCACAAACAAAAACACCGGCCAGGACACAGGCCGGTGTTTTGATGCATTGAGCAGGAGAACATCATGCTCGGAAAACCGTTGCCAGCTTTCCCCAAAAAGCTTCTTTCGAACATCTGTAAGGTTTTGTGGAGCACCCCAATTACTCCAACCCCAAACAGAGGGTTTCGGTTTCCAGAATCTGAATAACCAAGATTGCTTGTGCAATATCGCGGTGGTGGTGCAATCGGTTCGTTCAGAACAGGAATAAGTATACATAAAAATTTTACGTTATTCAATATTGGAATAGCGAAATTTATTTTTTTAATTAGAGGCAAAAAAAAGCGTCAAGAGAGGAAGGTAAAGTTCCGTTCAAACCCATAAGGTCGGTAGAATGCAGGGATAAGAAGTGCACTTTAGGAAAAATAAAATCATGAGCTACACCATCGGAGAACTTGCTAAGAAATTCAATATTGCGCCCTCTGCACTTCGCTATTACGAAAAGGAAGGGCTCATCCCCGGCGTGAAAAGAAAGGCTTCGGGTGCACGCGAATTTGAAGCAAAAGACTGCGAAGTCTTGCTTCTGATCGACTGCCTTAAACAAAGCGGGATGTCTATTAAAGAGATATCTCACTTTATTGAACTCCTTCACGCCGGAGAAAGGACGCTGGAAGATCGTGCTGATATCCTGAGCGACCTAGAAGTCAAGTTCAAAGAGGAACTTAAGCGGCAGAAGCAAACATTAAAGCGCCTTCAGTATGAAAACTGGGTCTACCGACAGGCTGTCCGTCTAGGAAGTATCGAAGCGGTTGAAGAGCTGCCGTCGGCTTCAATGCCCAAGAAACTGCGCAAGATAAAGAAGAAAATCGATCGAATCTGCCGTCCTGAAGAAACGTTCTAATTATTAATTCGAAGCTTAAATGAAAGTCGTCGTTACAACAAAAGATTTTTGCGAAGAAGCGAAGCACTATTTAGAGTCTGAAGGTTTTGAAGTTGTGCTGCGCAACAGGCTGGGTATCGGCGCCGGTGCGCCTGACGACGTTCTGTATCCCGTGGTAGAAGACGCCAATGCGATCATTGCCGGAACAGAAACCTATCGTCCCGAGCTTCTCACACGTTTAAGTAACCTCAAGCTTATTTCCCGCAACGGCATCGGTTACGACGCGATTAATCTCGATGCACTTCGCAAAGAAGGCATCGGACTGACAAGAACCAAAGGCTTTGTTGAAGGCGCGGTTGCCGAACAGGTGATGGCTTATATCCTGTACTTTGCGCGGCGTGTTGATCTGCAAAGCGCCGATATGCATGACCACAGCTGGAACAGCCGCTTAATGCCGGGTGCTAAGAACCGCACTTTAGGGCTCGTCGGTTTTGGCGGCATCGGAACAGAAGTGGCAAAACGCGCAGTGCCTTTCGGGATGAAAGTAATTTATTTCTGTCGTCATCCGAATCCGGCTGATGATGCGGCTTACGGCGTGCAAAGCGTTTCGATGGAAGAGCTCCTCAAAGAAAGTGATTACGTTGTCGCTGCGGTGCCCCTTACGGATCAGACGTTTCATCTTTTCAACGAGGAATGCATTGCTCAGATGAAGGCCGGTTCGGTTCTGATCAATATTGCCAGAGGTCCGGTGGTTGACGAGGAAGCGCTTGCTCAAGCGTTGGCCTCCGGACATCTGGGCGGCTGCGCAGTTGACGTATTTCCGAAAGAACCGTGCACGGATTCGGTACTGACTCGTTATTCGAACGCCTTGCTGACGCCGCACTCCGCGACTTCGACCGCAGAGAACAGCAAAGCAACTAATTTCGCAGCGGCCAATAACCTCGTCAACTATTTGAAAAAAGATATTGACGCCAAATATGTCGTAGTCCAGGGGACCCGCTACTAACCGGTTATCCAAAAACAGAAAACCTCGGAAGGCTGAAAATCTTCCGAGGTTTTATTTAGTGTTAATCGCTTAACTCTGAGGCCGATTAGCGATGAATGTTATAGCGGAGCCAAACGTAGCCGGAACCGACGGTTTCGCAGTCGATTAATTCCAGACGATTCTTCTTGAGCGGCTCAACGACACCCTGGCATTCAATGACGGAAGGATGACCGGATTCACCGTCAAGGCCCGGGTAAACAATCATGCTCAGTTCATCAACCAAGCCCATCTGAAGGAAGTTGCCGCAGGTAATGGCGCCGCCTTCGAGGAGCATGTGTTTTACATTGAAATCCTGTTCGAGGTGTTTGAGGGCACTCTGTGTTTCTTCAAGCTTGGAACCGGGTGTACGCATGATGTAGGAAACGCCGATTTCTTCCAGTTCTTTCTGATAAGCACGAGTGACATGGCTTCCGAGGACGGCAACGATATGTTCGCCGCTGGGAAGGGTCGGAGATTTGTAGTGGAGGCGGCCTTGGATATCGAATACGACGGCAAGCGGCCTGCCTTCGCGTTTACCGATGAACGTATTCGTCTGCATGGTCTTGTGGCCTTCCATCGGTTCTTTTTCTTCTACGACATCAGCGCCGTACTCGGCCATGGTTTTGCGTCCGACGATCCAGCCGTCTGCGGATAATTTTGCATCAGCGGCTTCATAAACCTCTGTGACACTGGAGGAGGCGTTGTAGAGAGGACTCCAGTATTTGGAAATCAGGCGACCGTCAACGGACATGATCATATGGCAGGTAATTTTCATTTTGCGTCTCCTTTTTTGACGAGGTGGAGAGGGCGAGAGCCGAAGGGATGTACGGTGGGATGCGGCGGCTCCGCGCCCGTATTCTAAGTATGCTCCAAGTTGGAGCATAAGTGAAGAGGAAAAACCGCAGATAAAAGCCCTAACTCACGCAAGGGGTTAGGTCAAATGTGCACTGAATTGGTGCTTGGTTAGGCGAGGGTTTTTCTTTCCTGAGAGTGAGAATCTTTGAGGCTCAGATATTCAGAAGTTGGCACGAATTATGCATGGTGATGGTTAGATCCCACGAGATCGTACAACAAACTAATCAGGAGCCCTTATGAAACTCATATTTGCGGTTTTTAAACCCTTCAAGCTCGATGAAGTCAGAGAAGCGCTGACTGAAATCGGTATCACCGGAATGACGGTAACGGAAGTCAAAGGTTTCGGACGCCAAAAAGGCCACACGGAACTGTACCGCGGTGCGGAATACGTCGTGGATTTTCTCCCGAAAGTTCAAATTATGGCGGCATGCCCCGACGGGTTGATCGATATTGCGACAGAAACGATCCGCAATGCGGCAAACACGGGAAAGATCGGAGACGGCAAGATTTTTGTGATGCCGTTGGAAGAAGTGGTTCGTATTCGTACAGGTGAAACAGGGGAAGGTGCATTATGAGAGTCACAGCCTTACTTTTAGCTCTGCTTTCTCCCGCGGCATGGGCGGCGGAAGAAAGTGCAATGAACGCAGCCGACGTGTCATGGATGATGGTCGCAACGACACTCGTGCTCTTTATGACAATTCCCGGCATCGCGCTCTTTTATGCCGGCATGGTACGAAAGAAAAATGTTTTATCCGTCGTGATGCAGAGCTTTGCAATTTGCTGCTCGATTACGATTGTTTGGTATGTCTGCGGTTACTCTCTCGCTTTTACCGAAGGCAACTTCTTTATCGGCGGCTTTGACAAAGTTTTCCTTCACGGCATCGGTATTAACACGATGCAGGGTTCCATTCCTGAAATGCTCTTCATGATGTTCCAGATGACGTTTGCCATTCTGACGCCTGCCCTGATGTGCGGTGCCTTTGCAGAACGCATGAAGTTCTCGGCGCTGTTCCTCTTCATGGTGCTTTGGTCTCTGTTTTGCTACGTGCCGATCTGTCACTGGGTTTGGGGTCCGGACGGCTGGCTAGCTGCCGCAGGTGCGTTGGACTATGCCGGCGGTACTGTTGTTCACATCAACGCCGGTGTTGCAGGTTTAGTGGCCTGCTTAATGCTCGGCAAGCGTATCGGTTACGGAAAAGAGGCGATGGCCCCGCACAATCTGATTCTTGCCATGGTCGGTGCCTGCTTCCTGTGGATCGGCTGGTTCGGATTTAACGGCGGATCCGGCTTGGCCGCTGACGGCCGTGCTGTGATGGCTATTGTGGTTTCTCAGATTGCTGCGGCCGCTGCTGCTCTGATTTGGATGGCCTGCGAATATGTAGAAAACAAGCGTTTCACTGTGTTGGGCGCGATTTCCGGTGCGGTGGCCGGCTTGGTTGCGATTACACCGGCCTCAGGCTTCGTTGAGCCGGCACCGGCACTTTTCATCGGCTTATGCGGCGGCTTTATTTGCTACTTCGGAGCCACTCGACTTAAGCACTGGCTTGGCTACGATGATTCCCTGGATGCCTTCGGCGTTCACGGCGTCGGCGGTATTGCGGGCGCCATCCTGACCGGTGTGTTTGCCTCTGAAGCGATCACGGGTTCAGCGATGAAGCCGGTTCTTGAACAGGTTTGGATTCAGACAGAAAGCGTCATTGCTACTCTGATCTACGCATCGATCGTTACCTATGTTCTCTTGAAACTCGTTGATGTCATGATCGGCATCCGAGTCTCTGCGGAAGAAGAACGGATGGGTCTGGACTTAAGTCTGCACGGCGAACGCGTGGAATAACTCACCGGCAAACCATTCAACGCAATCGAGGGCCG
>OHTH01000617.1_pt1 | contig 20468 bp, 20 predicted proteins | sample 1578831 | NCBI WGS metagenome assembly OHTH01 (sample SAMEA3879590, study PRJEB24766) | human gut metagenome | biome: human-associated habitat; feature: feces | place: USA | collected 1985/1987 | reverse complement strand
TAACTGTAAATGTTGAGGCCAAAGTCAAAGAGCAAATTATTTTGGACAGCAGTGATAAATTGCACAAAAATAATGAACTGAATTTCAGGCCGGAAGAACGACAAAAAGGCTGCGATTCTAGATGGAATCACAGCCTTTTCAAATAGAAGCGAAACTTAGCTTTCAGAAACGCTTTCTAAGTGCTCTGAAAGAAATCCGGAAAGTTCATCAATGAACTCGAGGATTAAGCTTACAAAAGGAAGAATCAGAGAAAAGTCGGGGTTGTCCTTCTTGTTTTCGAGCGAGACATAAAAATCCTTTGTCCAAGCAAGTCTTTCTCGAACAAAAGTTTCGGTCTCTTTGAGGACGTTCGTTTTTTCCGTTTCATTGTCTTCCGGAATTGAAGAAAGAATTCGACCCAGGAACAAGAGCTCTACGCCGAGGTTGTCTGCGGGGAGTCCTGCCGCCGGTTTTATCTTGAATCGATAGTACCAGTCGAGCGCCATGTCTCGCGGTTCCTGCATCGACAAACCGGTTTTGACAACGCTTTCTTCCGGAGGAACACACCCCGGACCGATGCAGAAAACTTGAGACCAAGCTCTCTGCAAGGTTTCTAATTCATTGTCGTCGAGAATTTTCCTCGCCGTTTCGACAAGAGACTCCCGCCCGGAGGCAGATTCAAAATTGAAGTAACAATCCAGCAGCTTGACCGTTCGCGTGTTAAAGCCTTCGATCAGCCAAGTGCCGAATGTCTCTGCCTTCATTGAGGCAATGACAAATTCCGAGATGTGTGCTTGATTCATAAATTAACTTCCGGGATTAAACGTTCTCGATTTGAAGAGGATGCAAGGCTTAGTGTTGCCGGGCTCGAAACCCAAAGCCGTGATGGTCGCATCCGGGTGGCGTTTCCTAAGTTCCTCGATCGGACCGCATTCGAGTGCTCTGCCGATACAGGCTGCAACGCATGCCGGTTTGAGTCCTTGTTTCAAGCGATCGATGCACATGTCGCATTTGGTCATCTTCGGATGTTTCGGATCATCAAAGGCAGTCTTGCTGAGATCTTCGTAATACTGAGGAGCGCCCCAAGGACAAGCCTTTGCGCAGCTGCCGCAGCCGATGCACTTCGAAGAGTCGACGATGACGGCGCCGAACTCCGGTTCCTTAGTGATTGCCTTTACCGGACAGACCGGGATACAGGCCGGGTTTTCGCAGTGGTTGCAGGAAATCGAGAGCGGAGCGATCTCAACATTCGGAGGATTGTCGCCGAGTTCTGCGAAAGTCACTCTTCTCCATGTTTCCTTCATGTCGAATTTACGCAGCATCGCAAGGTTGCTGGCAGATTCGTCACTGCCGGCCTGCCATTTTTCAGGCGTTTCGTACTGAGGCAAATCCTTTAGTTCATTGATCTTGGCATCGCCTCTGCGGCCTTCGTTCCATTCTTTGCAGGCAACGGTGCACGTCTTGCAACCGTAGCAGCGGGTTTGGTCAAAATAGAAACCCCATTGTGTCATGATGTTTTCTCCTAACGGTTGTCATTAGCCGAAATTCGGCAGAGTTTTGCTGACTTCGCAAAGAAGTCCGTTGACGTACATACCGCACGAGTCGCCGGTTTCCTTGTTCAGGACCGGGTCGGATACGCCGGTATCTTGGTCTGTCAGGAGTACGTTCATGCAGCCGCCGACGTCGACAGGAACGACATGCTTTTCAGCCTTGCCGTCGTAGTCCGCATCGAACCAAGCTTCGTAAGTTTCGTCCTTGCTCGGCTGGTACCAGGCGCCTTGTGTGATGGACACAACGCCTTTCGGCTGAGCTTTGGTAACGATCGCTTTAAGCTTGGTGCAGCCCATGTCGTTATAGACATAGACCTTTTCGCCGTCCTGAATATTTCTCTGAGCAGCATCCTGAGGATTGATCATGACGCCGTGCGGAATCGTATCCATCAGCATCGAAGTGTTGTCGTAGACGGAATGGCAGCGGTGAATCAGATGAGGAGTTGTGTACTGCAGGGTATAGACTCTGCCGGAAGCCGGGCTCTTCTTGCCTTCCATGATGTCTTCGTAGCCCTGCGGCGGCCTGACGTAGCGTGCAGACGGTACACCCATAACCACACGGTCGCGAGAAGCGAGGAACGGAGAATAGAAGTTGATCATGCCGGTATCGGTCGGGAATTTTCCAGGCTCGAATTTTGCAGACGGAATGATGCTTTCTTCCGGAGGAACAGGCAGCTGAAGGTTTGCTGTTTTAAGCATTTCTTCAAAGCTCGGGAGCTTCATATCCGGATCAATCTTCTTATAGGCTTCGGGCAGTTTGGCGCCGGCCCATTGCTGACGCATGACATCCAAGTCAGTCATGCCGTTCATGCTCCAAGGAATACCGAGGCGTTTGGCAAAGAGTTCATTAATTTCGTTGTCCGTCTTGCATTCGTACATCGGATCGATCAGCTGACGAACGACGTTGGTATCGGTCTTGACGCGACCGCCGTGGAAGTAGTTCTGTTCAAACTGCGTGACTACCGGGAAGATGATGTCCGAGTAACGAGCGGACGGGCACAGAACTCGTTCGCAGGAAATAATGGACTTCAGGTTCTTATAGGCGAGGACCTTCGGATTGATGGAAGAACTCTGATTGAAGCGGTCGCCTGAACCGGCGCCTCTCCAAATCATGTCGATTTCCAGGTGAGCATTCGAACCGAGGTCAATGCCGTTGAGTCTCAATACGTCATCGCGAAGCTGCTGAGCGGTGCGGTTGTCCAAACCTGTTTCCAGAACTTTGGACTGCATGTACAGAGAGAAGCAGATCGGAGCAAATTTCTTGGCTTCGCAGAACTTAGGTGCCGGACCAAGTTTCAGTGCCATGCCGTCAGTTCTTCTGAGCGGACCGAAACCGCCGCCGCGAACGGTGGCGTTGCCTGTCATGGCGGCTAATGCCAAAGACAGCCAGCAGAAGTAGAGACCGTTGCCGGAACGTTGAGCGCCGCCGGAAGCTGCGCCGGAGTAGATGCAGGCCGGTTTTGTTGTGGCGTACTTAATGGCTAGATTTTCGATTGTCTTGGCAGGAACACCGGAAAGCTCGGAGGCCCAGCGCAGAACGCCGGCTTCGCCGCCGTATTGTTTCTGCAGAGAATCTAAGTACTCAACGAAAGACTCGCCGGCAGGAACGGTGAAACGCTGTCCTTTGTACGGTTTTCCGGTCATCGGATCATTGATCGGAGACTGGCTGACAACAGAATCATTCGGGTAGAAACCGAAGCAGTGTTTCTTCAAATAGGCTTCGTCATGAAGTTTGCGGCGGTAAATGGTATTAGCCATTGCCGCAAGGATGGCAGAGTCGGTTTCAGGACGCGGGCAGATCCAGGCCGGAATGCCGTCAGCACCTGTACCCATTGCACCGACTGTTCCAGTGTAACGCGTGTCGATGACGACGATAGGTATGCCTCTTTCCTTAGCCTTCGTCATGATGAAGGGAAGGTGAGGAGAGGTGGATTGAGAGTCGGCCGACCAGCAAAGAATGAAGCGGGAGTTCAGCATGTCAGAGGCTGGGTGACCTAAGACACCTTTACCGATACCGGCATAGTTGCTGTCGAGCTGGTTGCCGGCAGACATGTTTCCGTAAGTGTTGAGGTACGGTCCCATGTACGGAAGCAATGTCTTGGAGTGCTCCCAGATAGGAATGTATCCGAGCTCTTTTTGTCTTTCTTTTGCTTTGAGGATTGCTTCGCAGGCTCTGTCTAAAGCTTCATCCCATGTAACGCGTTTGAAACCGTTGATGTTTCCGCGTTCAATGGTTTGAATCATCGGATATTTCAGACGATCGGGTGCGTAAATTCTTTTTCTTTCAGACAGGCCTTTTAAGCACGGACGGCGCTGAATGTGGAAAATATCTTCATCGCTTGCGGTGCAGCCTTCCAAAGGAATATCACCGGCTGAAGTCAGAGCAAGAACGCGGCCGTTCTGCACATGAGCTTTCAAAATGCAAGAACCATGACAGTGCATGTCATGGAACGTGTTGATGACTTTGACGTTCTTGTTGAGTAAATCTTGAGGAGTGACCGGTTGGAAAACTTCTAAATTATCGGAGGCAAGCGCACTTGCCCAAGGACCTAATGCCGCACTTCCGCCTAAGGCAGTCATTGCTTCGAGGAAGGTACGGCGCGACAACTTCATGCCGCCGGATGAATGTTTAATCATAATATGTCCTAATCGGATTTTGAGGTGAATTTGTCAGTTTGGGATACCTGACATTTGGGAGTCTATCGAGGTAGATTAATCCGATCAATTTTTGTTACAAATAAATATTACCAGAGGGGTTGCATAGTAATGATTACCCTAAGAGCCTTGCACCTCTTTAGTAGACCTTTGTTGTTTTTAATTGATTTTGTTTGCTTTTTCTGAACTTTTTTTTGCAAAAAGAGGCAATTTTCCCGTTCGGGTTTTTACGAGCGGAAATCGAACAAATAAAAAGCGCAGCCTACTAAAGCACACTGCGCTCGAAAATAGATCTCTCCGAATAGCTATTGGGCCAACTTTAAGGTTTGTCCGACCTTGAGATTGTTATTACGAATGCCGTTTAGCTTTTTCAGCTGATTGACAGACATATTCGCCGCCGAAGCAATAGAGAAAAGTGTGTCGCCTTTTCTGACCTTGTAGGTTTTCTTCTTGGCCAACGGGCGCTTGCTGACTTGTTTCTGTACTTTTGCAGGAACCTCCTCTAACACGACATGACGTTTCGTCGGGGTACCGGAGGCATTAATGGTTAAACGCTGGCCGACTGCGATGTTATTGCCGGAAATATTGTTGGCATTTCTCAAAGCCGCAGCCGTGATGCCGTAGCGATTTGCGATGCTGTAGAGGGTATCGCCCTTACGCACGACATAGAACTTAGTGGAGGCTACCGGGGTGTCAGGTGTGCTCCTTGTTGTAGAGGGGCGGGAGGTTGTTGTCTGACGAGTAACGATCGGGACATTGACGCGAAGGGTTTGACCGACGCGCAGACGCTGCGAACGCAGGTTGTTGCTCTTCATGATCGTTGCCGGGGAAACGCCCAAACGGCGTGCCACACTTCTCATGTTGTCGCCGCGGCGGACGCGGTAGGTGACGCGGCGGTAGTCCTGCGCTAACGCGAAAGAAGCATCAATGGTGTCGGAAGCGATGTCTTCAGCATTTCCTAGTCCGCTGGCCTTACTGACGAGGACCAGGGAACCTGCTTTGATCCGTCTTCCGGCCGGGATCTGATTGGCTTCGCGCAGCTCGGCTTCTGTCATATGTGCCTTACGAGCGATAGAGGCCACAGTATCTTCGGGTTTCACTCGATAAGTGGTCCAGCTGGAAAGCGGCTTGCCGCTGGTGCGGTAGGCAACCAAGTTTTCAATAAATTGGTCGAGTTTATCCGTCGGCATCAGCATCGAGTGATTGTGGGAAGCCACAATAACGGGACGATTGAAAGAAGGATTCAGAGTGCTGAATTCTTCATGGCTCATGCCGGCAAGGTTCGCGGCACGTTTAACGTCAATATCCTGGTCTTTGAAGATTTGAACGAAGAAGGGTTCGTTAAAAATCGTCGGAAGTTTGATGCCGTAATCGTTCGGATTCTGAACGATGTTTTTGATCGCCTGAAGTTTAGGGTAGTAATTGCGGGTTTCGGCCGGCATCCTAAGCGACATATAGTCTGTCGGAAGTCCTAAGGACTGATTTCGTTTAATCGCACGGCGAACGTTGCCTTCTCCCCAGTTATATGCGGCAAAAGCAAGAGGCCAGTCGTTGAATTCATCGTGCAGCCTCTGCAGATAGGTCAGAGCGGCCGACGTGCTCTGCAGAACGTCATAGCGTTCGTCCTTCCACATGGTCTGATCAAGTTCGTAGTGTTTTCCGGTGGCCGGCATGAATTGCCAAAGGCCCGCAGCTTTTACTCGCGACTTTGCGTTCGTGACAAAAGCACTTTCTACGAAGGGCAGAAGCGCAATTTCAGTCGGCATTCCGCGTGCGGTGACTTCTTCAATGATGTGGTACAGGTACTTCTGAGAGCGATTGGCCATGCGCTGTAAGTAATCCGGCCGTTTGGAGTACTTAGCTAGGTTTTCGTCAACGACGGAGTTCTCCATGTTCGGAATCTTGAAACCGTCTCTTACACGTGTCCAAACCGTATAGATTTCGTCGTCATCGGCGCCGGGCGTCACGATTTCTTCAATTTCACTCTCCGGAGGTTCGGAAGCGTAAGAAGTAAACGGAAGCGCTAAAACCAAAGACAAAGCCAAGGTACGGAGAGAGGTTCTAAGAAACATCGGAGTGGTGCTCAGAAGTCAGGATAAAGATACAATTATCAGGCACTTTAATGGAAAATCGTTCCGGATCGATTTGATTGTGTTTCAATTGTCATCGTCCGAAACGTCAGTCATTTATGGCCGAAACAATAACGCTCGAAAAATTTTACTCTTCATCGCTGGGTCAATATGCCCTTCGGTGGGAGCAGAACCAATACGACAAATTGGTATCCGATTGTTTCGGATATAACGCGGTGCAGCTGGGTGCTACCGGAATCGATTTTTTAAAGAACAATCGGATCGGGCTCAAAGTCGCTGCGGAACCGACTTTGCGGCCACTGACTCAGCTCTTGGAAACGGATGATCGCGTTCCTGTGCAAATGCTTTTTGAGGCCATGCCGTTTGAGAGCGAAAGCATCGATTTGGCCGTTATGCCGCACGCTTTGGAAGTCTCCGAGGATCCACATGCCTTATTGAGAGAGGTTTATCGAATATTGATTCCGGGAGGCCGAATTATCCTGACCGGATTTAATCTGATGAGCCTATGGGGACTGCGTTTTAAAATGCAGCGTTTCGGCGCAAAGACTTTCCTGCCAGGTAAGCAGTTTATGTCGGTTTTCCAGATTCGGGATTGGCTGCACTTGCTCTCATTCCATGTCGATCGAGGCGCTTTCGGGTGTTACGGCCTTACATTTTCTTCTCCGCAGAGCCGAGAAGACTCATGGATTGAGAAGGCGGGCGATCGCTGGTGGCCGCAATGCGGTGCAATTTTTGCGATCAGTGCTACTAAAGAAGTGGCCGGCTGCAAGCTGGTTGGAAGAGCTCTCAACAAGAAGTTTTTCTTCTTGGGGCGCCAGCCGGCTCCGAAGAGCGAATGAAGACTGAACGCATTCAACGTAACAAAGATATATCGATGAAAGAAGTAGAAATTTGGACCGACGGCGCCAGTAAGGGCAATCCCGGTCCCGGGGGCTGGGGCGCATGGATGAAATACAAAGGCCATGTGCTTGAACTATGCGGAGGAGCACTGAGTACAACGAATAATCAAATGGAACTCACTGCTCCGACTGAAGCCTTGTGCCGCTTAAAAGAACCTTGCAAAGTTACGCTCCACACGGACAGCAAGTACGTTCAGCAGGGAATGACCGCATGGATATACGGCTGGATCAAAAAAGGCTGGAAGACAGCCGACGGCTCTCCCGTGAAGAACTCAGATCTTTGGAAAAAGCTGTACGAAGCTGCAAAGCCGCACGATATCGAATGGGTCTGGGTCAAGGGACACGACGGAATCGAGGGTAATGAACGCGCGGATTTCCTTGCAAATCTGGGTGTAGAAAAGACACTGGGGCAGAGTAAGAAAAAGAATTAAAAATCGTGTAGAATCTCGCTTCACTGGAGCGCACGGTTAGCTCAGGGGTAGAGCACTGCCTTCACACGGCAGGGGTCACTGGTTCGAAACCAGTATCGTGCACCAAACCATATTTCAAGTAGCCGCAAGTCATCCTTTATTTCAGGGTTTGCGGCTTTGGCATTCTGACTAAAAAGCAGCAGATTTTGACAGATGTAAATGCAGGAGTGAAGTATGGAAGAGTCAACACTGCAATCTCTAGTGACTTAACCCGCCTGTTTTTCTCCTAGTTTTGCCTGCGACTAGTCGGCCAGTTATCCGCTGTGTTCCTCCCTAGTACACATTACTAACTTCATTTTGTTCCAGGGTTGAGAATGTTCTTTGGATTGAACGTAAACGGTTACACCGTGAAAATCAATTTCTGGTTTCTTCCTCCTACGAAAAATTCCGGCGAGAGTGTTGAACTCGCCGGAACTGTTAGGGGAAGAACTTAATCAGAATAAGTACATTCCGACTGTAAATACGACGAGTGCCGCACAAACGGGAATAAATGTTCGCTTACAAATGTCGATCGGATTAACACCTGCGATGCTGGCGATAACGATAACGCCTCCGGCGACAGGAGAAATTGTTCTTCCGAGGCCTGCAGCAACTTGCGCAACGGCACCCAGTTGAACAACTGTCATACCGAAATCAGCAGCATGAGGTGTGATGACTTCATTGAATGCCAGGGCCGCAGCGTTGCCGGATCCGCATACAATCGCCATGAGCCACGGGCCGACGGCTGCTGAAATCATTGCAATGGATTGAGAGCCTTTCATTGCATCGACAAGAGCGCCTGTCAGACCAATAGATTTCATACCGGAGGCAAAGACAGCAGCTGCACCAATGAGCAGGGCGACGTCACAGAAGGCGTCTCCGCAGCCGCGGCAGAACTTTTTAGAGATATCGCCGGCTTTCAGTTTGTTTACGACGCCTACGATAAGCCCGATGCCGGTTCCAATTAACATGCAGCAGGGGACAGTGAAAATTTTTGTGGGCAGCCAGCCGACTTGCTTAGATGCAATAACGAGTAAGAAGAGCGGAAGTATCGGGATAAGCGCATAGAGATAATTCACTTCCAAAGAACAGTCAGCCTTCTTAGTAATGTCTTCAGAAAATTTACGGCTGCCGACGCCTTCCTTCATTGCAACAGCTAGGAATGCAAGGATGATCGCAGCAATGACAGCGCCGCACAAGGCCGGGAAGAACTCAGCCATGATGACAATCATTGCATCCGGAGAACTGATTTCGCCGGCTTTAAATGCAAGGTCTGCAACTTGCGGATTAAACATTAGGCCCGGGCTGGCAACCGATCCCCATGTACCGAGGAAGACCGCTGCACCTGCCATTACAGGAGGAACGCCGAGAGCAATCAGAGCAGGAATAAGAAGTACGCCGACAGCTGCAGCAATTCCAACAGCAGATGGGAGAACAATGTTCAGGAACCAGGTAATGATGACTGCGCCCGGAATAACAAGCATAGGGACTTTGGCTAAAGGCCGTACCAGAGCATTTACTAAATGGTCTGAGCACTTTGTGTAACTCATGACGTATCCGAAGCCCATTACCGTCGTGTAAGTGGGGACCAGGCCCGGGTTGGTTAGTTGTTTTACAAAAGCGTCAATGGCTTGGCCGAAACCAACGGAGGAACCTGCAACGAAGACTCCAACGATTGTCATCAGAATGCCGGATAAGAAGAGAACCAGACGGGCCTCATAATTCTTGTAAATAAGCCAAAAGGTTCCTATAACGATAGCGATGCCTATCCACAACATAATTAACTCCTTGGATGGTGGGGGTTTACTTTAATTGTTGGTGAATCTTTCTCTGCGATACGAAAAATGTCTTGCAGTTCAATCAGATAAGGGACGATGCCGGACTCTTGGCAAGCTTCTAGCCCTTCATTCGTGGTGATAAATTTGCCGCCTGTTCCTTTGACATGTCCGTCGACTAATACCTCTTTGCCCTCAACGAAAGAATGAATTGGCTTTTGGCGTTCAAAGTCGATGATCGTGATGTCGGCATCGGCGCCGAGACTGAAGTGCCCTTTGTTTTTGAGACCGTAAAGTCTCGTAGCGGAATAACTGGATTTGAAGACAAACTCCTGAAGGCTGATTGCCCCTAATTTCACAAGGCTCAGGCCGCTTGAGACAATGACGTTTCTAGGGATTCCGCCTCCGTCGGTGCAAAAAGCATCAACTAAGAAGTGGTTGCTGTTTTTTCTTTTCTGCGTAGCAAAATAAAAACGCGGAAGTCCTGGGTTGACTTCGAAACTCATAGGCACATCCGTGTGTGCCTCTTGCCAGATCCTCAGGCCGTTCTCTTTATTTGCTAAAACAACGACTCCGTCTGCTCTCTCATGGACAAAAGCCGCGCCATCTTCAATAGCTCTCCTAAGCCCTTCAGTCGTAGCTTCATAATCTTTGGCAATTAGGCAGTTTCTTGTGACACCGCTTTCAGGAACGCCGTCGATACACTTTCCTGAACAGCCGTTGATTGGGGAGAGATAGCTTTCGCAAAGGATTTCAGGATGTTCTTCGAGCAATTGTTCGGCTTTGCGAATCTCTTCTTTCACAGAAAGTACAGCACCACGGCAGTAGGCGTTTATGTGTGCGAGATGGAAACTCCTCCCGTTTGCTATTTTGATTATTTCTTCCATTCCGCGGATATTCGATCCTTGCTTCGTGGAGCCGGCGTGGACCGCCAAAAAGGTTCCGTTTTCGGAGCAAACTGAAAATAACGTATCCACGGATTCCGGCTCAAGCGGGTAATGGCCGCCCAATAGTTTTACTCCGAAGGCTCCTTTCTTAAGAGCGATTTGAACGGCCCGAAGAATTTCTTGCGATGAAGGATGGTTTGAGCTGAGATTGACGCCGGGTCTGAGCTGTTCCAGACAGCCAATATTTAATCCGGTCCCGTTTTCTTTTATGAATTTTTTAACGCTGTCCACAGGGCCTGCCATTTCTATGGCAGTTGTAACACCGGCTAAAGCCAGCATTTTCAGGCTGTCGGGGCCTCCTAATCAGGAGGATGCATGCATATGGCTGTCGACAATTCCCGGGACAACAAGGAGATTTTTTGCATCGAGATGGCTCTTAGCTTTTCCCAGTGCAGTACCGATAGAAGCGATTCGACCGTCTTTTACAGCGATGTCGGTAACTTGATCGAGATGGTTTTTGTAATCAACGACCCTTCCGTTGTGAATGATGAGATCAAACATGGTTTTTGAAGTTGAGGAAACAGGAATTTGTTGAGAAAAATTCTAGGTTTCGCTACTTCACTTGAAAAATATTATTTATGATTTGTCTAATTAACAAAAATGTTATAAACATGAGAAATCTGATTCTTCATCACTTGGAAGCCATCATTGAGAGCGGCTCTGTTATCGGTGCATGCAGAAGATTGTTCTTATCACAGCCTGCACTAAGTCAGTACATCAAGAGACTGGAAGCTGAGTACGGAATAGTGATTTTTGACAGATCCGTAAGTCCTTGGAAGTTGACGGAAGAAGGGGAGCATCTTCTTGAGACCCAAAGAAAAATACAACAGCTTGATGAAGAATGCCGACAGTTTTTTAGAGATCGAAAAGGTTTAAAGAGCGGGACTGTCAGAATAGGTTCGACAGCATATCGCACGGCCACAATATTGAATCCGATACTCTCTGTGTATAAAAAACAGTATCCCAACGTGATTGTCAGAATAGAGGAAGGGACGACTCAGGAAGTTGCTGAATTTGCAGATAACGGGAAGGTGGATTGCTCATTTGTTATTTCTTCGATGGTTCCGTCTTCTCTCGAGTCTGTCGAGATTTACAGCGAAAAGGTATTAGTGGGCCTACCGCCGAATCATCCTTATACGAAACGAGCCTCCGGCGAAGCCTCTCTTGAAGAGAAGTTCCCGAAAGTGGATTTTAAGGAGCTCGATGGTACGCCTTTCATCATTATGAAGAGGGGACAGATTTTCAATCAGTACTACTACGACTTATGTCAGAAGCATAGGGTACCCCCGCAAGTTGTGTTAGAAACTCAATCCATTCTTACGGTTCCCGCGCTCATCTCGGCTAACGTCGGTGCTGCTTTGGTTCCATCCACGATCGCAGACGATTGTATGGCCAGAAATGTCCGGCTTTTTTCTCTTGGAGACGATGTTCCTCAAAACAATGTTTCTCTAGTTTGGAAGCAAGGGAAATATCAAAGTTACGCTCTGACAGAATTCATAAAAACGGCAAAGGAGATTTTCCTGCCAGCTTTCACTCATCAATAGCCTAACCTGTCCAAAATCATGAATCCGGCTTAAGTGAAAACGCCTGCAACTCTTCAAAAGTTTAAAGTTTGCTAGGGAAAACAATAGGATGTTTCCTCGGAAATAAAGGTTCTCTTTCCGAGAACTAATTAAAATTTATTCCACATTATGAGAGCACTTATCACTATTGGTAAGGCTCTCGATTTATTAAATATTTCTTCCCAAGGTTCAAACTATGGATTGGCTCGTTTCTTTGTGGAGCGATTCAAATTCGGTCGGGCATATTCTTTTGGTTTATGCGATCGTCATCACGGTCGGTTTGCTGCTCGGACGAATCAAAATTTTCGGAATCTCGCTCGGCGTCACTTTTGTGCTCTTTGCCGGTTTAGCGGCTGGTTACTTCGGCTTTACCGTAAACACGACGGTTCTTCATTTTCTTCGTGACTTCGGCCTGATTCTTTTTGTTTTCTTTATCGGCCTTCAAGTCGGACCATCGTTCTTTTCATCCTTCCGAAGCGGCGGTGTTCAGCTGAATCTGCTTACGCTTTTAGCAGTATTTCTGAGCTTGGCTGTAACGGTCGGTCTTTATTTCGCATTTTCGGACACTGTTTCGCTGCCGCAGATGCTCGGCGTTTACTTCGGTGCCGTGACAAATACACCGGGTCTCGGTGCCACGCAGGAAGCATTAAATATGCTGGATTACAAAGGCGAAGATATTGCCGTCGCCTATGCATGCGCCTATCCGCTCGCCGTTGTGGCCATCATCGCAACGTCTATCTGCCTGCGCTTTATCTTCCGTATTGATCTCAAGGAAGAAGACCGCATGTGGGAAGAATCGGAAAAAGAAAACAACGAAGCCCCTATCTTCTTCCACGTCAAAGTCACAAATGCGGCTTTAGAAGGTAAACAGCTGGAGCAGCTCCGCAACTTTATCGGCCGTCCCTTTATCTGCTCTCGATTGCTGCATGACGGAACGATTATTAGTCCTCATGCTAAGGACACGGTCCACGTCGGCGACGTGATGCGTATTGTTGCTTCCGCTGAAAACAAGGACGCGATTACGGTTTTTTGCGGCGCTGAAGATAAAGCTCTCCGATCACAACGCGCAATATTCGTGTGACAAGGAGCGCCATGAACGGTTTGACGGTTCACGACCTGCACCTCAGCCGTTATGACGGTGTGAACATCACACGTATCTTCCGTGCCGGCATGACCCTTTTCCCGTACCAGCATCTGCGTTTCCAGATCGGTGACGTGGTTTACTGCGTGGGTCCTGAACGCTCGATTCGCCGTTTGGCCGACAAGCTCGGTAATCAGGAAAAGAAACTCGACCATCCGAACCTGATTTCTATTTTCCTCGGAATTGCAGTTGGCATTCTTTTCGGCAGCCTTCCGATCGCCATTCCCGGTATGCCCGTTCCGCTGAAATTAGGTCTAGCCGGCGGCCCGCTGATTGTTGCGATTCTGCTGGGTTACTACGGTCCGAATTTCAAGCTCATCACTTACACCACGGCTTCGGCCAATCTGATGCTTCGAGAAATGGGCATCGCATTATTCCTTGCGAGTGTAGGATTAGCTGCAGGCCGTCCGTTCGTTGATGCGATCGTCGAAGGCAACGGACTGCTCTACGCCTTCTTAGGTTTGTTCATCACGATTATTCCTTTGGTTGTCATCGGAAGTATTGCCCGCAAGGTCTACAAGATGAACTATCACAGCATTGTGGGCATGATTGCGGGTGCGACAACCGACCCTCCCACATTGGCTTATGCCAGCACGCTGACGGAGAAGAACGTTTCCGCAGTTGCATACTCTACGGTCTATCCTTTGGCGATGTTCCTGCGAATTCTTTCGGGCCAGTTTGTATTGCTCATCCTCTGGCAATTCGTTAGCTAACAGGTACAGTTTCATAACTCAGGTCGGTCGATTTTTGGCCGGCCTTTGTTTTTATCGGCTGCCGATGTCGAACCGCTCATATCCAGCTTGGTTCTAACGCGGTAAAATCAAAATTTATGCTTGCCCCGCGCGTTTGCGGGAAATTCAATATTCACGGGATTAGTTTAGAACCATGTTTACAAAAGTCCGTACTCGCATTGCTCCGAGTCCTACAGGAATGATGCACTTGGGAACCGCTCGTACAGCGATTTATTGTTGGGCTGTTGCCCGTCATTTCGGCGGTGAATTCCTTCTTCGCATTGAAGATACCGACCGTGAGCGTTCCACTCCTGAAGCAACTCAAGTGATTCTGGACGCAATGAAGTGGCTCAACCTTGACTATGACAACAAGGAAGTCGTTTATCAGATGAATCGCCTTCCTCGTTACAAGGAAGTGGTGGACCAGCTGTTGGCTAAAGGCTTAGCCTACAAGTGCTACGCCACTAAGGAAGAGCTTGATGAGATGCGTGAAGCCCAGAAGGCCCGCGGCGAAAAACCTCGCTACGACGGCCGCTGGCGTCCTGAAAACTGTGTTGGTAAACCCATTCCCGAAGGCGTAACTCCGGTTATCCGTTTCCGCAACCCAGATGACGGCGTTGTGACCTGGGAAGACGGTGTTTACGGCGAAATTACTGTTGCGAACTCCGAATTGGACGACCTCGTGATCATGAGAGGTGACGGTATCCCGACTTACAACTTTGCCGTTGTTGTTGACGACTGGGATATGCAGATCAGCCACGTTATCCGCGGCGCCGACCACATCAACAACACTCCGCGTCAGATCAACCTGTACAAAGCTATCGGCGCACCTCTGCCGACGTTCGCACACTTGCCGCTGATCCATGGTGAAGACGGTCAGAAGCTTTCTAAGCGCAACGGCACTGTCAGCGTCCTGCAGTATGACGAAGAGGGCTATCTGCCGGAAGCCTTGTTCAACTACCTGGCTCGTTTGGGCTGGGGCCACAAGGATGACGAAAAATTCTCCCGCGAACAACTGGCCGAATGGTTTGAGCTTTCCGACTGCAGCCGTTCTCCCGCCCGCTTCAGCATGAAGAAGCTGGATTGGCTGAATCACGAATACATCAAAGAATATGACGACAAGAAGCTTGCGGAGCTCGTCAAGCCGAGAATTGAGAAGCTCGGTGGTGATCTGAGCCTCGTCAAGGATCTTCCCGGCGTCATGGCTCTTCTGAAGAGCCGCGAACCGACCCTTCAGGCTCTTGCAAAAGCAGCAATGCTGTTTTGCCATAACAATCCGGTTGATGCTTCTTCTCTGCCTGCTCAGCTCAAGGATAAGGAAGATGCTTCTTTTGAAGCGATGGCTGCTTTTGTTCGCAGAGCTCCTTCCATTGAATGGAAGAAAGAAAACATCTATGGCTTAATGAAAGAAATCATGGATGAGCAGGGTGTCAAGGTTTTGCATCTTGCAATTCCTCTGCGCGTTTTGGTGACGGGCGCTGAAAAGACTCCGTCTATCGACGCAACCCTGGAACTGTATGGCCAAGAGCGCGTTCTTACCCGCCTCAACGAAGGTATGGAGAAGTGGGCTGCTCAGAGAGCCGGAAACTAATTTTTACTTTTTAGAATGCGATTTTCGCAGATGGAGTTGACAAGATCAAAAATGTCCCGTAATATCGCACTTCTTTCGGGGGTATAGCTCAGCTGGGAGAGCGCTTGCATGGCATGCAAGAGGTCAGCGGTTCGATCCCGCTTACCTCCACCAAGATTTTAGAAACTTGGTTTTTTGACCGGGTTTCACAAATTGTCCTCATCGTCTAGAGGCCTAGGACACGACCCTTTCACGGTCGGTACCGGGGTTCGAATCCCCGTGAGGACGCCATCATTTGGAAACCCGATAGCTGTTTAGCGTCGGGTTTTCGCTTTTTGGTTTGTTGTTGATTGACCGCCCAACAGCATCTAAAAACTACTAATCATTCGCTCAGAAAAACGGTTCAAATGGGAATTTTGGGAGGTTTCTTTTTACGAAGTATCAAATTTCACAGAATCAGGCAAAAGACTAAGTGTTTTTTGTCTTTTCACTCTTTTCAATCCGCGTAACAATAGGGATCATGGCGGCGGATTGTCACTTCTTGATTCCGTGTCGCCTGAAGGAATGCACATGGAAACTCGAGATACAGAAAAGAAAGAAATAACAGAGAAATTCATAAACCAGGCGATTAACGGCCATCGAGCCCATGATCAGAGTTGGAAAAGAATTCCCGGCTTTAACGTCAGCGTGCTGGAACAGGATACGATCAATCGCAGCTGCTTCTATACGCTCTCGATCGCCGTGATTTTCCAAGGCGAAAAAATCGTGGACGTCGGAGATAAACAATATGAATATGGTTCAGGTTCTATGATCGTCACCTCTGTCGAGATTCCGACTTCCTATCGTATTCTTAATACCACGCTGGATCGACCTTTCGTTTCTGCATCCATGAAATTGGATCGCGCTTTGCTTTCAGAAATTATGGGAGAGATATCCGGTAAAAAAGAGTTTCCGACTTCTGAAGACAACAACGCGTTTTGTGTAGCTCGAACACCCGTTCAGATTTCTGATTGTTTTTTGAGATTGCTTCGTCTTGCCGATCATCCGGAAGATATTGACGTCGTGTTCCCCTGCATTCAAAGAGAACTGCATTACTTCGTGTTGACCGATCCGCAGTGCGGTAATATTCACGAGTTGTGCACCGGCGGTTTGCCGAGCAACAGAGTTTCGAAAGCAGTTGAATGGCTGAAGCAGCATTACAAAGAACCGATTCGTATTCAAGAACTTGCGGATATGGTTTATATGTCTTCGTCCACTTTTCACAACCACTTCAAGAATGTCACGTCGTTGACGCCTCTTCAGTATCAGAAGCGTCTTCGTCTGCACGAGGCCAAGCGTTTAATGATTACCGAGTCATATAACGCTTCAAGCGTTGCCTTTGAAGTCGGGTATGAAAGCGTTCAGCAGTTCAATCGAGAATACAAGCGCCTGTTTGGTAAACCTCCTGTCCAGGACGTCTCCGGTTCATAACTTTTTCTTGGTAAAAAGAAGCAAATATTACTTGTGATTTTGCACAAGAGAGGCCTAATCCTAAAAGGATTAGGCAAATATACGAGTTATTCAAGGCAAAGATAAAAATACGAGCCTCCTAAAATATCCTTAACAAATAGGAGCTCGTGATGACAAACACCTTGAAGAGAAGATCAGTTCTTGTAGCCTCCGCAGCCGCATTAGTCGGAGTCTCTGTTGAAGAAAGCCAAGCAAAGACAAGCAAAGGCAAGCAAAGCGAAAGATCCGGATTTGGATAGCATTCTAGAAGGACTCTTAGATCAAAAAGAACGCGGAGCAACACTCAGTCCGGTTCAAAAATACTGTGCTCTCCTTTCCTGTGTAACCGCACAAGCGCTTCCTGAGGTCGCAGAGAAAATTGTTCTCAGAGCTCTTAAAGAAAAGGTATCGCCGCTCGAAATCAGGGAAATCGTTTATCAGTGTGCTCCTTATGTGGGAATCGGACGTGTCCGGGAAACCATGGAAGGCGTCAACGATGCATTTAAAGAAGCTCACATTTCATTGCCTCTGCCGACGGCAACGACCGTAACGGATAAGAACAGAAGAGAATCTGGAGAGCAGATGGTCATGAAACTCAACGGCGACCGCATGAAGCAGATTTTGTCTCAGGTCCCCAAAGATGAATATGACCTCAGAGTCAACGACCTGTATGACTTCTGCTTCGGCAATTTCTACACTCGCTCTGGATTAAGCCTCAAAGATCGAGAACTCGTTGTGTTTGGTGCAATTGCTACCTTAGGAGGCTGCGAAGCTCAGCTGCGCAGTCATATCGGAGCCAATCTCCGCGAAGGTACAACAAAAGCACAGTTGGTTGACGCACTGCGAGTCATGCTTCCGTACTTGGGATTCCCGCGGACTCTGAATGCAATGAACCAGGTCAGCCAGATGACAAAGGATTCGAAATGATTAATCGCAGAACTTTTACGTTATTCAGTATGTGCACTGCTGTCGGTGTCTCTGGTTTGGCCAATGCACAGGCTGATAAGAAACCGAAAATCTTGGTTGTATATTTTTCCAAGACGAACCACACAAAGAATATTGCCGACACCATTGCTCGTTTGGCGGGTGCCGATGAACTCAGAGTTGAGGTCGTTAAACCTTATCCTGAGGCCTATCGTTCGACAACCGAAGTCGTGAAGAAAGAATTGGAAAAGGGCATCGTGCGCGAGATTAAGGCCCCCGAAGTCGATCTTTCCAAGTACGACGTGATTATTTTCGGAACCCCGACTTGGTGGCACCATGTAGCCATGCCGCTTCAGACATGGATTAAAGCGCATCCGATGCAGGGCAAAACGATTGCTACCTACAACACCGACGGTGGCGGCGGAACAATGCATACAAGCGAAGACTTTGAAGCATTGCTCAAAGGCAACAAGCTTCTTCCGCACTGCACGATTTTCGGCACGACGGATGACGAAACACCTGCAGTTTCGAAATGGCTGAAAGGAATCGGCTTGCTGAATAAATAAAAGTTCTGCAGAAGAAAAGAAGTAAGCACTCCGAATTGAAAGTTAATTTTCTCTTTAGTTCTTGGGCATGGTTTCTTTTGGGAACGTGCCTATTTTTTCAGTCTTTAAACCTGTTATTTTGTCCAGATTTAGTTGAGCTGCTCTGGGCCTCGAGCTTCTAAAATAGCGTTAATAAAATTATCAACCTCAAGAGGTCCTTATATGGCAATTGAATATACCGGCTCCCTTCAAGGCAAGGTTCGTGCTCACACTCCCGAGACATTGGCTGCCACTTGGCTGAATGCCTATGTCGTTTTGCCGAATGCCGGCGGTGCTCCGAAAGTCGGAACCGTAGAAGAATTCAAAGGAGAGACCAAAGCCTATCCCGCAGTGGTTTTCTGCCACGGCAGCTCCGGTGTCAATCCTCAGATAAAAATTTTCGCTCAGTGGCTTGCTGATGCCTTGAGAGTGGCGGTTGCAGACCGAAGACCGTCTGACTTACTCCTCTCCCGTCCCGGCTGCTGACTATGAAATCATCCACAAGATGCGTTCCCAGGAACTGGCTTTGGCCATGATGGAAATTAAGCACGCACCTTGGTTCGACGGACGTGCCATCATCGCCGGTACGAGCGAAGGCGGCGTAACGGCAGCCCGCTACCAAGCTGACGAAAAAATGATTCAGGAAAAAGGCCGCATGATCTTCTCTTGGTCCTGCGAAGACAACTACCACGTTGAAAGTCACAACACCCACATTCCTGACAACCTCCCGGTTTTGAATGTGATGAGCGCAACCGACAAGTTCTTCAGCCAGTCCAACAGCTATTTAGATAATCCGGAAGCCCTCGGCTACGCAGGCAAGGTTCTGGCCAACAACCCGAATGCAGAAATCGTTCTTCTGCCCGGTGCACCGCATACATTGATGAACCTTCCGCAGGCTCGCGACGCTGTTCAGGCTTTCATTAATCGCGTCCTCAGAAGCTAATCGAAGTCTTTCGAGCTTCGGCAGCTCTCTTCGATAAAAAATAATCCCGCAGACTTTTGAAATCTGCGGGATTCGCTTTTTAGAGCTTCAGCCGATTAGAAGATGGTGGAAACAATAATCAGCATCGTGATGTAACCGACGACACAGGGGATCGCGGTTCTCTTGATAATCGCAAACGGACTGACCTTTGCAAAACCGGCCACGATAATGATGACGCCGGCAACCGGAGACAGTGCGCGAAGCATTTCAGAAGCAGTATGCATCATGAGCATGATGGCGATACCGTTGGAATTGAGGTGCTGTGCAACGTCCGGGATGACGTGAGCCAAGCTAGTGAAAGCAGCAACGCCGGAACCGGTGAGAACAGTAACCACACCGATGATGGCGGAAAGCACAACGCCGGTGCCTGTGACGCCGAGGCCGCAGTTCTTAGCAACGTCGATCAAGTAGGTGATGAGACCGGTCTGCTGCAGGCCTTTAGCAAAGAAGGCGGCAACGAAGATCAGGCCGACGGTACTTGTCAGAATGCTGCCCATGCCCTTAAACATGGAGAAGGACAGGTCGAAGGATTTCTTGGCTTCTCTTCTGACGAGAAGGTCGACGAGGAAGCAAACGAACCAAGAAAGGAACATGGCGGTTGCAACGTTCATCGTAATGGTCTTGTAAACCATCTTGTTGAAGATGAGGAGAAGAACCAGCGGAAGAACCGGCATGCAGGCATAGATGAGCGGTGTCTTTTCGAGTTCTTTTCTCTTAGCTTCGAGTTCGGCGAAGTCGGCAACATAACCGTGAACACCATCTTTCTTGTCGAAATATCTCTGAACGATCACGTGAGTGATAGCCATTACAAGTACGACCGGAGCGGCCATGACTAACTGATAAGAAATCAGATATTCAACCGGGTCAAGGTGAACCAGTTCGGCAGCCATCACAGCAACGCCAGAGGCCGGAGCGTAGCCGACGCAGAGGACGCTGGCGACCACGGCAGCGGCAGAAAGAGAAGAGCAGCCGACGCGGATGATCAGCGGATAAACCGTCACGATCAACAGCATGGCCAAGCCGGCAGCCGATGTAATCACCAAGCCGAGGCAGTGACCGATGATGAACACTAAGCCGAGGATGAGGTCAGGGCCGACGCACGACGGTAGTCACTTTTCGGCAGAAAACAGCTGAGCCATTGT
>OHTH01000610.1_pt1 | contig 20857 bp, 16 predicted proteins | sample 1578831 | NCBI WGS metagenome assembly OHTH01 (sample SAMEA3879590, study PRJEB24766) | human gut metagenome | biome: human-associated habitat; feature: feces | place: USA | collected 1985/1987 | reverse complement strand
TGTCTGCTTCGCAGCCGCTTGTTTTTCCCTGTGCTCATTACATTATAGCATAAAAGGGGATGTCCACGACACCCCCTTTATTTTTATATGTACTACACTTTTATCAAACTTCTGTCATTCTATCAATGTGCAAATACACTTGGAAGCCATAAGCTGATTCCTGGTACGAAGGTGATCAGCAGCAGAGTAATGATCATGCACAGATAGAATGGTAATGTTGCTTTTACAACCTTTTCCATCGGGATCTTTGCAACAGCAGAACCGATGAAAAGTACAGCACCTACAGGAGGTGTCAGAAGTCCGATACCACAGTTAAGGACAACCATGATACCAAACTGGATCGGGTCAATACCAATAGATGTTGCGATCGGCAGAAGGATAGGAGTTGCGATCAGGATGATCGGAGCCATATCCATAATGCAGCCTAATACCAGAAGGATCAGGTTTAATAACAGAGCGATCAGGATTGGGTTATCAGTCAGTCCAACAATAGCCTGAGCTGCCAGATCCGGTACGTGAAGTCTTGTAAGGCAGTAACCGAAAATACTCGAAGTAGAAATCAGGATCAATACGATCGATAAGGTATCGATACACTGTTCTAAACATTTCCATACACCTTTCCAGTCAAGTCCTTTGTAAATATATACACTGACAATCAGGCTGTAAAATACAGCGATTGCTGCGGACTCTGTTGCGGTGAACCATCCGGCAACTACACCGATAACTACGATAACAACCGCTGCAAGTGCCCAGATAGAAATACCAATCTGCTTCAATAATCCCTTAAAGCTGAACTTATCTCCCTTTGGATAATGTTTCTTCTTTGAGATAATGTAAGAACCTACCATCAGGGAAACTGCAAGTAAAGCACCCGGCAGATATCCTGCAAGGAATAAACTTCCTACGGAAATACCACCTGCTGACATTGCATAGATAACCATGTTGTGGCTTGGCGGAACCAAAAGTCCCTCACAGGAAGAAGTAATGGTAACTGCGGTAGAAAAATCATCATCATATCCCTGATCTACCATCATTGGGATCATGATACTTCCGATAGAAGCAGTATCAGCAGATGCAGAACCGGAAATTCCACCGAAAAAATAAGATGCTACGATATTTACCATTGCCATACCACCGGTCATCCATCCGACGCAGGCATTGGCAAGTGCAATCAGTTTTTCTGAGATACCACCGGTGCCCATCAGTACACCCATCGTGATAAAGAACGGCACTGCCATCAGACTGAAAGAACTGATTCCTTTTACCATCTGCTGACAGATCGTGGTAAGCGGCAATCCCTGTGTCAGTAAACAAAGTAATGATGACAATGCAACTGCATATGCAATCGGAAATCTAAGGAGTATCATTACTAAAAAGCTGATCAGCAATACTGTGATTGCAATTCCTTGTGCGCTCATTATTTTTCCTCCTTTACAAAAATTCCTTTGATATGGTTATAAACTGCTTCAATCTCAAATACCACCATTGCAATTCCTGCAAGTGGGATTGGGAAATACATCCAGAATTTTGAAACACTTGGCATACTTACATAATTTCCTTTTGCACCGATCTGGACTGCATAGGAAAATCCTACTGTAATCATTACCACACCAAGGATTAATACTGCCACATAAAATATCCAGTGCACGGATCACGGATTTTGGCAGATACTGGTCAAATGCCGTCATACGGATATGTGCATTTCTTCTGATTGCAAGTGCTGCGGACAATACTGCCATGTAGGACATCAGTGTCAGAACGACTTCCTCGCTCCATGCCGGATCCGGCACAAACGGAACGTATCTTCCGACAACGCAGACGCTTGTGATCACAAGATCTGCCGTCAGCAATAATTTACATATGAATAAAACGATCTTATATGTAATGTCATATGCCGGTTTTATTTTATCAACGGTCTGAAAAAATTTTGGCATAAACTCATCTTCCTCCTTTAAAAATAACCATCTTTAGAAAAGGAGCACAGAGAGCAGGTATTCTCTCTGTGCTCCTTTGATACATCAGTCTTTTAGTTTGCCATATCAAGAATCTGCTGATATAACTCTTTGTTATCTTTTGTTGCCTCTTCGATCACATCTTTACATGCATCCTGCCATGGTGTGATATCCTCTACTTCAACAACGTTGCATCCATCTGCTTTTAACTCGTCTAAGATCTTGTTTTCTGTCTCCTCAGAGATCTTGCGGTTGTACTGGGAAGCGTACTCACCAGCTTCTGTTAATACATCCTGCTGTTCCGGTGTTAATTTATCCCATGCCTCATCTGTGATAACTACCTGGATCGCACCTAAGGTATGTCCATCTAAGATCAGGTTATTTGCAACTTCCGGGAATGCATTTGCCTGATAGTTTGCAATCGGCTGCTCTGCTGCATCAACAACACCTGTCTGTAATGCGGAGTATAACTCACCCATAGCAACAACGGTCGGGTTTGCTCCAAGTGCCTCAACCATGCCTGTCATGATCGGGTCATTTGATACACGGATCTTCATGCCTGCAAGATCTTCCATTCCGGAAACCGGTTTTACGGTAAAGAAATGACGGAAACCTTCCTCTCCGTAGAACAGTCCGCGGATACCGCTTCCATTCTCATGCGGCTCAAGTAAAAATTCCTGTGCCAGATCTGATGTAGCGAAATTCCAGAAATGATCTCTGTTTACGAATGTGAACGGTACAGATAAAAGACTGGATTTTTCTCCGCCGTAGCTTGTCAGTGCGAATGCAGAGATACGTGCCATATCGATCGTACCGCCGCCGCCAAGCATGGTATCTAAGACATCTGACTCAGCTCCTAATACACCGTTTGCCTGAATATCGATCGTGATGCTTCCGCCGGAAAGCTCTTCGACTTTGTCTTTGAAAGCGGTTGCTGTCTGTCCAACGATGGTTCCCTCTAACGGGTTAACCTCTGCATAAACCAGTGTGACCGCCGGTCCGACCGGTTCTGTTGCGCTGTCCCCTGAGGATGCTGCCTCAGTTGTCGTTTCTGCTTCTGCTGCATCTGATGTTGCGGACGCATTAGATGTTGATGCTGCATTTGTTGTTCCGCTGTTGCTTCCACCTGTATTTGGTGACTGTAAGCCACACGCTGTCATGGAAAATACCATTGCTGCACATACGATTGCGGATAAAACTTTTTTCTTCATAAGAAACCCTCCTGTAATTGGTTAATTTGTTTGCTGCGCTGCCCCTCTTTGCCGCTGCAACTTTATGATTTAATTATAGGCAGAATCTTGTACAAAGAAAACCGTATTATTTTTGTATTGTTAGCACATTCTTAACATTTTTTAGATTTTATTAATATTTTCTTGATATTTTTGTACAGTATGTAGATATTTTTTTGCTTTTTTATATGTGAAACTAAACAAAATCCTATACATCATCATTTCTTCTCATCCAAAAGCATCACACCCTCCGCCGGATTATGGTCGATTGCACCAGCTATCGGTGATGCAACACCTTTTGCCCAGTGCCATGCAAGCGCGATCTGCTGCATTTTCACACCGTGACGTTCCGAAAGTTCATGCACTCGATCGGTATCCCAATGGCATTAAATTACTCCATCACCGCCATTGGAACCACTAAAAAAGCATTACCACAAGTCCTAAAATAACCAGTATCACACCCGTTGCACGGTTTAAGGTCTTCGGCGTTGCTTTGTTGGCAAAAACAGCCGCGATTCTCGCCCAGATCAGGGTAAATACAACACACAAAATCAATACGGTCCAGTCCGGTGCACCACCGATTGCAAAGTGCGAAGCCGCTCCGGTAAGTGCCGTAAAGGTCATGATAAACACACTCGTTCCAACGGCTGTCTTTAATTCATATCCAAGCACAGAGGTCAGGATCAGAAGCATCATCATGCCGCCGCCCGCACCGACAAAACCACAGATAAATCCTATGAGGACACCGCATATAACAGACTGCACTGCCCGCTTCTCCGCCGACACTCCCTGCATCGCCTCTTTTGTGGTCATGACCGGGCGCACGATAAATTTAATTCCTAAAAGGAATGTCATAAAGACTGAAAAGTTCCCCATGGCCGCAGATGGGACCAGACTTGACACATAGCTTCCAAAAACGGTAAATAAAAGTACGCTTACCATCATGATGATACCGTTTCGGATATCGAGATTTTTATTTTTTCCGTATGTATACGCCGACACCGCACTTGCAAGAACGTCCGAGGATAATGCGATTCCCACCGCCATATACGGATCCATCCCTAGAAATGTGATCAGCATTGGACTGATGACCGCCGCGGCGCTCATTCCCGCAAAACCGGTTCCAAGCCCTGCCCCCATACCTGCAAAAAAAGTAACGATTATTGTAAGTAACATGTTCATGTCAGTGCTCCCCTTTCAGCATTTCATCCAGATTCTTTTCCATCTGGTTGAGGATCTCTGCCATCTTTTTCCGTTTCTCCTCATCCACGCCAGACAGTATCTGTTCCACAAAATCCTGCTGCAGTTTTTTCCCGTTTTCGATCACAGGCTCTGCTTTTTTCGTGCAGATCAGCTCGACTTTTCTCCGATCACCCTCCACTGCTTTCCTCTCAAGGTATCCATCCCGCACCAACTTCTCAACATTGACAGAGACAAGGTTCGCCTTTATTTTCCGTACTTCCACAATATCACTCGCCGTTTTATAATCCGGGTTATTTGCCAGAAACATCAGTATATCAAACGCAGTCTGTGGCAGTTTCAGTTCCCTGCAGAGTGTCTTGCAGGTTGCACTGTACGCCAGTGACATTTTGTGGGCAAATTCAATACTCATATTTATCATGATCCGCCTCCATTTACTTCTTTTTTGTATTGTTCATTTTTGAAGTAATTATATAGCATTTTTCCAAAATGTCAAGACTGGATTTTTCTCTCTTAATCTTCCTCCCTTGTGATATTTCTCACCCAGATATACTTTTTATAATGCAGATAAACCGCCGGTATCTTCACGATCTCATCCAGATTGACAATGCAGTATACCACCATGACAGGGATTTTTAATGCAAGCTCTTCCAGAAATCCTTTGTGAGCAGCCGGTCTGCGGGAACAAACTACGTTTTCAGATTTGAATCACCCTGCCGGTCGTCGCATTCACCCTGTGCGAGATGGAGATCACCGTCCGATTCTCACTTACCCGCTTTAATGCCTGCAAAACTTCTTTTTCGGTCTGTGCATCCAGGTTTGCCGTGATCTCATCTAAAAGGAGCAGTTTCGGCTTTGCCGCCGCTGCACGGGCGATCGACAATAGCTGCCACTGTCCCTGTGAAAAGATTTCATCGGAACATGGCGTATCGTACCCGTTTTCCAGACTCATGATCGTATCCGAAAGCCCTGTCATCTGTGCCGCCGCACGGACATCCTCCATAGTGATCGACGGATCGTACAGCGTGATCTGCTCTTTTACCGTTCCCGGAACCATATGAAAAGCCTGCTCCACATAGCCAAAAAGATGCCGTTTCTCTGCATCCGGGATATCTTGTGCCGGAACTCCCTGTATCAGCACGCTGCCCTCCTTTGGCTCATAAAGTCCCAGCAGCAGCTTGAATATCGTACTTTTGCCTGCGCCGGTGCGACCGGAAAGTGTAACCTGTTCTCCTTCTTTTACCTGAAAACTGAGACCATTTAGCACATTTTGTTCTTCGTAGGCAAATGTCACATTCTGAAATTCCACAAATACGTTATCTTTCTTTTGTGTACTCTCTTTTCTGTAATCAGTCTTTTCCGGTAATTCTTCCAGACTGAAAAATTCATTGATCCTGTGCACGCCCGCCACAGCAGACTGTATGGTCTGGATCTCCATTCCAAGGCTCTCCACCGGGGAAAAGATCTGCGAAATATAGTTCATGACAGCGACCGCCGTACCAGCCGACATTCCAAACAGACTTAATACATTCGCATTGCCGGAAGCCGAAAAAAGCATGACAACCGCCACAACCACCGCATTCAGGATCAGAATGACTGGTGAATAGACTGCATCATAAAAATTTGTCTGCTCCATCGCCCGGTAGCTCTCGCCGATGCAGGTATCATAACGCTCTGCCATATAGTTTTCTTTGCCGAGACTCCGGATCGTTCTGATGTTGTGAAGCGTCTGCGGAACATGGCCCAGGGCACGGCTGACAGCACGGCGGTTTTCGATCTGCGCGGTCAGCATATTTTTCTGCACGATGCGCGTAAACCAGAACAGAAACGGCAGCAACACCAAAAGCACAATGGCAAGCCCCTTGTTCCGAAACCAGATGACGGCAAGAATACTGACGATCTTGCATGCATCGGAAAACATGCTGATAATGCCTGATGTAAACAGGTTTTCCACCGTATCAACATCCCCGACGAACCGGGAAACCACTGACCCCGGCTCCTGATATGTCAGTGCATCTGCCGTCAGATCCGTATATTTATCCATCAGGCTGCTTCGCAGTGCGTGCGTGATTTTCTGCCCGAACACAATCAGCAGTCCTTCCCTTGAACTTTCCAGTGCCCCCATGAGCAGTGTAAATCCAAAATATGCAAAGATCAGATAAAATGATACCACATTTCCCGTCGTCATGGTATCTATAATAGTTCCAAGAATGAGCGGTGGAAGAAGCGCTGTCAGGATTGCACCGGCCACTGCACACACGATCCCGGCGGAAAGCCACTTCTGTTTTTTTATCGTCCGCCACATGACACTGCCTACATTTTTACTGCTATGCGTCCCGCTGTTCAATTTGCTGCACGTCCCGCTATGCATTATTCTGCACGCCCCCTTTCTTTTCTGCCTTGTTCTGTTTCAGCACATTTTCCTGCATTTACTTTCTCCGCCGTACTTCCCTTCGTCTGCTCCTCATAAAGTCTTGCATATTCCGGGTATTTTTCCATGATCTCCTCATGTGTGCCGACCGCCGCATGCCCATGCTCCATCCAGATCACCTGATCCATTTCCGGGAAAAGATAGAGTCTGTGGGATAACAGGATCACGATGCTGTCTGACGTCATCGCCTTTAAATTGGTATATACTTCCTGTTCCGTATTCCGGTCAAGTGCGGAGAAAGGATCATCTAAGATCAGCACCGGTCTTTTATGGCACAAAGTTCTCGCAAGTGCAAGACGCTTTGCCTGACCACCGGAAAGTCTGACTCCTCCACTTCCCACAACCGTGTCAGGTCCCTGTTCCATCTCTGCAACTTCTCTATCAAAACATACTGCTTTCAAATAAGTTTCTGTATCCTCATTTTCTCCCATCAGAATATTGTTTTTTATACTGTCATCAAATAATTCCGGGTCGTGTCCTAAATAACCAATGGTTCCGGTTAACACACTATTTCCCATCTCGTTTAACTCTCTGCCTGCAAAACGGATACTTCCCTGATAAGGATATTCGCACAGAAATGTCTTTCCAAACGTGGACTTGCCGGACGCAACGGCACCGGTAACACCAATGATCTGTCCCGGTTTTGCAGAAAATGTGATATCCTCATAAATATCTGTCCCGCCCGGATATGCAAAACTCAAATGGGAAACCGTAAGCTCTGCCTGTTTTTGCACTCTGCTTTCACTTTCATGTTCCACACATTTCATGAGGGGTTTGATCCTCTTCCAGGAAACCTGTGCCTTGTGAACTGCGTTAAAAAGTTTTGCCGCACTCGATGATTTTACCGAAAGTTTGGTAAAACAGGTAAGAAATGTGGTAAATGCCGCAACATCCCAGACTCTCCAGCCACTTCCAAGCACGTTTTTACCTCCAAAATATAAAATGAAAATGACACCCGCCATCGAGATGACACGGTAGATCGGCGGAAATGCCGCGCTCCATATATTCGCCCGCACCGCAGATTTTTCGTAAGCTGAAAGATTTTTCTCATACGCATCTTTTCGCTCCTGCTCGCATCCATAAACACGATAGGTGACCGCATTGGATGCCCGGTCTAAGGTGGCGGCACTTAAGATCCCGGACTGCTCCTTATAGGCTGCCCCGGTTCTCTGCACAATTCCTTTCATCTTCTCTGCCAGAAAATACGAAACCGGCGGGAACAGCATGCTTAAAAGCGCAAGTCTCCAGTCATAAAAGAGAAGCATTCCGGCATATGCAAGCAAAGCTACCCCTGTATCAAATATCTCCGTGGTAAATTTCCGCATGCCCTCCGCACAGTCATCCACATCCAGAATCGCTTTTGTCATGACATTTCCGGCGCCTTCCTCTTCCAGTTCTGCCCGGCTTTTATGCACAAGGCTGTCATACAGAACATGTTTCATGCGCCGGTTGACATTGTTTGCAAAACGTCTCACATAAAAACGCTTGATATATCTGGAACTCTGCACCACTGCGATTGCGATCACATAGGCTGCGACCAGTTTTCCCATATCAGGAAATCCTGCCCTGCCGCCAAGGATATCCACCAGACAGCCCGCCATTTTTCCCTCAAACCATGGCCCGGCAAGGAGTCCTAAATTGTAAATCAGCCCGGAGACTGTCACCGCAAGAAGAACTTTCCACTCCATTTTAAAATAGGAAATCACATGGTCTGCCTCAAATTTTTGTTTTTCACTTCCAGCATTTTTTCTGTCGTACTTATCACTCATCTGACTCACCATCCATTTCCATCCTGTCGTCTGAACCGGACTGCACGAGTTTTGACACATCGCAAAACTCTGCCCGCCGCTGTTCCTTCGACCGCCAGTAAAGTTTATCTAACGTCTCAAGAAATGCCGCTTTTTCCTCCTTGGGCAGCTCCGCTAAAAGCCACTCATAAAACACGCTCTCAATGGACGCCTTTGAATTTTTTAACTGTTCCGCTTTCTCTGTCGCATACAAAAGCTGGCTTCTTCCATCCTCCGGGTTCGGTTTCCGGTAAAGATATCCTTTGCTCTCTAAATTAGCCGCACGCCTTGCAGCAGCCCCTTTATCAATCTTTAACTGCTCTCTGACTTTCGCCTGTGTGACGCCGGGATTGTGCCGGATGAAATGGATAAAATCAAATTCTGCCGTTCCGATTCCTTCCTCTTTCATCATCTTTAATGTAAACTTCCCCGCTTCACGCGCGATCTTTGTGATTTTTCTTCCTGACTCGTCCATTGCGATCTCCACTCCTAACCAACTCTGAAAATTAAAATCTAACTTATGACTTTCCAATTAGCATACAAAAAATAGATGTACCTGCATCTAACCAGATGATAGTACATCTATTTTTGTGTGTCAATTTATCTTTTTCTTACTTTGCACAGGAAAAAACTTTTTCCTGATTTGATTCATCAATGAAATCTTTCTTACTTCTCACTCCAGATTTTTCTATATTTCATAAAATAGTAAATACTCATGATCATACTGAGTATCTCGCCCGTTGTGATCGACAGCCAGACTCCGTCCATTCCAAGCAGATTTGGTAATATCAGTACCGGCAGCAAATATCAATATGCCAGTACACTAGCCCATGTTTCTGCTATTTTTACTCCATCTTCGGCAGCCCTGCAAATCCCACTGCAAGCTCTTCATCGGTCGGAATATAGTCTGTCATCTCTCCATTGTTAAACTTCTCATATGCAACCATATCAAAATAGCCGGTTCCGGTAAGTCCAAAAACGATAGTCTTTTCTTCTCCGGTTTCTTTACATTTCAACGCCTCGTCAATGGCAACACGAATCGCATGAGAACTCTCCGGTGCCGGAAGGATTCCCTCTATTCTTGCAAACTGCTCTGCTGCTTCAAATACAGAAGTCTGCTCTACACTCCTTGCCTCCATCAGTCCGTCATCATAAAGCTGTGACAGAGTTGAACTCATGCCGTGATAGCGAAGTCCTCCGGCATGGTTTGCAGATGGAATAAATCCGCTGCCAAGTGTATACATCTTTGCTAACGGACAGACCCTTCCGGTATCACAGAAATCATATGCATAGCGGCCTCTCGTAAGACTCGGACAGGATGCCGGTTCGACTGCGATAAATTGATAGTCTTTTTCACCACGCAGCTTTTCTCCCATAAACGGAGAGATCAGACCCCCAAGATTGGAACCGCCGCCTGCACATCCGATAATGATATCCGGCGTAATATCATACTTTTCCAGAGCAGCTTTTGTCTCAAGTCCAATGACTGACTGATGTAACAATACCTGATTTAACACACTTCCCAATACATAACGATATCCTTCTCTCGTCGTTGCAGCTTCTACTGCCTCGGAGATTGCACAGCCAAGACTTCCTGTTGTGCCCGGATGCTCTGCTAAAATCTTTCTGCCGACTTCTGTTGTCTCAGACGGTGACGGGGTTACACTTGCTCCATATGTGCGCATTACCTCACGGCGGAATGGTTTCTGTTCATAGGAAACTTTTACCATATAGACTTTACAGTCAAGATCAAAATAAGCACACGCCATAGAAAGTGCAGTTCCCCACTGTCCAGCACCTGTCTCTGTTGTCACACCTTTTAATCCCTGCTTCTTTGCATAATATGCCTGTGCAATCGCAGAGTTTAATTTATGGCTTCCACTTGTATTGTTTCCCTCAAATTTATAGTAGATCTTTGCCGGAGTCCCCAGTTTTTTTTCCAGACAATATGCTCTCACCAGTGGTGACGGACGGTACATGCGGTAAAAATCACGGATCTCCTGTGGAATATCGATGTATGGGTTGGTATCATCGAGTTCCTGTTTTACCAGTTCATCACAGAATACATGCCCCAGTTCCTCCGCGGTCATCGGTTTTAGAGTTGCCGGGTTCAAAAGCGGTGCTGGTTTGTTCTTCATATCAGCGCGCACATTGTACCATTGTGTCGGCATCTCATTCTCTTCCAGATAAATTTTATACGGTATTTTCTTTTCGCTCATCTTCTCCTCTTTTCCGCAACTTTTATCGTTACTTTACTGTTATGATTCTCTGATTCATGATTTTATCTATATTTTAGTATGTTAGCACATTGAAGTGTCGCAGTCAATAACTTTGGATCTTAATATCGGCATCGACGAAAGCCGTAACACCTGTTTACCCCAAATTGCGTTTCTTTTTATTCCACTCTTGCAACACTGCTGACACCCTCCGGCGTCCGCTGCTTTGTCACAATTATTTTTTTGTCGATCTGGTCTTTTAATTCAGATACATGTGAAATAATTCCTACCAGACGATTTCCCTCGGTGAGCTGCAGCAATGCTTTTAACGCCTGTTCTAAGGCATCCTCATCGAGTGATCCAAATCCCTCGTCCACAAACATGGAATCCATACGGATTCCACCCGCATAAGACTGTATCTCATCCGACAGTCCAAGCGCAAGTGACAATGATGCCTGGAAAGACTCCCCACCGGAAAGCGTCTTTACACTGCGCTTTGTCCCGTTATAATGATCAATCACACAAAGTTCCAATCCTGCTTTTTCCTTGCGGCTTCCTGTCTCTTCCTCACGTTTTAATTCATACTGCCCGCTGCTCATCGTAAGCATCCTCCGGTTTGCTCGGATCAGTATCCTGTCAAAATAAGCCATCTGCACATAAGTTTCCAGTTCAATCTTTGCCTTACCGTTTAACATTCCACTTGCCGTATCGGAAAGAGATTTCATCCAGACATACTTTTGTTCGGTCTGTGCGATATCTTTTTGTTTTTTGTTGACATTTTTACAGATTTCCCTATTAGTACAATAAGATGTATATTTTGAAGCCCTGTTTTCTTCCATCTCATTTCTTTTTTCACGCAGTTCTCCCGCCTGCTTTTCGATCTCTTCTTCCGGAAACGATATTGCTTTCTCTGTTTCCTCAATCTGACGAAGCAGCATCTGAATGACGCCCTTTTCCGTCTCTCTGCTTTTTTCGTAATTATGATACGCTTCTCTTGTCTTTTCTCTGTTCTCTTCTAAATTTCTTTTTTTCAGGGTAAACTCGTTTATCTGTGTCTGTACCCCCTCTTTTGTTACATCCTTTACCTGCTCTTTCAGCTCATTGAGACTCTTTTCTTCATTTGCGTACTCTGTCTGCAGACGTACCAGCTCCTGTTCTGCCACATTGATCTGGTCGGCAAGTGTTTTTATTTCTGTTTCATCGAGCGGAATCTTTTTTTCTAAGGCAGTCTTTTTTCGTTCGTCTTCCTGTTTTTTGGAAAGTTCCGCTTTTTTCTCATCGGCTGCTCTTTGCAGCATAGTAATCACAGACTGTACATGGTATGGTTTTGCATCAAAATCTTCTATTGACAAAACCTGACTCCCATCAGCGTTTTTTATGGTCTGTAATGTATTGACATCTGTATCTCCAGTTAAAGTGCTCTGATTACATGTAATTATATTACTTGTAATTATATTACTTGCAATCAGAGCACCCGTAATTAAATTACATGCAGATTTTATATCGTCACTGATCTGCTTTTCGGCAGTTTCCCTGTTTCCGGTCAATTTTGCAATTTCTTCCTGAATACTGCTGATTGTTCCTCTTATCTTTTGTATTGTTTCTTCGCTTTCTTTTAATTCATCTTTGATCTGCTCTGCACGTTTCCTGTTATTTTTTGCCTGTAAAAACTGCGTGTTCCGTTCGTTTTCAATCTGCATAAGCTGTGCAAAAACAGTTTTTTGATCCTCTGTCTGCTCTATGCCAGTTCCACAGTCTGCAACGTTTTTCTTCCACTGCTGTTTCTGCTGTGTGCACCGTTCTGTCGCCGTGGCAAGCATCTGTCCAAGATTAATGTTCTGTTCGTTTAACATAACCAGTTCATCCTGCGCAGACTGCATCTGTTCTTCTAATACATGCTTGACATCCAGATCCTTTTTCGCTTTTTCTTTCTGATCTTTATATTCTTCCCTTCTCGCCTCATCAGCACTCTTTTGCCTTTTTGTCTCCGTCTTTATTTCATTTAAAGACATTCTGACATCAGGCTCACCAAGCAGTTCTCCTGCATCCTTTAGGACTGCTGACATTTTCTCATTTTCCTGTGTCACGAGCTGATGCGCTTTTTCACTCAGTCTGCTGACTGACTCCCTTGCCTTTTCATCCTCCGCTTTTGCCTGTTTTAACACTTCCCGATCCGGAGTTTCCTGTGGTATGACTGCCAGTGTCGGATGATGTATGGCTCCACAGACCGGACAGGGTTCGTCTTCCTTTAATCCCTGCGCCAGCATTCCCGCCTGTGCATCCCAGAATTGCTGTTCTATCCTCCGGTATTGTTCACTGATCTGTTTCTGCTCTGCGGCTGCTTTCTGATACTGTTTTTGAGTTTTCTCCCTTTCTCTGCTGACTTTCTCCCAATCCTCTAACCTGTTTTCCAGCTCTTCGAGCCTGCGTATCCTCTCTGATACTTCCAATATTGCTTTCTCTGCCTGTTCTCCCCTGCTGTCTGCACCGGAAAGCTGCTCCCACGTTTCTTTTTGCTGCTGTAAATCCCTGCTTTTTACCTCATATGATTTCTGTACGTTTTCCAGTTCTGTACCAAGTCTCTTTACTTCTCTTTCTGATGTGTTCAACTGTTCTGCAATCTCTGTCAGATCCTGTATTTTCTGTCGGATTTCTTTTACTTCCTTCTCATAGGCAATCTCCTGTCCTGCCGTATCCTTGTTCTGCTCCTGTTCTTCTTTTAACAGTTGCTGCTGTTCTAAAAGACTGTTTTCTGTTTTCTTTTTTAAATCAAGTTTTTCCTTTTGATCTGAAATATGCTCCTCCAGCGCACGGCTCCTGTCTCTCTGATTTTTCAGCGTATCCATTTTTTCTGTGATCAGTCGCATTTCATGCTCTATGCGTTGTATTTCCGCAGTAATGCCCTCATAAGATTTTAAGGTCTCTTTTTCCTGCTGCAGTTTTCCCTCCAGTTCTGTTCGTCTCTGTTCATCCTGCTGCTTTTTCTGAACCTTTTCTTCCATATCCTGGTGCTTCTTTTCCTGCGACAGACCAATTTCCTGTATTTTTTCAAACAACACCAGCTTCTGTTTATATTCTTCAATCGTTCTGCCTAATTTTTCACAGCATTCCGCTTCCTCTCCTGCCCTGTCCATATCCGCTTTTGCCTGCACCAGAAGCGCTTCTAAGTCCTTCAGCTTCTGCTGTTTTTCTTCCAACAACCGCCTTCTGTCTGCATTTTCACGCACTTTCCCGCTAAGTTCATCCATATTTTTTATTTGCTGATCCAGCGCCTCTTTTTCCTTTTGCAGGCACTCCAACGCAGATTCTTCCGCTTTACAAAGTTCTTCTAAAAGTGAGATTCCCTCCTCGATCCTGCCGTCAAATTTTTCCTTTTTTAAAAGATTTATTTTTTCTGCGATCCTTGTCCCTTCTTCATCCAGAGAGTCACTCTCACAGACAATTCCCTCCATATACTGATTGATGCTGCGCCGCAGTTCATCATATTCTTTCCACTGTTTTTTTACGGCATCTTTCAGTTTGTCCTGCAGCACACGATAAATATCCGTCCCGAATATCTGACGAAAAATCTTTCCTCTCTCCTCCGTATTGGCAAACAATACTTTCTGAAAATCCCCCTGTGCGATCATTGCTATCTGGGTAAACTGTCTGCAGTCTAAACCGATCAGCTCTGTGATGGCGCGTGTGACCTCCCTGCTTTTTGTCACTGGTTCTCTGTCATCCGGGTACTCTAGTGCAGCATTCGCCTTTTCCGTTGTCATTCCCGTTCCACGTCCCTTCGGACGCATATATTCCGGGTTACGCTCTACTGTATACCGTTTATTTGCGTACTCAAATGTCAGACGCACGAATGTTTTCACGTCATCTTTTGCATATTTGCTGCGGAACATATCCGCTTTGCGCACATCACCACTGGCTTCCCCGTACAGCGCAAACGTGATTGCATCAAAGATCGTGGTCTTTCCTGCCCCGGTATCCCCTGTGATCAGAAATAATCCCTGCGATCCAAGCCGTTCAAAATCTATGGTCTGCTCCCCCGCATACGGGCCAAATGCACTTATTGTAAGACTGACTGGTTTCATAAATCGTTCCTTTCCTGCCGCTCCTATTTTCTCTCAAATCCCAAATATCTCGTTCCCTGAAACATCAGTTTTCCTGTATTTGCTTCTCAAACTATTTTTTCAGGAACTTGTCAATGCACCAGCTCTTCCATCAGTTCTCTGACAAAATCCTGCTGTTCTTCACTCATCGGCTGATTATTCTGTATCTCGTAAAATTCTTCAAACAGTTCCATCTCTGATTTTTGCTCCACATGTTCGGTCACCTCAACCTGCCTGCTCTGTCTGGTTCTGCTGTTATCATAGACAAGCTGCATCAGATTCGGGTATACCGTCCGAAGTTTTGCCATTCCATCCGGCACATCTTCCTCATCGGTCAGTGTAATCTGCAGATAATCTTCTGTTTCTGTGCCCTCATAGAAATCTTTCGACATCAGTTCCATGTATGTTCCCCGGATCTTTCTCAGATCACGAAGCGGTTTTAACGGAACTTTTTCAATGAAAATATCTCCCTTTTCCTTTATCTCCAGGACAACAACGGACTTTTTCTGTTCCGCCTCGGAAAAAGAATATTTGAGCGGGGTTCCGCAATAGCGCAGTGTCTCCCTTCCGATATGCTGCGGGCTATGAATATGCCCTAATGCAACGTAATCAAAAACATCAAACACTTCCGCCCCGATCTGGTCTAATCCACCCACCGAAACTTCCTCCGACTCACATCGCGAAGCCCCTGTCACAAACTGATGTGCCACCAATATATTCCGCTTTGATGCGTCCACCGGCATATGAGATACGACAAACTGCAGGGCATCCTGATATGTTTCCACTGTCTCCACATCATCTTCCTGTGCCAGATCCTGTTTTGTCCCGGCATCTTTTTTTTCAATGGATATCCCCTCTGTCACTTTCCTCCACGCATGGCGCACGACCGCCGGGCGGATAAACGGCAGCAGCCAGATGCAGAGTTCCCCATATGCATCCTGACATGTAACACACCTCACCTCTCCATCATAAACCGGTGAAACATAGACTTCCCGGCTGCTCATAAGCTGTGCACCAAATGCAATACGTTCCGCGGAATCATGATTTCCACTGACTGCAAACACCTTTTTCCCGCAATCAGCAAGTCCCGTGAGAAACTGATCAAACAACTGTACCGCCTCCGCAGACGGAACCGGCTTATCATAGATATCCCCCGCGATCATAACCGCATCCACCTGTTTTTCCAATGCGATCTCTTTGATCTGCCGTAAAATATATTTCTGATCTTCGATCATGGAAAACTCATTGACTCTTTTTCCAATATGCAAATCCGAGATATGAAGAAATTTCATGCTCTCCTCCTATACTATTTCATTCGTAATACTTTACTTAACTATACCATATAGCGTCCCGAAATACAAACATATGTTTTGTTTTTGTTGCTTTTTCACAAAAAAACAGATCTCAGAAAATAAAAACCACTTTCTGGAGATCCATTTTTCTATTTATTTTGTTTCCATTGTAACAGTAATGCCGAATTGATGATGACGAGCACAGAACCTGCATTATGTATCAATGCTCCCACGACCGGATTTAAAATTCCGATGATTGCAAGCACGATCGCCACAAAGTTAAGCCCCATCGAAAAACTCATATTGCATTTGATCGTGATCATCATCCGCCTGGATAATGCAATCAGATGCGGCAGTTCTTTTACTTCATCATCCACCAGCGCAATATCTGCTGCATCCAACGCAATATCACTTCCAACACCGCCCATCGCAATTCCGATATCCGCTTTTTTCTGTTCCGCCGGCAAGGTAATCTGCGCTAAGACATCCTCACACGGCACATCCTCGTCAACCATACGGTCGATTGCCTGTACCTGACCAATGATTTTTGACAGTCTTATTTTTCACTTATCTCTTCCAGAATTTCTATCGGATGCGCATCAGTAACAAAGATCATTCCATCGTACAATTTTTCCGGCGATTGTGATACGCGGTAACTTTGAGGAAAAATGCTCATAAAAAACGCACTATAGCCCTCTCCTAACGATCCCATAGAAACATGATCTGTAATGTGCTCTTTCAGTTGTGAATTTTCCGGAACCTTTGAAAAATCCAGCCAGCTCATATCATAACCAGCTTTCTTCGCGGCTTTCGCTAGAGGATCATAGGAATAAAACGTGTGCGTGATACGCTTTCCATCATTTTTCGGAAGATTGCAGTTCGTCTTGTAAAAATCCGTTCCAATCGCAAAATATCCGTCCCCCAGTTCATCGGAAAGAATATTCCCCATCACTCTGGTACCTGCGCCATAATTTCCAAACCGCTCTATATGCCCATTGTGACCTGAAATAAAAATACAGGAATTGCCCCTCTGCTCTTCCATAGAAAGGATCCACAGCACATTTTCTGCCATCAATTGGTCTCTGAGCACATTTCCTTCTACGGCAGAATTGATCACTTTCCCAAGAGAAATATTCTGCAGTAGCGTATCTGCCAGATGATCCGCCTGTACAATGTCCTTTACATCTGATTTTTGTAATTCTTCTTTTATTTCTGTGATCACTCTGCTCTGCTGTTCAACATCATACTCACTGTGCTGTTCTTCTGTATCCTCCAGTTTCTTCAGTTCTGTCACATCTATCCCCGCCTTTTCACATGCTTCAATCAGATACTGCAGATTATAGGACCATCTTTGCATGTCAAACCCATAAAACCTTAAATCATCTCCATCTTTTGCAGTCTCATTGTATTTTCGCATATAAGAGATCAGATCTGCCATCTCATCAGTTCTGTATATTGCAAAGCCAATCGCCGCGGCAGCCTGCTCTGCCGTTCCTTCCCCACCGTGAATGTAGCGGTTCACATACTCGCATCCACCGTAGTCTCCCTCCAGTGCAAATGCTCTTATCCCGGCATTTTCCACCAGATTTTGAAATAAGGAAAGTTTTAACTGCTGAAATTCCACATTTCCATGCGATGCTTCCCCTAATGCCACAATCTTTGTTTTCTCCGGTATTTTTATATTATCCACCTGGTCTGCGTATTGCATAAATTCCGTTTCATCAGCACATGGTCCGGTACCAAATCCTCCAAAATGAGAATATATACTGCTGACAGCAACTATACCTAACAGGATTATACCTGCGACAGCCCAGATTCGCGAATGTTTTTTCTTTTTCATAAATTTTCCTCCCCAAAAATTATCTGCTTTACTTAATTCACGACTTTATCTTAACAAAAAAGGAAATGTACCGCCATTTTATTAGCTTACATTTCCCTGATAAATCTTACATTTTTGTAAGATTGGAAGAATCTTCAAATTTATATTGCAAGATAACTTTACTTCCCAAAAGTGTGATCGCCTTTTGTGGACAATTACATATACAGCGGTAACACATGGTACACTGATCCCTTGGGTTGGCTTTTCCTTTTTCCATAATTATATTTTTCATGGGACAAATTTCCGCACACATACCACACCCCGTACAATCCTCATTTATTTTTAATTGATCGGTATATCCCGCTGTCTTTTTATAAAACCAGAGCCTTTGTCCAAAAAGTCCTGCTATATGTGAGAAAATTGTCAGCCCCTCTTTCGGATAATCCCCCTGTTTTATCCGTTTTGCAGCTTCATAAATCTTTCTGTCAGCTTTTTCAATGATCTTTTTATTTTCTTCCATCTGCTTTTTCAACAGCTTACTGTCGCACACGGAATCGGGCATTTTAATATGCACACCGCTAAAAATCTCTGCTCCATATTTTTTCAAAAGCCTCGCTGCACAGCCTGCGCCATCCCCACTAAATGCTCCCATTGTCGCAACACATATCATTTTCCTGCCCTTCCACAAAGAGGCATTCGTTTTGATAAAATCTCTTACCATGTATGGTGCATTCGAAAACTGCGTCGGATATCCCAGAATAATCGTTCCATTTCTTTTTATCTTATCGATAACAGATTCATCCTCTAATGGAACTACATCGGCTGACGCATCGATTAATTTTACCAGTTTTGTAATGCAATATTTCGTATTACCTGTACCACTCAGATAAATTCCTATCATTTCCAAACTCCTCCGTCTTTCGGTTATTTTGACGTTTTTTCTATGAATGTTTTCTATAGAATATTTTCTATTGAATATTTTCTATGGAATGGTACAGCATACCAAAACCATCCTCTAAAAATTCACTCTTTGATAAATCCATCGACATTTTGATATATTCTTCCTTATTCGCTGCAAGCTGTATCAGTCCTGCTAACATTCCCCAGAACTGAAAGATCGTAGGCATTATTTTTAAATCCTCTCGCAAATCACCATTTTGAATGCCTGCCACTAAAAATTCTTTCATTTTTTCATTGATTTCTTCCCCCACATGATAGGTAGCTTTCTCTTCTGGCAGGTAATCATGATCTTTAAAATCAACATTAATTTTGTCCAACACCATTTTAAAATAAAACGGAAATTCCTCCTGATACTGTATTAAACCTTTACAGATCATATCGTATCTAGCCCTTGTTGTCTGCTGCTCTTCTAACGCAGTAACTATATATCCATATAATTTTTGCATGCTCTCTAAAACCAGCAGACCAATGATCTCCTCTTTGTTTTCAAAATATACATATAACGTAGCTTTACTGTATCCGGCAGCTTCTGCAATATCACTCATGGAAGTTGCCGTGATTCCATTTTCCATAAACAGTACCGATGCCGCTGACGCAATATTTTCTCTATGTACTGCCCTCGGTTCTTTTTTTCTTCGTCCCATATACCTCTCCTCTTCAGTTAATTAAACTCTTGGTTTAATTATATTGATAAATATATGGATTGTCAATCCTTACCTTTACACAACACAAAAACCCGCACAAACCTTTCGGTTCATGCGGGTTTTCCCCCTATATATTACCTTTTCCCAAAAATAACATATCCCCTTTTTAATTGATGCAATACAAATTATTTGTCTGCGATAGCAGCCCTGTGCATGCAGCACAGACTGCATTTTACCTTATAACAAATTATTTATTTGCAATCGCAGCCTGTGCTGCAGCCAAACGAGCGATCGGCACACGGAATGGTGAACAGGATACATAATCCAGACCAATCTTGTGGCAGAACTCAACAGATGAAGGATCTCCACCATGCTCACCACAGATACCAACGTGAAGCTTAGGATTAACCGGCTTACCAAGTTTGATAGCTGTCTCCATTAACTTACCAACACCTGTCTGGTCAAGCTTAGCGAATGGATCGCTCTCGAAGATCTTCTTATCATAGTAAGCATTTAAGAACTTACCTGCATCATCACGGGAGAATCCGAATGTCATCTGTGTTAAATCGTTTGTACCGAAGCAGAAGAAGTCAGCCTCTGTAGCGATCTCATCAGCAGTAAGAGCTGCACGAGGGATCTCGATCATTGTACCAACCTCGTACTCAAGGTTTACACCGGCAGCAGCGATCTCAGCATCAGCGGTCTCTACTACGATATTCTTAACATACTTAAGCTCCTTAACTTCACATACAAGTGGAATCATGATCTCTGGCTTAACTGTCCAATCTGCATGCTCCTTCTGTACTTCAATCGCTGCACGGATAACAGCCTTTGTCTGCATCTTGGCAATAGAAGGATAAGTAACAGCAAGACGGCATCCTCTGTGTCCCATCATTGGGTTGAACTCATGAAGTGATGCACAGATAGCCTTGATCTCTTCTACTGATTTATTCTTAGCCTTAGCAAGCTTCTCAATGTCAGCGTCCTCTGTAGGAACGAACTCATGAAGAGGTGGATCCAGGAAACGGATGGTTACCGGGCATCCCTCAAGAGCCTCATAGAGAGCCTTGAAGTCAGACTGCTGATATGGAAGAATCTTGTCAAGAGCAACTTCTCTCTCTTCCTCTGTATCAGAACAGATCATCTCACGGAAAGCAGCGATTCTCTCCGGATCGAAGAACATATGCTCTGTACGGCAAAGTCCGATACCTTCTGCACCAAGCTCAC
>OHTH01000545.1_pt1 | contig 23298 bp, 20 predicted proteins | sample 1578831 | NCBI WGS metagenome assembly OHTH01 (sample SAMEA3879590, study PRJEB24766) | human gut metagenome | biome: human-associated habitat; feature: feces | place: USA | collected 1985/1987 | reverse complement strand
TCATTGAGGATAAGGGCAAAGTTCGTCATGTGGACGGGGATTTCTTTCTCCATGAGGGCGTTTGCGATACAGCCCGCAAGGTAGCTTTTCCCGGTTCCCACGCCGCCCCAGAACAGGCAGCCGATATTGTCGGCTCGCATATCCTCCCAGTGTTCCACATACCGGCGGGCAATCCCTGTCTGCGGGTTCCTGCCGTTGTCGTTCTCAAAAGTCCAGTCCCGCATGGTGGGGTCGGTAAAGCCCCGGCGTTTCAGTTCCTCCACGGTGTCAAGGTGCCTGCGCCGCTTCTCTGCGGCCTCCCGTTCCTCGCGGGCGGCTCTCTGACAGTCGCACTCTGCCGGGTGGCGGTCACGGCCAAAGATAGCGGCCTTATCCGGCGCAAAATAGGCTTCTTTCGGCTTGCGGCACTTGCCGCAGTACAGTAAACCGTCCTCGCCGGTGTAGTCCTCCGGCTCCGGGATGGTGGTCGTCATATTCTCCAAAACCGCGTTGATTTCATTCTTCATAAACTCTCGCCCTCCTTGCATGAGTAGTCTGGTATGCCCTTTTTAGGGGCTTCCTTTTTGTCGTTCCCCGCCCATATCCGCAGGGCGGCGGCATAGTTCTGGTAGCTTTTCCCGTTGGCGGCAAGGTAGCGGCTCATTTCCTCGATGAACCGTTCCAGCCTGTCAGGGTACTCTGCCTGCAACTCGTCGTATTCGGTCTGTGACAGAAAAATATTTCCATATCGGCCATAGGGCGCGGACGGCCCCCCACTCACTCCCTTTGTTTGGCTCTCTGTAAGGTTGTTTATAGTAGTTTGGTTAGGGGACGGTTTTCCGACCATCATAAGGTCGGTTTTCTGACCATCAGTAGGACGGTTTTCCGGCTCTATGAGGGGCGGACTTCCGGCCATCAGTTGGTCTGAAAACTGTACCTGTGGCACTGGCGGTACTTTGACATAAAGCCGGTTCGGTGCGGAGAAGCCGCCCCGTTCCCGTTCCAACAGCCCCGCCGTGTCCAGTTCATTAAGCGCCCCCTTGATGGTGGTGCTGCCTTTATCCAGTATTTCTGCTATCTCCGCGATGGGATAGATAATATAAATCCTGCCCTCGTCGTCCAGCCACTTGTTTTTCTGGGAGAGGGTGGAACGGTCTAACAGCAGCGAATACAGCAGCTTGGCGGTCTGTGAAATCTCCATTTTCAGCAGGAAACGGGGATACGGCAGATAGGCGGGCAGCCGCGTGTCTGCCCTGATATAATCAGCGATAGGATCACCTCCCTGTGTTCGGGTTGATTTTGGCGTATTGTCACGCATTAAAACGCCGTTTCCGGGGGAAAAGGATAAATGTATCGCGTACCCTTTGACACCCACGAAAAAAGCCTTGATTTATGCGGGTTTGAAAGGCTCTAAAGCGTGACATCTCTGCCTTTGTTTCCGCTTTCTCTCGGCGGCTTTGATTTTCTTCATGCGTCCGGCGCAGCCGGGGCAGTATTTTCCCCGGTTGGATTTGGGGACAAAGGCCGCCCCGCAGACGGCACACCGTTTCCGGCTTCCCCGGCACAAGAGGGCTGCGGCCAGCTCCCCGTCAAGGGGCAGGACAGCCACACGGAACCAGTGGCACATGAGGGAAAAGGAAATGCTCTGGACGCACACGCAAGGCTCCCCGTCGTCCAATAGCAGGCAGTTCCCCTCATCGTAGTTACAGCACTCATGTACCAGCCGCCGCGCCCGCCGGTGCTGGCGGTAGTCCATGCGGGGCAGGTTATCGCTCATGGCTCTGCTCCTTTCTGCGGTGCGGCTCGTCCCGGCGCAAAATCTGGTCGATGTTCCGCTTGACGGTCTGCAACTCCTTGAACCGCTGTTTCTGTTCGTGATAGGTGTTATACAGGCCGTCTTTCTCGGAGATAAGCTGCTCGATCTCGGCCTGCAACGCTTTCCGGGCGGGCAGCTTGGTAATGCCATGCGCCTTGAAATACCGGGCTGCTGCGTCGGCTATGATAAAATCGCTCTCATGGGCCTGCCGGTATGCGGCGCGGGCTTTCTCGGATTTCTGTGCCCGCAGCCCGTCGCGGGCGGCCTTGGTCTGGGCGTAGGCCAACACCTGCCGCTGCAACTTCTTTTTCCCTTGCAGCTTCGTTTCCAGTGCTTTCAGTTCGCCGCTGGTCTGGCGCATTTCCTGATAGGCGGTATCAACGGCGGCTTCTAACTGCTCCGGGGAAGTGAAGCCGTATTCCTGATACACATTCAGCGTCGCGGCCATTTGTTTGAGGTTGTGCATGGTCGCCCAGCGTTCATAGCCCCGGCCTTTGCCCTCGGCCATTTTCTGCTCAATGTCCACAAGCCGCTGCACTCCGTCCTGTTTCGGGGCGGCTATCTCGGCTCTGGCAACCTGCAAGCGGTCTTTTATGGTGCGTGGGGGATCGGGGGATCTGGCTGGCGCTTCGGCTGCTCTGGCGGCGTTTTGCTCTAAAACGGCAAAGACAGCGGCGCGGTCAAAATCGTCGCCCAGCTTCCGGGCGGTAATTGGCTTTGTCCTGTCCGGCGTGAGGTAGGAAAGCCGCCCCCGGCTCTCCTTGACGGTCACACCCTCCTGCAGCAACAGAGAGGAAAACTCGTCAAAGCTGGCGGCGGTGGCAAGGGCTTTCCGTAGGGTCTGCCGCAGCTTCTCCTTGTTCGTTTCAAACTTGGTCTGCCGGGGCGTGATACCGCCTGCAATCATGGGGGCGTTCTGCTTGTCCAGCGCGGCCTGTCCCTTTTTCTGCGCCCAATACTCCCGGTCGGTGACGCGGTTCTTGCTGCCGTTCAAGAGGTCGATTTGATAAAGCCCCTCCCGGTGGCACATCTCCATGACTTCGGATTTGAAGTAGCGCAGGGCAGCGTCGGTACATCGGTGCTTGCAGCCGACTTTCGTATCGGCCGGCCTGTCCATGTAGGGCAGGAACGGCACTTCCTCAATCCGCAGGCTGTTTATGACGATATGCACATGAATGTTGCCGCTGTGGTTATGCCCGTCCGGGTGGGTGCAGACAAGGGCCTGGTGGCCGGGAAAATGCTCTTTACAGAATTGTTCCCCCAACGCCTGCGCCCGGTCTACGGTCAGGCCGTTGTCCGGCCCGTCCCGCGGGTCAAAGCTGATGATGTAGTGGTGGCTTTTCACATCTTCCCGCCGCTGGTTTTTCTGATAGCGGAGATTGGCCCGCATACACGCAACGGCAAAATCCTCCCCGTCGCAGTTCAGCGTGGACAGCCGGTAGTCCTCGCGGGGGATAAGCCTGCCGGTTTCATCAAGGACGGGCTTCATGGTAAACTCGTCATGCTCAAAGAGAAGATATTGCTCGGCGGCTCCGTAGTCGGCGTTTTTAGAGTTGATATGCTTGAGTGTTGCCAACCGCGTCACCTACTTTCTTGAGGACTTCATACTTGAGGACGGCAAGGTCGGATATGGCGGCGCGTACCTCGCCGGAAAGGGTGTTGTAGGGTACGCCGTATTCGTTCAGATACCGGGCAATCTGATTGAGGTTGCCGCCGATCCTGCCGTATTCGGCGGTCAGCTTCCCGACAGCGGCAAGCAATTCATCATTGACCGGGGAAACGGTAACAATGGGGCGTATGGTTGCCCGTGTAATGGCTTGCCGGATAAATTCGGACTGGCTCATACCATAAGGGGCAAGCCGGGCGGTAAAATCGGCGTATTCTTCATCGGTCAGCCGGGTCTTGACTACCCTGCTGCGGTGGGGCGTGTTATATCGTTTCATAGGTGGTTGACCTCCTTTCTGTGCGTGGTGTCCTCTCACTAATAGGAGAAAAACGGGGTGTGTAGCGGAACTGTTTTTGAAATAATCCGAAAAGAATTTGCGGGAATTTTTCAAGCGGCTTTAGCCGCCATAGCAGGGTTTGGGGAAGGCACTCCCCAACAAGATTCCCGCAAGGACAAAATGAGCGATAAGCGAAATTTGGTACTGCGGTAGAATCTTGCTCTAAGAAACTGCCGGACTGCCGCTCACTTCCTACTGCCACTTTTTCGGGAAATCGCAACCAGTTTTTTCATAAAAGGCTGCGGGCTGGCGTTCTCCCTCTCTTTCTGGCAAAGACTTTTCCGGCGGCTTGGTCTTTCCCAACAATAAGGCGTTTCAGAAGCTGTGTTTTGCCCGCTGCTTGATAGAAAACGGGAATTTCCCCCTGCTCACTTATCAGTACCGATACTTTCTCGATTTGCCAAAAATGGGCGCAAAAAAAGCAGCAAATCTTTTTCAGACTTACTGCTTCATGTGCCGCTATGGGGCAGCGGTTATTCAGTTGTAAAATAAAAGAGGGCGGTAGCACTTTGGGCTATCGTCCTCTTGGCTACACATTTGCAAAGACAGGCGGGGCTGTCAACGGTGGGCGAAGCCCATTTACTTGCCGTTGACTGGCTCGGCTGGATTTGCTACTTTCGATCTGATGTTTTCTTGTGAAGAATACACTGTATTGACTTTACCTTGATTTTCCTCCTGTGTTACTGTAATATTAAAGTCGTGAATTTCAGAATTTGTACTAGAGATTTCCAAATTCAAAGAAATAGAAATTACGTTTTTATCAAGTTGTAATCCATCTTCTTTGCAATATGTCGCTGAATAACCACTTGCAAGAACTACCTGACCTACCCCATTTTCATCAAGCACAAATAATGTAGCTGATGAACCAGTTTCTTTATTTCGGGCTATCGCAACCAGTTGTATTGGGGCATTTTCAGCGGAACCAAAAACATATTCTAATAATTCAAATGAAGGATAGTCCTGTGGAAAATTTTCAATAAATTTCTCGCCCCGGCTTTCAATAGAACCGGCACTTTCAAGCTCTGGCAGTACTTCTTTTGTGTTGTCATCAGGTGGAGAATTATTAGAACAAGCACTCAACAAAAGTACAAAAGCTAATAGTAATATAAACAATTTGTTTTTCATTGTGCTTTATATACTCCTGTTGGCGTGTATACCGTCATTCCCTTTGGAACTTTTATGGCTGAGTAGCTAGAAGTTGTTACTTTATAATGGACAGAATTTTTTTGTGGTGCATAAGATTCTGTTAATGTTTTATATTCATAAAAAACATTTTCAGGATAGCCGTCCATATAAACCTTGTATTTTAAACGACCAGCTGTTCTAACAGCAGGAATATAAACATTTAACACTTCAAATTTCCCCGGTGCAATACTATATGAGACACCCGCTGATGTTCCTTTTGTCCAACTACGTGAACCGGTAACTTCAACTCCTACTTCCGCCTGCATTTTTGCAAAAACAACATTTGCTTCTGTTGTGCCATTGGCATAACCCGCAATAGATGCGGTGGTTGTTCCGCTTTGTTCATATTGATATGTAATTTGCATAGGACTTGAGCCTTGAGTATTATCGCCTGAAACAGAACCTAATAATTTATGAGTATAATCAATATTCGTATAATTAGGCTCATAACCTACACATTCTCGTATATATACTCCTCTACGTTCTGGTATTCCTGAATCGTTAGCTGCAAAAACAGTAGTGTTCATTGTTGTTACAATAGCTAAAGAAAAAACTATCCCTAATATTGTTTTGATTTTTCTCATTATGGACTTCCTCCTTTGCTTAAAAAGTTATATTTTGTTGTGTGTTTCATCAAACCATTGGCATCATCTCCTTTTGTTTTATAGTACCATATTTTAGCTATTATATCAATTATCAAATTCAATTTTGCTTTTTTTTGGTTAATTTTTCTGAATAGTGAAGGCTGTCTATCAAATTCTTGTGTGTTACTTTACCGCACATGAGCATTGCTCGCCGGGTTGTCCGCCCCGTATCCCTCCAAAAGATTGACGCCGCCCCATACGCAAAGCGCTCCGCCGAGGCCCACAACGATGGTCTGCAAAGTATCAACTGCACTATTGAAAAATTCCATAAATTTACCTCCATAAATTCAGATTGTGATGGTGTTTGGGTGCAAAAAAAGCCGCCGTACACAGCGGCAGCCTCACAATCCGCAGACGGCCCGGAGTTACTGGCCGTCCCGCCATTCCAGCACAGCCAGCGAAAAAATTTCGCCCCATGCTTCACACAGTCTGCGGTCTATTTCCCTTGCAAGTTCTTCGGCTTCCCCGTCCGTGGGCGGGGTATCATGTTCTGCGATCCACTGGCACAGCACCGCAGCGGAAATGATTGCCCGGTAGATTTCTTTCTCATACTTGAAATAATCCGCAAATGTCCATTCGTCCGAGTGTCCCATCGGTCACGCTCCTTTCTCTATGGCCGCTTTATTCTGCGGAAAAATCTTCCTCCGACAGCTCAATGTCGTAGAGGTCAAAGGGTTCGTCCTCCGTTATCACGCGCCGCCTTTTCCGGCGCAGGGACGACAGGTAGCTGTCCACATCAAAGGTGTTCTTTTTGTCAGCGTCCGAGAGGTATTTATAGCGGGGGTGGCGGGTGATGTCGTATTTCTCACTGAAAAACGGCCTCACGCCGCGCACCTGCAAAATACACTTGCCTCCGTCCATCGTTGCAATTTCGTCTTGGCTCATCAGCTCCTTTCCGAGTTTTTGGTAGTTCAGTCCGTGGGAGGTCTGCGCGCCCCGGTTCTCGCTCTGGTTGTAGCTGTCAATGGTTTCCTTGCCCAGCACCTCCGCGATCTCCTTGGCGTTCTTGCCCCTGCCACTAAGGAACAGCGTACAGTCGCAGTTGTCGGAAATGATTTCCGCCGCGTCCTTGTAAATGGCCTTTAGCTGCGACTGGCTCTGCAAAATAATAGAAGCCGAGATTTCCCGGCTTCGGATGGTGGCGATCAGCTTGTCAAAGTTTGGAATCTGGCCGATGTTGGCGAACTCGTCCAGAATCAGCCGCACATGGACGGGCAGCCGCCCGCCGTATTTGTCATCGGCCCGGTCACACAAAAGGTTTATGAGCTGGCTTTGCACCATTGCCAGAATGAAATTAAAGGTCGTGTCCGTGTCCGACATAATCAGGAACAGGGCTGTTTTTTTGTCCCCGATGGTGTCAAGTTCCAGTTCGTCGTCCTCCATCAGCTCCCGCACCTCCCGGATGTCAAAGGGCGCTAATCTGGCTCCGCAGCTTATCAAAATGGAGCTGCGGGTCTTGCCCGCCGACAGCAGGAATTTACGGTACTGGCGCACCGCAAAGTGTTCCGGGTCTTTTTCTTCCAGCCGTTCAAACATCTGGTCTACCGGGGATTGAAATTCCGGGTCGTCCTCGCGGGCTTCACTGGCATTTATCATTTCAAGCAGCGTAGTGAAATTCATTTCATCGTCCGGCGCTTCGTACCAGATATAGCCAATGAGGGCCGAATACAGCAGGCGTTCCGATTTGATCCAAAAATCCTCGGCGCTTTTTTCGCCCTCGCCCTTGGTGTTACAGATCAGAGTGTTTACCAGCTTCAAAATGTCCTTTTCCGAATGGATGTAGCGAAACGGGTTGTAGCGCATACTCTTGGAAAAGTTAATGGTATTCAGCACTTTTACCCGGTAGCCGCACCGCACAAGGAGCTGGCCCACCTCGCCGATCAGACTTCCTTTCGGGTCGGTAATCACGAATGAGGTCGGGTAGTCCTTGGACACGCACTGCATGAGGTTGGGCTTCACAAAGAACCGGGTCTTGCCGCTGCCGGAACCGCCGATCACCAGCACATTTTTGTTCCGGGCGGTCTTGGGGTCTTTGGGCCGGTTGTTCATGGTGAGGCGTTCCGTCTGGGTCAGGAGGATGTTGTTGTCAAACACCGGGTCGATGTACGGGGCTATATCTTTGGGACTGCCCCAACGGGCGCTGCCGTACTCGACACCCCGGCGGTATTTCTTGGCGTTCTTGCTTTTGCAGTACACCATCAGCCGCAGCGCCACCGCACCGGCCACGCCCACCGCCAGATCGAACAGGTGGAAGCTGGGGGCGGCGCTTTCAAAGGCAAGGGAAAAGCCGTCCGCAAGGTGCAATAGCTTTTCCGACAAGTCCGCCCCAGCCGCCAGCCGGTAGGTCTGTCCCAGCTTGCCGAACAGGTAAACAAACAGCAGGTAGGGCAGGTTGGCGATGATCAGCTTTTTCATTTCCGGCTTCATCGTGACAGCCCCCTTTCCTTGATTTTCTCCTTGGCCTGCTGGCTGCTTCTGGCCGCTGCCTTTTCTTTCAGGACGGCAAGGGTCTTTCGGATGGAGGGGCGCTCCTGCTGTTTGAGCTTCTTGGCCGTAAACTCCTTAAACGCCTGTTCCAGATTGTCCGCCTGCTTGGATTTGAAGATCACGATATACCGGGGCGGATGGGTAGTGCGGTCTTTCCGCAAGGTAAAATCAATGTCGTATTTCTTGGCGCAGGGCTTAAACAGGCCGATGTTGGCGTCGGTGATCTCAATGTTGGACAGGGCGGAACCGTCCTTTTTGAGCTGCCGTAAGCTCTGCTGTCCGTGATGGGCCTTGCCCGTCCCTTTCTGCCGGGCGGCCAGATATTTTCGGATGGCCGCTTGCAGCACTTGGGCGGTGAGCTTGCCCGTCTTAACCGCTAACGCTATGGTTTTCTGGTCTACTTCTTCCTGCAACTGCTATCCCTCCTTTGGAAAGTCAGCAGGCAGGCGGATGGCTTAAATCCGCACCCGCAGGCCGGAGAGGTCGTCGGCATGGATTCCCACAAGATACCAGTTCTCGGCCATTTCAATGCGGGTCGGCCTCCATCTGCCGCCCACCATCACATCAAAAGTTTCTCCGCAGTGCAGGCCGCCGTAATAGTCCGCAAGGTCAAAGCGGATGTCGTAGCGGTCTGTCTGCTCGTCAAAAATCAAAGCACCCTGTTTCATAGGGTCGGCCTCCTTTCAGATTTTGCCGGTGTTCATGTCATGGGCCACCAGCGCCGTGTAATAGCCGTTGATGGTGCTTGGGGCGTTGAACAGAACCGCCAGCAGGTATTTTTTGATGTTCCGTATTTCCGTGGTGTTTTTGCTGATACAGTCAAAGACAAACTCAATGTGAGAGCTGTTCAGCTTCATCAGCTTGGATTTCACCAGCTCGGCGGGGTAATCGTCCCCGGCAATGCGGATGGTCTTTCGGGCGCTGCATACGGTTTCCACCAGCAAGTCCACGATCTCGTCCAGCATATCCCGGTCAATCCCCTTGGCGTACTGGCAAAGGTGTTCATACTCGATGTTGTCCTTGATGATCTCCCGATAAATCTCTACGGCGCTCTGTGATTTCGCTCCCGTTCCTTTCCGTTCCGGCGGCGCAGCCGCTTCTTCCCCCAAAGGAGAGGGAGGGGAAAGGATAAGAATGGAATCGGTATTTGATCCATCCGTAATTGATTTCTCTTTACTTGATCTATCTTTATTTAATTGCGTTGGTTTTTCCTGCGTAGGCTTTTCCTGCGTTGGATTATCCAATGTTGGATTTTCCAATGTAGGTGAATCCGGCACAGGCTGGGGCTGTTCATAAATGATGTAATCCGCCCCGCGCAGGCGGCCTTGGCTGTCACGCTCACGGGAACGCACGATATAGCCCGCCTGTTCCAGCTCCCGGACAGCCGCCCGGATCGCGTCGATCTGCTCCCGGTTGATAAGGGATAAGCCTTTCAGCGTAAAGTCCCAGCTCTCCGGCAAGGACAGCATTTGCGACAGCAGCCCCTTGGCTTTCAGGGACAAGTCCTTGTTCCGCAGGTGGTGGTTGGACATCACCGTATAGCCCCGGTTTTTCTCCACTCGAAAAACTGCCATCTCGTCGTCCACTCCTTTCACTTGAAATTTCACCGCGCCGTCAAGGGCGGTGAGCTTGCCCGGCTGGTAGGGACATTCCTCATACACACAAAACTGGTACTTCCAGTGCGGGCGGTAGAAACGGCAGGTGCCGCAGTCCTCCGGCGCTCCGGCCTCGCCGTTGTCAAAATGATCTGCGCCCGGCCTCGTCTGCATGAGCTGTTCAAAGGCCCGGTCGCTGCCGGAAGTAAAGTACATAGGCGGTCGCCTCCTTTCTGTTTTTGGGCGCAAAAAAGCGGCGTCCTGATCTCCCCAAAGGGGAAAAGAGAACGCCGCTGTCTGCGGTGTCGTATTCAATTTTCGATGTGTCACTATTTGGGCGCTGGGCTTCACGGGAAGCAGAAGCGTGTCAAAGCTCAATCCGAAAGTAGTAAATCGGTAGTAAATTCAGTTCTTATATCCCGTGAAATGCCCGTATTTCCGGGCTTTTTGGAGATAATCAGAGTTGTTATTTATAATGTTTAAGGAAGTCTTCAAATTCCTCGCAGGCTTTATTAAGCTGCTTTACTGTGGGCAGGTACACTATTCTCACATGGTCGGGCGTGGGGTAGTTGAATGCGCTTCCCTGAACCAATAGAATTTTTTTACTTACAAGGAAATCATATACCATCTGCTCGTCGTTTTTGATGTTGTATTTTTTGCTGTCTATTTTCGGGAAGATGTAAAATGCCGCCTTGGGTTTCATTGCGGAAACGCCGTCAATGCTGTTTAAAGCTTTCCAAACGGCTTCACGCTGTTCGTATATTCTGCCGCCGGGTAAAAGCAATTCGTCAATGCTCTGATAGCCGCCTAATGCAGTCTGTATAATTTCCTGAGCCGGAACGTTTGAGCAAAGACGCATGGATGAGAGCAAGTTGAGTCCTTCAATATAATCTTTTATAGGCGCTTTGTTGCCGCTTATGCACATCCAACCGCAACGGAATCCCGCTATTCTGTGCGATTTCGAAAGTCCGTTAAAGGTAATGCACGGAATATCCGGAGCGAGAGAGGCTATCGAAATGTGTTTTAACGAATCCATAACAAGTCTGTCATATATCTCGTCCGAAAAGATTATGAGCTGATGACTGCGCGCCACCTCGACTATTTCTTTAAGTATCTCTTCCGAGTAGAGCGCGCCTGTGGGATTGTTCGGGTTGATAATTACGATGCCCTTGGTTTTGTCGGTGATTTTTTTCTTGATGTCGTCAATGTCGGGGTTCCATTCGTTCTGCTCATCACAGATATAGTGAACGGCATTTCCGCCTGCAAGCGTTACCGCAGCTGTCCACAAGGGGTAGTCGGGGGCGGGGACAAGTATTTCATCACCGTTGTCAAGGAGTCCTTGCATTGACATTGTTATAAGCTCGCTGACGCCGTTTCCCGTGTATATGTCATTAATTCCGACATTCGGCAAATTTTTGAGCTGCGAATACTGCATTATCGATTTTCTTGCCGAAAAAATACCCTTTGAGTCCGAATAGCCCTCTGCGTCGCGCAGGGTGTATATCATATCGTGAATTATTTCGTCGGGAGCGGAAAAGTTAAAGGGTGCCGGGTTGCCGATGTTGAGCTTCAGTATTTTTGTGCCGGCGCTTTCCATTTCGCTCGCTTTTTCAAGGACCGGGCCTCGTATATCGTAGCAAACGTGGTCGAGCTTGTGTGATTTGCTGAATTTTCTCATATTATCAGTCGCCTTCTTATAATTATAGTTTTTATTTTAACACCGTTGTCAACCGGCTTGCGTTATTAACGTGATTATGGACAAATATATCTTTTCGGTATATAATTCTTGTGTTATAATATGATTATATTTGAAAAAATACTGATAAAGATTTTGAAAAAACGGAGACTCAATATGAATACCGGATTTATAAAAGTTTCGGCGGTTTCGCCGCGCGTAACGGTTGCAAATGTCGAAAAAAATCTTCAGAACGCCCTTAAAACCGTAAAGGCCGAAAGTGAGTCTGGCAGCTCTCTTATAGTGTTCCCGGAGCTTTATCTTACGGCTTACACCTGCGGCGATTTGTTTTTACAGGACGCGCTTATACAGAGTGCGCTTGACGCGCTTATTAAATTTTCAAAAGAAACGGCATACAGCGATGCCGTTATATGTATAGGCTTACCTCTGCGTGTGAGCGGCAGGCTTTATAATTGCGCAGCTGTTTTGCAGAGCGGAGCTATTCTCGGAATTGTGCCGAAAACGTATATACCTAACTATAATGAATACTATGAGAAGCGGTGGTTTGCTTCCTCCGAAAAGGTCAATTGCTCATCCGTTATAATCGATGACGAAGAGGTGCCGTTCGGCAGCAATTTGCTTTTTACTCTGTCATCGGGAGCTGTTCTCGGAGTTGAAATCTGTGAGGATTTGTGGGTTCCCGTTCCGCCGAGCAGCGAGCTTTGCCTTAACGGTGCCGATATTATAGCGAATTTGTCGGCGAGCAATGAGGCTGTCACAAAGAATGATTATCGAAAAAATATAATTTCCGTGCAGAGCGCTAAGTGCTTTTGCGCTTATGTATATGCTTCTTCGGGAGTAGGCGAGTCGTCAACCGACCTTGTGTTTTCGGGAGCTTGTACAATAGCGGAAAACGGAGCGATTTTGTCGGAGAGTGAACGCTTTGCGTTTGACGGCAGCAGTGCCTCGGCGTTTATCGACTTTGAAAAGCTGAATTCCGAGCGTGTACGAAACGGCTCTTTTTCCGACAATAATGAGATTTTGCGCGAAAACGATTTTACCGTCATTCCTGCATATGTAAATGAGGCGGAATATGACGATATTAAAAGAAGTTTTTATCCCTATCCGTTTGTTCCGTCAAACGAAAGCGAGAGGGAGCTTCGCTGCGGCGAAATACTCTCAATTCAAAGCGCGGGACTTGCCAAGCGTCTTGCGCATACCGGACTTAAAAAGGCTGTTATCGGTATTTCCGGCGGACTTGATTCTACGCTGGCACTTCTTGTAGCCGTTAAGGCTATGGAGATGTTGTCGCTTCCCAACGAAAATATCATATGCGTCACAATGCCGGGCTTCGGTACTACCGATATGACGTATAATAACGCCGTAGAGCTTATAAAAGCACTCAATACAACTTTTAAGGAAATAGATATAAAACCTGCCTGCCTGCGCCATATGAGCGATATAGGGCACGACAGCGATATTCACGACATCACCTATGAAAATACGCAGGCGAGGGAACGCACGCAGATACTTATGGATATTTCAAACAAGGTCGGCGGCATACTCGTCGGCACAGGCGACCTCAGCGAACTTGCGCTTGGATGGTGCACATATAACGCCGACCATATGAGTATGTACGGTGTGAACTGCTCTGTACCGAAAACGCTTGTGAGACATCTGGTACGCTTTGAAGCCGAAAAACTCGGCGGTGAAATAGAGCAGATCCTTTTGCGTGTGCTTGCAACCCCCGTAAGTCCCGAGCTTTTACCGCCTGATGAAAACGGTAATATCAAGCAAAAAACCGAGGATAAGCTCGGTCCGTACGAGGTTCACGATTTCTATCTTTACTACTTCCTGCGTTTCGGCACTAAACCGCAAAAGCTGCTATTTATGGCATCTCGTGCTTTTTCTGGTAAGTATTCAGAGGAGCAGCTCAAAGAGTGGCTCAGGCTTTTTATCAAAAGATTTTTCATAAGCCAGTTTAAGCGCTCATGCTTGCCGGACGGCCCTAAGGTGGGCTCTGTAAGCCTTTCACCGCGCGGAGATTTCCGTATGCCGTCGGATGCCGAATTTACCGAATGGCTTAAATTCTGAAGAATATAACCGTAAAATAAAATGGCTGTAAAAACCGAGGTTTTTGCAGCCATTTATGTATTTATTGTGTTACTGTATCCTTTTTTATTCCGAAAATCAGTCTCAGAAAACCTCCGAGCAGCTTCGAGCTTTTAAAAACAATAACCTTCAAAACAGACTCCTCCTTAACAACAGTTTCTGCAAAGCGTTATCCCGCTGCAAACAAGAGCGAGAGCGAGTACAACTACGAGCCATTGTGCCGGCAGAATAAAAGCAACTGCCAAGGCTATCCCCAAGGTCACAAACACGGCTCCGATACCGATACGTCGTTTTCTTATCATGCCGACACCGCCTTATCTTTTTTTACTGCGCTAATACACTATATGCTGCGAAATAAAAAAGTGTTAAGGCTTTGTTTGCGATGAAGGCAATAATTAAAGGTAAAGGCTTATTTCACCGCTTTTCAGCACCGTCATCGAATTCCCGCTCTTTACGATAAGCCCTCCGTCTTTGTCAATGTCGAGAGCCATGCCGTAAAATTCAGTATTATTCTTCGTATATTTAATGTCTTTTCCTAAAACGAGAGAATATTTTTTATATCTTTCGATAAAACTGTTTCGTTCCTCATCATACTTTAGTAATTTTTTAACTATAAGCGAAATTAACTCGTTTTTAATCGGTAAATCGTATTCCAAAAAACCAACCTTGTCCTTGAGTGAGTCAGGCAGGGTGGCGGTTTTCAGATTGATTCCTATGCCTATTATTATGTTGCTTACGGTACCGGTTTCAAAGTCGGATACCGCTTCCGTCAGTATTCCGCACAGCTTTTTGCCGTCGAGATATATGTCGTTTACCCATTTGATTTTTGTATCGGTTCCCGTGAGCTCCTTAATTGCTTCAACTACGCAGACGGCGGCATATGACGTTATACCGACGGCTGACGTCAAATCGCTTTTAGGAGAGGTGACGAGCGAAAAATATAATCCTGTACCCTTAGGCGAGTAAAAATTGCGTCCGTTTCTGCCGCGACCGAGAGTTTGCTCCTCCGAAATGATGAGCAACGGCTTGTCGGTTTTCCCATTTGCCGTTTCTCTCTTTGCTTCATTGTTGGTGGAGTCTAAGCCCTCAAATATTTTTATGTCCGTATTTTCGCCGCAAAGCCTTTCAATGGTGCTTTGCGAGAGAATATCGCAGGACTCCGACAAACAGTATCCCTTATTTGTGGAAGATGTAATTTTATATCCGTCGTTTTTAAGTGAATTTATTGCTTTCCATACGGCGTTTCTCGATACACCGAGCTTTTCGGCAAGATATTGTCCGGAAATATCTTCTCCTCTGTGTGCTTCAAGCTCCGAGCGTATGTCATTCTTTACAGACATAGTTTTTTCCTTTCAAGAAATAATCTGCATATATGGTATTGTATAAAACGCGTTTTGTCAAATTGCCTTATGAAATTTTTAAAAAACGGACAGCAACTTTGAATGTCGCTGTCCGCTTTTATATGGATTTAGGTGTTTACCCGTTATTTAGGCAATACTGCCTTTTTCTTTTTGCCGATAATGATAAATAAGGTCAGCGCGCCGCAGCTGACTATCGCCGCTGACAGCCACAATGCAAGGCTGTTTGTGTTGCCTGTCTTCGGAATGTTCACATTTGTTACACTTTTGCTTGTCGCCACAATTCCGTATTGGCTCAAATGAGTTGCTTCAAATACGATATAGCCGTCCTCAACTGTTGCAGGGATCGTTTCCTTTATTTCACCGTCTGAAATATATACGACTTCATATTTGCCATAGTCCTTTAAATCCTCCGGCAGAGCAATTTTGATTTTCATTTTTGTATCGCTTATTTTTACAACGTTGTTGTTTCCGTCAAGCACATTGATGTCTGCTATGAACTTTACGTTTTTATCTGCCAACTCTTTTTTGACTTCAACCTCTTGAATATCCAATTTGTAATCCTTATTTATTCCGTCAGGAAATTCGATAACCGCATTTGTTTCTCCCTTGCTTTCGAGTTTATTTACCGTTTCGGAAGCAGGAGGCGTAATAGGTGTGGGCGGTTCGGGCTTTCCGGGATTTTCCGGCACGTCATTATTTTTAGTCCAAGAAGCGTAAAGGGTCACATTTTTATACCGCACATAACCGTTGTCTTCCGTAATCAAGGTGTCTTTATCAAATTTGCTATTGGTTTCTTCGTTGTTATCCCAAAATCTCCAATAAACATACTTGTAATTTTTTCCGCTGCCGTCTTTTTTGGTGTTCCAGCCGTTAAAGGTATAGCCCTCTCTTACGGGAACATAGGGCAAAAGCGACATTGATGCGCCCGAGTCTCTGCCGCCTATATAATCGTACTTTTTAGCCTCGTTGCCGTCGAGCGTTCCGCCGTTTGCATTGAGCGTTAAAACTATACCGTCGTTGTCAAAGGTGTTTTTTGTATAGGTTGCAAGTACCGTCACAGCGTCGCTTTCCTTAAAGCAGTCAGCCGATATTTCCGTTACATACTTGCTGTTCAAATCCCAACCGACAAAGGTATATCCCTCTCTTACAGGAACATATTGAGTTAAATCGACTGTTTGATATTCATTTGGACTGCTCGTCAGGGTTATTTCCTTCCTGCCGTTTATGTCGCCGCCGAGACCGTCAAGCGTCAGGTAATATGTGCCGGTTCCCTTCAACGCTTCTTCGGAGAATGCTGCGTAAATCGTAAGACCGTTAGTGTAATCTACCTCGCCGTCGTTTACCCAAAAAGTACCCTCGGAATTGAAATCCGACAGTGGTATATCCTCCGGGACCCTTGTTTCGCCCGACCAATCCGTTGCCCAATAAGCAAATTGAGTTCTGCCGTTAAACGGAAGAATGCCCGCAGTCAATTCGGATAAGCTTACCGTCGTGTCGCCGTCGGCAACATCAAATCTTATTATTTTTGCATAATCGCCGTCGATTTTGCCGTCCGAAGCGCAAGTGAGAAGCAGCGTATACTTTCCGTCGTCCTTGATTGTGGCGGCGCTTACCGTCATCAGGCTCGATATAACAAACATTATTGCGAGCAGCATCAAAAGCACCGTTTTTAATTTTGCGTTGACCTTTCTCTTTAATCTTTTTTTGTTATCCATAAAATTTCCTCCTTTATTAAGCCTTATTTCAAGGCTGTGTTGCTTTTTTTATAATTATATTTTTACATTACGATATTGTATATAAGGGAAGTCCGCCAATAGCGTTAAAAGCGGTGGCGGATATCCGCCAATTGTTGAAAAACAGCAAAAAAATACCTCCCATCCATAGACGGGTGTCCGTAAAACAGTTAATCCTCCGTATGGCTTAGACCATGCGGAGGATTTGTTTATGTCTAATCTTCAAACTTGCTGGCGGCAAACGGTTTGTCAAAACCGTTTGCGGACGGCAAGTCCACAAGGGATAGCCGCATAAGCGGCGCAAGGGGGGTGTAGCCACCTTGACGGAACGAAGTGACGCAACATTCCCGGTCGGGCAGTTTTCTTCTGCTGACCGGGAATGAAGCTCCGCAGGACGCACGATACTCTCGACAGGAGAGTATAGAAGTGCGCCCTTTAGTTCCTAAAGGGATTTTATCAGTTCGACAAACTTGAATTTTCAAATTAGTCTTTGCAAATAACCTTTGAACCTTCACCATCAATTACAATTCCCTGACGGTTGTTAATTGGGCATAGATTCAAATCCGAAAACTCAGTCATTATTTTCTCGGTAACTTTCTTAAATGGTGCTGTAAGATAATGCGGAAGAACATAGAAATCAATCAAATCAAGCCCTGCATCATCTTCTTGTGAGTAGTCCTCTGGCTTTTCATCCATTTGCTCGATATATTGGATGCTTGGAGCGCATATAATTGCGCCTGCCGACTCGCCGATCATCAATTTTCCATTTGCCAATTCCTTTTTCAGTAGCCCATCAGTTCCCGTTTTACGGAGCTGCTCCATAAGAAAGAAAGAATTTCCGCCGGTAAAATATATCACATCTGCTTCTTCAAAAACAGACTGTATCGTTGAATAAGCCTCCGTTGAAATATCAATTTCAGTTACGATTGCTCCCAACTTTTTGAATAATTTTCGAGCCGAGCCGACATAACCGGTGTAGCCTTCACGCAGTGAAGCTGTTGGAATAAATGCGACTTTCTTATTTTCAATTTCTTCCTTTATCAGACTTCCCACACTTGAAAAGTGCGAACATAAAAATAGTTTCATCAATATTCTCCTTTATAAATTCAAAGTTTCTTTTCCCTATAAAATCAATTTACGGGATTTACCAAATTGCCAAACACATTCATTTCTCATAGGCACAGTATACCACATTTCCTGTGCCTATGTGATAACATTTACTGCTTCTTCCAATATGAACTCATCCTCTCCACAGTAACCTCCTGATAGAAGTAAGTAAGAATGGTTACTTTCGGAACTTCTGCGGCAAGTGCTTTTTTCACCTCTTCTTCCTGCTCCAGTGTATATGACTAGTGCAGCATTCGATTTGTGATGGTATCCTCCCATTTAGGCTTTTCCCTCTCAGGATTCCTTACAGGCTTAGCACCAGCACTTCCATTAGAAGCGTTGGCACTTTCTGCAGCATCAGACTTCTGCGATTCATCGACATACTCAAACTCATTTGCCTGCTCCCTGTCAATCTTTGCCTTCTGTTCTGCTTCATCCTGCATGGAGAATCTTCTGCTTAATTCCGCATCACCAAGCATCATAAACTGCTCATAGGTAAGAGAATCTATATACACATTCTCGCCCTTATCCTTCAGCTTTTCATAATACTTAACTGCCTTGTCTGAAAGAATCTCAAATGGCGGACCGATAAGATTATCCGTTCCTCTTATCTGATGAACATATGGTTTTCCCTTACCATCTGCCGTCTGGTTAAACATCGGATGATTGAATGGTATAAACTTATTATCCATGATAGGATCAAAACCACGGATAAAGATAATACACTTTTTGTTATCCAGCTTTCTGACTTCATCGGGTGTAAACAGTTCCCTGCCTAATACATCATAATTCCTCGAAGAGCTTCCCTGTCTGCCCTTTGTCTCACCGCTTGACTTCTTATCAATCGTACCTTTTCCAAGCAGCTCTGAGACGTACTTATGCGTTGACTGCTCGTTGCCGCCAAGGTAGATGAAAGTATCGCAGTTGCCTGGAATTGTCTCCCAGGTGTCCTTAAAAAGTGCCTTTAACTGGGCAAAGTTCTGTATGATGATAATACTTGAAATCTCTCTGCTTCGCATTGTCGATAACAATGAACAGTAGTCATCCGGCAATGCGACATTTGCAAATTCGTCTAACATAAAGGTCACATGAATTGGAAGTCTGCCGCCACAGTTAAAGTCCGCCTGATAGTACAGTTCCTGAAATATCTGCGTATAAAGTAGTCCAATAATAAAGTTATAGGATTTGTCACTATCCGGGATTACACAAAAGAGTGCTGTCTTTGTCTCTCCATCCCCATTCACTCCAATACCGATATCTGACAGATTAAGCTCATCTTTTGAGAGTAATCGTAAAACCTGCTTATTCTCAAGAAATGCAAGTCTTGAGTTGGCACTGATGATAATGGAACGGACGGTATCTCCTGCACCTCTCATACATTTGTTGTACTGCTTTACTGCCGGATGATTAGCTCCAAGCGGAGAACTTTCCTCTAAAAACTTCATACGCACATCCAGCTTTGATGCCTTCCCTTGCTCTGTAACCTCTGCCTCTCCAAGAAGCTTCAATACTGTCTCAAAGTTTCTCTTTGCCGGCTGTACCTCCAGCCACACATAATAAAAGATAGCCTGCAAGAACAATCCTTCCGCCTTTTCCCAGAACGGATCACTTGGTGTCGCTCCCTTTGGTGTCGTATTGCTGATAAGGTTTGTAATCAGCTTGACCACATCTGTTTCCTCTCTGATATAGGAAAATGGATTGTAACAGTCTGATTTATCCATCTCTAACAGATTTATGACTTTCACATTATATCCGTTATTCTTTAGCATCTGACCGCAGCTTCTAAGGATTTCTCCCTTTGGATCGGTACAGATAAAGGAACAGTTATGCGGCATCTGCATAAGATTCGGCTTTACTTCATAAAATGTTTTTCCTGCTCCGGAACCACCACAGATAAGTATATTTCCATTGAGCTTGAGTCTCCTAAAATCCAGCGACATCTTCACATTTTGGCTGAGTATCCGGTTGAAATTCTCATCCTTATCTGCAAGTATCTTGTTGACCTGCTTCGGATTTTCAAATCTTGCCGTACCAAATTCCTTACCGGGCATATAGTTTCTCTGACTGGTATAATACATGACAATAGCCATCGCATAGATACCTAATGCAATGGCTACTGCTTTTACTGTATTGGAATTGTAATAGTTGGCAAAGGGAACAGCACATACCTCATTGAATCTGTCCATAAATTCATTAAAGGCAATCCCTTCCGTCCACGCACCATTTATCAGATAACCAAGATACCCGGCTAACACTGCACCCACAAGAATGAATATCAGTGAAGGCTTTTTCTTTGTTGTCTGCATGGGCTGCTACCTCGCTTTCTTCGTGGTAACAGTTTTCTTCTGTGCTGTCTTTTTCTGCTGCTTCTGTACTTTCTCGTAACGCTCCCTGACAGATGACTCCACCTTGTCATAGTGAGTATAAAGCTCGGTTCCTTTCTGAGTTGTCACCACACGATTCTGCTCATCGTAGAGCTTATAATCCTTGGTTGAATCAAGGAAGGTAAGCATTGTCTTTCCACCATGAATCTCCATGATGTTTTCCTTACGGAGCCATACATATTTTGCCTCTTCTCCCCATGTGCCGGGAACTCTGGTCTTAACAGCATGGTCATTCTCTTCTATAATCAGCTTCTTGCTGATAGTCACATCTGACAGGTTCGCATTCTTTGATGCTGCAACTGCCCTCATTCTCTCAGCAAGGTCCTGATAGCCTCTGACACGGTTGATAAATGCATCCTTGTCCATCATGACTGTATGGGTGCCATCCTCATTCTTACTGCCAAGCACACCGATTGTCTCAAGCTGTCTGATAACACTTTCAGCCTGCTCACCATTGATACTGAAATTCTCCTTGACCTGATCCACACTGATAGCTTTCTTTTCCATTGCAAACATTCCGACCTTTTCGATCAGTCCGTCAATGGCAGAATTTACCTTATCCCCTTCTATCGTGTGGCTTTTCTCGTTTCCCTGCTGTTTCTTCAAAAAATCCATCAGCTTGCCAAGGGATTTTTCATCTCCATTCTTCAGATAATCGTCAAATGTGGCAATCTTGCCAAACTTGAGTTTCTGTATCATCATATTCACACGTGGAACTGCCTCTGTATGAAAGATTACCTCACTCAGTCCGTCTTTCCTGTTGCAGTCCGGAAGTACTGAATAGAGTATTCCATACTTCTTTGCCATCTTTTCAACCTTTTTCATATCTTCGGTATTAAACTGTAACACCTGTAAATCGCCACCTTTTAAGATCAGCTTTCTCATGGATGTCTTGCCAAGTGACTTTTCATAATCAAGCATCCCTTTTAAGAAATCTATTGCCTTCTGCATGGCAGCAATGCCGCCGCTTCCTACCTTCATGGCAATCTCAATGCCATCATAAGCTACACGGATGATCTGCACCGCTTCCTGAATCTCTTCTGCCATTATCGCACCTCCACTTTCTCTCTGACTGTTGTTTTAAGCGTTTCTGTCTCTGTAGTACGGATTTCCTCGGCTGATACATCAATACCATAAGCAGTCAAAATATCTGCCAGATGATTGATTGCTTTCTCCTCCTCGACACGATACATTTCAAGTGCCACAAGCAGGTTTTCCACCTGTTCCACCCATGCAGGCTTCATATCATATTTAGCCCTGTATGTGACCATAATCTCGTCCGACTCAGCCTTATCCGCTGAATGTGCCAAAGCTTCAATAAGAGAAATCGTGTCTTCCTTGCTGCCGCTTCTGAATGCGAACTGGACAACAAAGTTTTTCTCTTCCTCTGTAAACTGATGCTCCACACCATTCATCTCTGTTACTGCTTCATTTACTACTGCTAAATTCATAAGTTCCTCCTAATCTGCCATGCTGTTTTCAAGCACAGCAATCTCAATGATCTCCTTCATCTTTTCCGCTGAAATGTTGTTGTTTATAAGCTCTACAAGCTGTGACTCAGTAAGTCCCTTTTCTATTGCACTCTTAATCTGCACAAGCTGCGCCGGAACAAGGTCTCCCGATGCAACCAGCTTTACAATGTCTGCTCTCGACTTTTTCTTAAATGACAGTCTTGCAAAAAGGCTTGCCACTCCGCTGTTGCTGCTCTTTCTCACACTTCGCTCAATCGGAAGTCTCTGCACCACATTTCCAGTACCATCAACTACCGGAATCTGATAATAGACCGGAATCCCGTTTGCCACAGCCTGCATATTCTGCGGAACTGCAACTGTATCAACCATCTTTTTATCTGCCTGTGGTACGGACTGGCTTTCCTGCAGCTCTGCCTTACTTTCTGCCTCTTTCTTATTCTCTGTGGCAACACTTATGATCTTATCTTCCAATGACTCTATTCTGTCTCCCATACGCTTCATCTCCTTATCCTTTTTCTCAATATCATCCCTGAGTCTTGCAATCGTACTGCTTGCCTTATTCAGTTCATTCTGCTGACTGTTGATAAGAGCATCCTTATCCTGGTTCTCCTTGACCAGACGCTCCCTGACTTCCTCATCATCTTTGGAAGTCTCTATTTCAGAAAGCTTCTTATTCAGGGCATCATACCTTTCATTCTGATGATTGATCTTTGCAACCACTTCATCCATCTGAGAAATGAGCGCTTTCACATACTCAGACTCTTCCGGAATCTGTTTCTTGACTTTATTCAGCTGTTCCAGAACTTCCTCATATAATCGTCGCATGGTAATAGGTTTTTCCCCTTTGTCCATAACCTCCTTAATTGTCTGAACAGGTACACCCTTTTCATAAAATTCGAGAGACACCTGCATCTGATGAACCGAATACTTGGTATTCTTGATAATATCAATCACATCTTTTGGAACATCCTTATGCAGACACTCCGATAAAATCTTCATCTGTTCAATGTCGTAGGACTTATTGAGATAAAGGCTGATCTCCTCCTCTTTCAATCCATATTCATAATCACTTTTTACAAGAGCAATCGTATCTTCACTAAAATGCTTATTTCGGAGAAGCTGCAATTTTTTCTCGATTGCTATCGCACTAAGCGGTTCTCTGTTTTCTTCCATATATGCCTCCTAACTACTAAAAAAACAGCCCTAACGTTCTGGCTGTTCTTTCCTGTCTCGTATTGTCTCTTTGTTGTACTGTGCATCTTTTCCATCTGATACGCTGTCTGGAATAAGACTCTTCCATATAGATTTACCAATATTCAACTCTTTGAATACTGCCCTTTCTTTTGCACATGCTTTGGAATACTCCTCTTTATAATGTTTACGCAGTGCTTCCACCTCTTCAAGACCATATCCTTGTGATAAAAGCTTCTGTTTCAAAGTTTCCCATTGCATATGCTCATCCGTAAAAAATTCATCTCCCTGAAGGAAAGACTTTTCAGCAGGTTCTAACTCTTTCATATCATCTGCTGTATCAAAAAGTTCTCGACTTCTCTCCCTAGCCTTATAAATGCGGCTTTTCTCTGCTGAGACTTCTTTTCTTTTATCTGTCAATGAGCTGATTACACTGACAAGCTCCTCTGCCGAATGAATGTCATGATTGACAAGGAACAAATACTCCTCCTGCAGTTTATGCATCTTACGGATATCATCCTTATACTTCCATACCTGACTGTATGGCTTCTTTT